>Ga0172382_10005099_pt1 | contig 19768 bp, 13 predicted proteins | sample Leawel138RmetaG_FD_122245 | JGI IMG/M metagenome (GOLD analysis project Ga0172382, IMG submission 122245) | Leachate microbial communities from a municipal landfill in Southern Ontario, Canada - Leachate well 138R metaG | ecosystem: Engineered > Solid waste > Landfill > Unclassified | place... | reverse complement strand
GGCGGGACGGACGAGCAGGCGGCGGGGGCGGGGCGGACGAGCAGGCGGCGGGGGCCCTGGCCCCCGCCGCCTTTTCGCGCCCTGCGCCCCGGGTCAGCGCAGGGACAGGCGCACGCCGGGTTCGGCGTCGGCTGCGGGCGCCGGTGCCCCCGCAAGCTGCATCCGCGCCGGGTCCACCCCGCGTTCGGCCAGGGCCTCGCGCACCTTGCGCGCCCGCCGCTGGGCCAGGGCGGGCAGGTCGTCCGGCCCGGGGGCGAGGTGCTCGCGCAGCATGCGCTCCATTTCGGGCACGCTCTGGTCGGCCACGAAGCCGAGCATGGTGGTGGGCTTGTCGAAGGGCGCGTCCTTGTACGCCTCGGTCAGGGCCTTTTCGTATTCCTCGGGGCTCAGGGGCGTTTGCTCCACCGATGCGGGCGCCTGGCCCTGCTCCTTGAGCTCGTTGTAGCGCTCCAGGCGCACTGCGCGGCGGAAGCGCCGCTCGCCCAGGGCGGGCAGGTCGCCGGGCAGGGCCACCCCGGCGATTTCCAGGTTCAGCCCCGGGCGCTCGGCCAGGGCCTTGGCCACGGTGTCCAGCTTGGCCAGGTTTTCCGGGGTCAGGTCCGTCCGGCCCGGGGCCATGACCAGGGTGTCCAGGTCCTGGGCTCCGGCGCCGCCGAACACGCTGCCGATGAGGGCGAAGGGCGAGGTCACGGCCTTGACCAGCAGGTTCATCACCGCCCGGAAGATCACCCGCCCCAGGCGGAATTCGGGGTCGTCCAGGTTGCCGCGCACCGGAACGTCCAGCACGATGTCGCCGCTGGCGTCGCGCAGCAGCGAGAGGGCCAGGCCCACGGGCGCGTCCAGGGCGCCCTCCACCTGCTGCTTCTGGCCCAGGTCGAAGCGGATCAGGCGCAGCAGGCTGTCGGCGCCGACCTCGCGGCCCTCCACGGTCAGGCGCACGTCGGCGTCGAGCACGCCGGTGCTCACGGGGTGGGCGATGGCCCGCAGGGCGTAGGGCGAGAGCTGGGTCAGGTCCAGGCCCCGGATGGTCAACCGCATGGCGGGGTTCAGGCCCTGGGCCGTGGGCGCGGTGTGTCCGGTAAGCGCGAGGGGCGCGTGCCCGTCGAGGGTGGCCTCGGCCGTCAGTTGCGCCGGGGCGCCCGGCGCCGTGGACAGGCCCTCCAGGCGCAGGGTCAGGTTCTCCATGGTCGAGGAGAAGGCCGGGCTGAGGGTCATGTCGCGCAGGCGCACGGCCCCGCCGTCCACGGCCAGCGCGTCCAGGCTGAGGGCAAAGGGCTCGGGGGGCGCGGCCTCCCCGGGCTGGCCGGGCCGGGCCGCCTGCGCTTCGGCCTGCGGGGCGGCTTGCGCGGTTTGCTGGGTGGGCGGCTGGCTGGCCGGTTCGTCCGCCTGCCCGGGGAGGCCCGCCGCGCGCCGGGCGATGCGCGACAGGTTCAGGGTGCCGTCGGGGGCGATGACCAGCCGCAGCACCGGGGCCTGCACGTCCACCGCCGCCACGGCCACCGCGCGGGCGGGCAGGTCCGCCCTGGCGTCGCGCACTGTGAGGGCGGCCAGGGTCGCCGCGTCGCGGCTCTGGCCGGGGTCGCGCAGGGCCAGATTCTTCAGGACCAGGCTTTCCAGGGCCGCCACGGGCTCGGGGGCCGCAAGGTCGGCCGCCCGCAGGGTCAGCCCGCGCAGGTCCAGGGCCTCCAGGGCCGCCAGGGGCCGCCCCCCGGCACCCAGGGCCAGGTCGCGCAGGCCGGCGCCCAGGTGCAGGTCCAGGGCCGTGGCCGCGCCCGGGCCCAGGGGGGCCAGCTCGTAGCGCGCCGAGGCGGACAGGGCGCCCCGCTCCAGGCTCAGGGCCGAGCTGGCGGAGAGGTAGGGGCTCAGGGGCGCCAGGGGCACGGCCTTGAGCTCCAGCTTGCCCGCGACGCGCCCGGGCTGGCCGTCCCGGGGCGTGAGCCCGCCCTCCAGGCGCAGGCCCCCGGTGGCCTTGGCGTCGCCCAGGGCGGCGTCCAGGGCGTAGTCCACCGTGCGTTGCAGGGGCCAGTCCAGGCCGGTGACGCTCAGCTCGGCCACGCGCAGGCGCAGGTCCGCCGGGGCGGGCAGGGCGCGGTCGGCGAAGCGCAGTTCCCAGCCGCCCAGGCGCAGGCGCTCCAGGGCCGCGCTCCAGGGCGCGGGGGTCTGCCCGCCCTTGGCCCTGGCGGGCGCGGGCGCGCCGCCCGGGGCGGCCAGTAGCTCCACGAGGTCCACGGCGCCCGACTCCTGGCGGGCCGCGGCCAGGGTGCCGCCGTCCAGGGCCAGGGACTGGACCTCGACCCGCCGTGCGGCGAGGTCCACCCTGCCGCCCGCCAGCTCCAGGCTGTCCAGGGTCAGCAGGGGCTCCTTGGCCCGCGGCGCGGCCAGGGCCAGGCGCGCCAGGCCGAGGGATATCTTGTCCACCACGATGCCCGGGGCGCCGTCCTCCCCCGTGGCCAGGGCGCAGTTGGCCCCCAGGCGCAGGGTGCCCGAGGCCAGCCGCAGGGGCAGCAGGTCCGCGTAGTAGGGCGCGTAGGCGGGCAGCTCCAGGCCCGAGAGGCCAAGGCTGGCGTCCACGGCCAGGGGGCTGGTCACGGCGGTTCCGGCGGCCACGAGGTGCTCGCCGTCCGGCGGCCCCACGGACAGGGAAAAGGACGCGGGCAGCTCCGGCGCCGGGGCGGTGGTCCAGTTGTCCACGCGCAGGGCGACGGGCGCCAGGGTCTTGCGCAGGGGGCGCCCGCCGGGCCGGTCGGCGAACTCCATCCGGCCCTCGGCGACTTCCAGCTCGGCCACCTCCACGGTGAAGCCTTGCGGCGCCTCGGGCTTGGCCTGGGCGGTGTGTTCCGGTTCGAGGGCCGGGTCCGGGGCGGGGGGCGCCTTGGGGGCGCGGGCGGTGGCGGCGGGGGCGGGCAGCAGGCGCGCCCAGTCCAGCCTGCCGTCGGCGGAGCGCTCCAGGGCCGCGTGGGGCCGGGTCAGGCGCACGGAGGCCAGGCGCAGCAGGCCCTGGTCCAGGCTCAGGCGCTCCAGGTCCAGCTCCAGGGCCTCGAATCCGGCCAGCTCGCGCCCGTCGGCCCAGGTCAGCTCCAGGCCGTCGACGCGGGCCCGGCCCTCCAGGGCCAGCCCGGGCAGCACGCCGCCCGAGCGCTCGAAGGCCAGGCGCATGTCCAGGGACAGGCTGCCCCCGGTCAGGAGCACCTCCGGCGGCAGGGGCGCGTAGGGCGCGTAGGGCATGAGGGCCAGGGCGTCCAGGCGCAGGGAGAACTCCGTGCGCAGGGAATGGGCGAAGGGCCGGGTGCGTCCCGTGGCCTGCACCGCCGTGCCGTTGACCACGGCCCGCAGCAGGGGTTCCACGTCGCGCTCGGTGTCGCCGGGCAGGGTGGAGGTGAAGGGCACCACCAGATCCAGGGCCTGCACCGTGTGCGTGCGGTCCTTGGGCCGGTCCTCGAAGACCAGCCCGCCGTCCTCCACGACGAAATTGTTGACCACCAGGGGGAAGGGGCCTGCGGGCTCCACCTGGGCCACGCCCTCGCGGGCCTGCCCGTCGCCAGCCAGGCGGCGGACGATGTCCGAGAAATTGTAGCGCCCCTCGCCCAGGTGGACCAGGCGCACCCGGGGGCCGGTCAGGCGCACCTCGTCCACCAGCACCGCCAGGCGCAACAGCGAGAACGACGAGGCGTTGACCTCCAGCCTGCGCACGGACACGAATGGCTCCCCGGCGGCGGGCGCCGTGGCGCTGGTGGCGTTGGTGGCGGCTCCCGCGGCGGCTGCGGCTGCGGGGGGGGCGGTGGTCGCGTTGACTGCGGCTGCGGCGTTGGCCTCCGGCCCGGGGGCGGCCTCGGCCACGGTCAGGCCCTCCAGGGTCAGCGTGTGGGTCAGGGGGTTGAAGCGCACGCGCTCCAGGGTCACCTCGCGGCCCAGGGCCTGCCCGGCCTGGGCGGGCAGCACCGCGCCCAGGACGGCGGGCAGCACCAGGAAGCCGCAGAGCAGATACAGGGCCACGGCGGCGCAGCCCAGGGCGGCCCAGCGCCGCGAACGGGGCAGGGCCCGCCAGCGGGCGCGCAGGCCGGGACGCGGGGCCGGGGGGGCGGATGCTGTCATGGGCTCCTCCTGGAGGCAACGGGAAGTCGGCGCAAGACGCCACATCGGCAGTCTACCGCATTCCCGGAGCGTTGAGAAGGCGTGGCCGCGCGCGGCGTTCCGCCGACCCGGCGGGCCCCGGCCCGGGCCGAGTGCGGGCAAATCAGAGGTTTCCCGGCGGGGGTGTTTGTGCTATGGGCGGCAGTGCGCCGCGCGGCCCCCCGCGCGCTCCGGCCCCGGCCCTGGCTGGCGCAACAGGCCGAAACCCTTTCCTTTCCGCAACCAGCAACCGGCAGGTTCCTCCTCATGCTGCTGAACGAACACCAGAGCAAGAAACTGTTCGCCGAAGCCGGCCTCGACGTTCCCGAAGGCCTGCTGCTCACCCCGGCCACCCTGGAAGCCGCCCGGCCCGAATTCCCGCTGCCCTGGTACCTCAAGGCCCAGGTCCCTGCGGGCGGGCGCGGCAAGGCCGGGGGCATCGTCCGCGTGGAGGCCGCCGAAGACCTGGCCCCGCTGGGGCGCAGGCTGCTGGACATGCACATCGGCGGGCACAAGGTGCCCCTGCTGCGCCTGGAGGGCGCGGCCCGGGCCGAGCGCGAGTTCTACTGCTCGTTCGCCGTGTCGCGCCAGCGCGGCGGGCTGGTGTTCACCGTGGGCCGCCAGGGCGGCGTGGAAATCGAAAACCAGGACCAGGGCAACCTGCTGGTCCAGGACATTCCCGCCGGGGCCGGGCTGCTGGAGTTCCACCTGCGCGCGGCGTTCTTCCACCTGGAGGTGGACAAGGTCTGCTGGTCGACCTTCCGCGAGTTCGTCAAGAAGCTGTACGCGGCGGTGCGCCACTACGGGCTGCTGCTGGCCGAGGTCAACCCCCTGGCGTTGACCGCCGAGGGCGCCTGGGTGGCCCTGGACGGCAAGGTGGAGGTGGACGACAACCACCTGGCCCAGCACACGGACCTGGAGCGCTTCTACACCCCCGAGCACGCCTCGCGCGAGGAGCACCTCGCCCGCGAGGCCGGGCTGTCGTTCCACAGCCTGCCCGGGCGCATCGGGCTCATGGTCAACGGCGCGGGGCTGGCCATGGCCACCATGGACCTGCTGAACCATTCGGACCTGCCCGCGGCCAACTTCATGGACCTTGGCGGCGCGGCGGACTACGACCGCATGCGCGCGGCCATGACCCTGCTCTTCGAGGACCACGCAGTCACCGCCGTGCTGATCAACATCTTCGGCGGGGTGCTCTCGTGCGAGAAGGTGGCCCTGGCGCTGTCCGAGGCGCTGGAGGGACGGCCCCCGGCCAAGCCGCTGGTGGTGCGCCTTGCGGGCAACCAGGCCGCCCGGGGCCGCGAGATACTGGCCGGGCTGGCCGGGGAGCGGCTGACCATCGTGGCCGACATGAGCGCGGCCATCGCCCGGCTCAAGGAGCTGGACGGCCAGGATCCCGGGGCCGCGTCGCGCCATGCCGGGGCCGCCCTGGAGCTGGCCTTCGCCCCCGCGCCCTTTCCCGGGACCCTGGGCTTCGAGCGCGGCATGCCCGTGCTGGTCCAGGGGCTGACCGGGCGCACGGCCCAGCTCCACGCGCGGCTCATGCGCGAATACGGCACCAACATCGTGGCGGGGGTCACGCCCTTCAAGGGCGGCCAGGAGGCCTGCGGCGTGCCGGTGTACAGCAGCGTGCGCGAGGCCCAGGTGCGCCACGCGGCCCAGGCCAGCATCATCTTCGTGCCCCCGGCCTTCGCGCCCGAGGCCATCGTCGAGGCCGCGCGCGAGGGCCTGCGCTGGATCGTGTGCATCACCGACGGCCTGACCCAGCAGGACATGCTCTGGGTGCGCGAGCAGCTGCGCCTGACGGGGGCGCGGCTGGTGGGCCCCAACTGCCCCGGGCTCATCGCCCCGGGGCGGACCAAGATCGGCATCATGCCCGACCACGCCTTCCGGCCCGGCCCGGTGGCCATCGTCTCGCGCAGCGGCACCCTGACCTACGAGACCGCCGCGCGCCTGTCGGCTGCGGGCATCGGCCAGAGCCTGGCCGTGGGCATCGGCGGCGACCCCTTCGGCGGGGTGGACTACATCGAGCTGTTCACCATGCTGCGCGACGACGAGAACACCCGGGCCGTGGTGGTGCTCGGCGAGATCGGCGGCAGCGCCGAAGAGGACCTGGCGCGCTGGGTGGCGGCCACGGGCTTCCCCAAGCCGGTGGTGGGCTTCATCGCCGGGCAGACCGCGCCCCCCGGCAAGCGCCTGGGCCACGCCGGGGCCATCCTGGAGTCGGGCACGGGCGTGCAGGCCAAGCTGGACACCATGAGCCAGGCCGGGTTCTTCCTGTGCCCGGACCTGTCGAGCATTCCGGCCACCGTGGCCCGGGCCCTGGGGCTGTAGACCCGGCCCGGCGCAAAGGGGCCGCATCCCAACCGGGCTGGGCGAGGAGGTGGGAGGAGTCGGCCTTCTGTACTTATTGCAATTAGATCAGATTGAGTTGTTTTGCGCTGGTAGAATTAAGTTCTTCGCTGCGGTTGATTGCTCTCATCACGCCGTCAATGTTCGGTTTGCCATGTCGATTTGCTCTGATCGCATTAGCTCCTTTTGAGAGAAAGTATCGATTGCCCTCAGAAGAGATGTTGTCAACTTTGTAGTCCGCAAAAAACAACGGTACGCGGTGCTCGATAGCATCCATAGCGGCAGAAAATGTACCACCTTTCATGGAAGCTTCAATTACAATCATGGCTTTTGATAAGCCCATAATTGTTCTGTTTCTTTGCATGGCATTCGAAATGAACCATCGGCCTGTTGGGAAAAACTCCGATACGATAACAACTCTATCTTCATCAAAGACAGACTGGATATCATTTTTTATTCTGAAATTTTGGATTCCTTCAGCTAAGACGATTGTCGTTGTTCCCCCATGTTCCAATGCTGAGATGTGGGCTTTCATGTCAACGCCGTTAGCGTAGCCGCTTGACACGTTCACCCCTTCTTTGACTAAAGCTTCTGCGCATAATGATGCGACAGCCAGCCCTTTCTGGGATGCTTTTCGAGCACCACAGAATCCAACTGATTTTGAGTTCAATAAATCAAAGTTTCCTTTCACAAAAAGGACAGGAGGGGCTGCTTCTCCTAGAGCTAATTTCAATCGTAGTGGATACGTTTCGCTAAGAATGGTCAAGACGGAGACGGAATTATCCTCGAGACTGGCTTGGAGAGCACTCTTTTTAAATGCCAGAACTCCTTCCGCTAACTTTTGACTTATTCCAAACCTTCTGATGAGCTGATCGGCTGGCATCCCCATCATGTCCGCCAGGGACATTTTGTAGACCCTGAGGTCAGTAAAAATGCGGCGGAGACTTTTAGGGCCGAGCCCTTTTGTCTGAAGAAGGTGGAGTATGATGTCAGTCTGCGAGGGCATGGTTTTGGTTGTCCGTATCTCTCATCAGCTTAACGCAGCATAGCCCATGCACCTCAGGGCATCCTAGCCCCTTGAGGTATCTTGCATAAGACCATAGAGTGGTGCCGGATTGATAATTATCCTCGATGATAATTGTGGGCATCCACTGGCGTTGGTCTGTTTTGCGCATAACGCTGCCTTTGTATAAACTTTCCCACTGCGTGTACTTTTCATCAATTTGAAGATTTTTGAATTCAGGTTTCTCGGTTGTTAACCACGTGTCGAGTACATGGCAGTTTAATTGCCCTTGGGCTCTATTGATTTCTGCCGCGACACCATGTGCCAGTAGTCTGGGCAAGTAAAATATTTTTTGAGAATATGGTGGAACGTATGAAATGAAAACATTCTTTAGGCGGCTTCCGTAGGGGAGTTGCTTTACTATTATTGATAAGGCAGAGATTAGTCCACGAATAGATGGGTCGTGGTGATTGTATTTTGCCTTGTTGAACATCTTGCCATAATAGGTCTTTTCTTTTTTTTCAAAGTCGAAAATGTATTCTAGGGCTGTGCAGGAGTCCAGTTCGTTTTTGAAATGCTTAGCGATGTTTTTGTTTATAGCGATTATGACCAGCCTTTTGTGGATTTTGATGAATCTTTGAATGCGATTGGCTTCATCTATCGCGGGTTTTTTGAGATGAAAAACATTATTAAAAGAAGATTCCCCTGTGTTTAGGAGCGGCGTTAGCTTTGCAAAAATTCCTGGCTCGAGTTCTTCAAGAATTTCAGAGTAATAATGGGGGAGTGACAAAACGTAATAGTCATCGAATTCCTCGAAGGATTCGCCTTGGAGTGTGTTGCGCGAGGATGGGGGGCGGCTGAGCATTGCGCACCTTACCTGATATAAAAAAAGGATACGATAGGGCCGTGCGGCCTCTCCTGGGGAGCAGGATATAGCTAGAGAAATGTTTACGCAATCGGTCGGCTGTACAGGTGCCGTTTCATTTCTGCGCTGAACTGGGAGGCAGTTGATTCCACGGTTTGTGAAAGAATGCGGATGCACAGGCTACCCGCCAGGTGACAGTCTGGCGGGCAGCCTCGTTTTGCGCGGGGGCCGGCCTGGGGTCAGGGCGCCTTGGGCGCTTTCTTCGCGGTGGGCTTTTTGGGGGCGGCCTTTTCGGTGTCCCCGTTGCCGTTGTCGGCCACGGTCATGGCGGCCCAGATGGCCGGGGGCTGGCCGAAGGCCTTGGACGCCTCGCGGTAGCCCATGTTCAGGGCCTTGACGTTCACGTCCACGATCTTGGCGGGCAGCGACTCCTCCAGGCTTTTGCGGATCAGCGAGCGCCGGGCGAAGGGCAAAAGGAAGGTCACCGCGCCGAGCACGATGGTGTTCATGGCCTGGGGCAGGCCCAGGCGGTCGATGCTCATCTCGGTGAACGGCAGGCCCAGGTACTGGTTGGTGGGAATCTGCTTGACCAGGGTGGTGTTCACCAGCAGCACGGCCTGGGGCTTCATCAGCGGGTAGTACTTGTTGCACGCCTCCTGGGACAGGGCCACCAGCAGGTCGATCTTGTCGGTCTTGGGATAGCTGATGGGCCGGGTGCTGATGACCAGGTCCGTGCGCGAGGCGCCGCCCCGGGCCTCGGGGCCGTAGCTTTGGGTCTGGGCGACGTTGAAGCCGTGGCCCAGGGCCAGGGCCTTGCCCATGACCTTGCCCAGGGTGATGACGCCCTGGCCGCCCAGGCCCGAGAGGCAGATTTCGAAACGGTCGATCTGGATGTCCGGTTTCATGGCTACCCCTTTGCGAGCTTGGCGCGCATGGCCGCGTAGCGGGTTTCCAGCGCCGGTTCGTGGTTGTCCACGAAGACGCCGATGGGAATGCGCCCGGCGCGCTTGTCCGGGTCGAGCTTCTCGTAGGCCTCCAGGGGCATGGCGGCCTTTTTGAGCCACTGGTACATGTCCACGGGCGATTTGAACTTGTTCTTGCGGCCGAACTGGGTGTGGCAGGGCGTGAGCACCTCCACCAGGCTGAACCCGGGGTGGACCAGGGCCTGGCGGACGAGCTTGTCCAGGGTCTTGACGTGGAAGACCGTGCCGCGCGACACGAAGTTGGCCCCGGCCGCACGGGTCATCTCCACGAAATCGAAGGATTTTTCCATCTGCCCGTAGGGCGTGGTGGTGGACCAGCAGCCAAGGGGCGTGGCCGAGGAGCACTGCCCGCCGGTCATGCCGTAGATGAAGTTGTTGAGCACCAGCACCGTCAGGCCGATGTTGCGCCGGGCGGCGTGGATGAAGTGGTTGCCGCCGATGGACAGGGCGTCGCCGTCGCCCTGCACGACGATGACGTGCATGTCGGGCTTGGCCATCTTGATGCCCGTGGCCACGGTCAGCGCGCGGCCGTGGACGGCGTGTACGGTGTTGAAGTCCACATAGACGGCCACGCGGCCCGAGCAGCCGATGCCCGCCACAAGGGCCACGTCGTCCTTGGGGATGCCCAGGGCGTGGACGCTGCGGATCAGCGAGCCGAGCAGGATGCCGTGGCCGCAGCCCGGGCACAGGACGTGGGGGAACTTCTTGTCGTGGCGCAGGTATTCGTGGATGAGCTGGGTGACTTCTGCCATGACTATCCCTTCCTGATGCTTTCAAGGATCTGCTTGGGCGTGATGATGTGGCCGTCGACGCGGTTGATGGTCCACACCGTGCTCGTCCCGGGGTTGACGCGCTTCACCTCGCGCGAGATCTGGCCCATGTTCATCTCGGGCACGATCACCGTGCGGCAGCGGCGCAACAGGCCCTCCACCGCCGCCCTGGGGAAGGGGAACAGGGTCTTCAGGTCGATGAGCCCGGCCTTGATGCCGCGCTCGCGGGCCTGCTCCACGGCCAGATGCGCCGAGCGGGCCACCGAGCCGTAGGCCACCACGCCGACCTCGGCGTCCCCGGTCAGGAACTCGTCGGTGATCTGGATGTCGAAGAAGAACTGATCGATCTTGCGGAACTGGCGCGAGATGGCCGCCACGACCTCGTCGGGCTTCTGGGTGGGGTAGCCGTGGTCGTCGTGGGTCAGGCCGGTGACGTGGAAGCGGTAGCCCGAGCCCAGGGGCGGCATGGGCGGCACGCCGCGCACGGTCTCCTCGAAGGGCTTGTACCATTCCGGCGGCATGGAGGGTTGCAGGCGGTAGAGGATCTCCAGATCCTGGGCCAGGGGCACGGTGATCTTCTCGCGGGTGTGCGCGGTGACCTCGTCCAGGAGCAGGATCACCGGGGTGCGGTACTTCTCGGCGAAGTTGAAGGCCTTGACGGTCATGTGCAGGCAGTCCTGCACGTCCGTGGCCGAGAGCACGATGATGGAGTGGTCGCCGTGGGTGCCCCAGCGGGCCTGCTGCACGTCGCCCTGGGCCGGGCTGGTGGGCAGGCCGGTGCTCGGCCCGCCGCGCATGACGTTGACCAGCACCAGGGGCGCCTCGATCATGCAGGCGTAGCCGATGAGCTCCTGCATGAGCGAGAAGCCCGGGCCGGAGGTGGCGGTCATGACCTTGCGCCCGGCCAGCGACGCGCCGATGCACGCCCCCAGGGAGGCGATTTCGTCCTCCATCTGGATGAACACGCCGTCCTCGGTTCTGGGCAGGCGCTCGGCCATGCCCTCCATGATCTCCGACGAAGGGGTGATGGGGTAGCCCCCGTAGAAGCTGCACCCGGCCAGCAGCGCGCCTTCCACGACGGCCTCGGCCCCCAGGGCGAAGATTTCCCTTGCTGCGGTCTTGCGTTTGGCGCTCATGGTCAGTTCCCGTTCTCCTGCGGGGGCTGGGTGCCCCCGTTTCTGGTCTTGCCCCTGGGCGTCACCACGATGGCGAAATCGGGACAGTGCAGCTCGCAAAAGCCGCAGTTGACGCATTCCTGCTCGCGCACGGCCCGGGCGCAGCCCGCCGCGACATCGATTTCCAGCACCTTGGCCGGGCAGAAGGCCACGCACAGGCCGCAGGCCTTGCACCAGTCCGGATAGATGGTGATCCTGGTCTGTCCTTTCTTGGGGTTGGTCATGGGGCTCCTCGCCGTCTTCCGAGCCGGGGGCGCAGAAAAGGGGTGATCGCCCGGTGGCGGATCACCCCTGGTTCACCTGGTTCATGTGCCCCGCGTGTGTCGCTGACGCATGGTAAGGTTCCGAAAGAATGTCGAGATTGCAACACGGATGCAAGCCGATGGACACCGGGTGTACCTCAACCGGAAGGCTATGGCAACCGGAACCGGAGCCGGGCTCAGGACTTTTTGCGCACCCCCGGCCAGATTTCCATGCGCCATGTGGTGGGCAGGTAGTATTTCGTGTGCGGCCCGAACCAGCGGTTGTAGAGCTTCATGTACTCGCCCGAGAGCCACAGCCGCTGTAGGGCGAGGTTCATGCGGTCGCGCAGGGCCGAGTCGTTCTGGGGCAGGCCCAGGGCGAAGGGCTCGTCGGTGATGTAGTCCCCGGCGATGCTCCAGGCCGCGGGGTCCTGGTCGGAATTCTTCAGGCCCAGCAGGATGGTCGCGTCGGCGCTGATGGCGTCCACCTGGCCGCGCTTGAGGGCCAGGAAGGCCTCGGCGTAGCCCGGGAAGGACACCGGGCTGCACTCGGGCTGCGCCTCGCGGATGGCCTGGGCCGCGAAGGTGTCCTCCACGACGCCCACCCGCCGGGCGGCGAGGTCCGTCGGCGAGCGCACGGGCGAGCCGCGCCGGGTCAGGAGCTTTTGCCCGTCCATGAAGTAGGTGATGGAGAAGTCGAGGTCGGCCTCGCGCCCGTGGTGGTGGGTCAGGGTGGCGGCGATGCAGTCGATGTCGCCCGCAAGCAGGCGCGCCAGGCGGGTGGAGGGCGTCACCGTCACCAGCTCGGCGCGTACGCCCAGCTCCTGGGCCAGGGCCCGGCACAGGTCGGGCTCGAAGCCGATGATCTGCCCGCTGGCCTGGTCGGCGAAGGAAAAGGGGATCACCGCGTCGCGCACGCCGCAGCGCAGGCTCCCGCGCGCGAGGACGGCGTCCAGGCGGCCGGGGGCGGCGGCCGGGGGCGGCGCCACGGCGGGCCCGGGGCGGGGTTCGGGCTCGGGGCAGGGGGGGCAGGGTGCGGGCCCGGGCTGGGCGTCGCTGCCGCAGCCGGCCAGGGCCAGCAGCGCCAGGACCGCCAGCAGGGCGGCCAGGGCGGCCAGGGCGCCGCGCGGGGCTCGGGGCAGGGGCATGGGCGCTCCGCAGGTTGGGGTCCGGCCCGCGCGGGGGCGGGCACAGTGCGCGGTTGTCGGCCAGGGGCGCCCGCCTGTCAAGCCCGGAGGCCGGGCCCGGGGGCTCAGTCGTCGCAGGCGGCCACCAGCCGGGCGCACAGGCCCCGGGCGGCCAGCTCGCGGGCGTAGCTCTCGGCGCGCTCCTGGCTGGCGAAGCATCCGGCCACCAGTTGGGCGGCGTTGGCCTCGTCCCAGACCCAGACGCATTCGGCCGGGGCCACGCCCAGGGCGGCGGCGCGGCGGCGCAGGGCCTCGCGGGCGCGTTCGCGCTGCTCGAAGTCGCCCGGGTCCAGGGGCTCGCCGCAGACCACGACCCACCAGCGCCCCGGCTCGGACGCGGGCCCCGGGCCGCCCCAGGTGGTGCGCGCCGTGCGGCGCATCTGGTCGATGAGGGCTTCGATGTCGTGGGGCTGGAGCATGGCGGCGCCTCCGCGGCGCCGGACGCAGCGCCGATCAGTGGATTATGCCGCGAGTGGCCGGGCGCTGACAACAGGAATTTGACGCGGCCCCGGCCCGGCCGTACACTGGGCCCGGGTCCGGGCCCTTCCGTCCGGCCCGGTAGCCAGCCTCCCGGAGAGCGCACCATGTCCGCACACCGTTTCCCTCCGGCCCGGAGCCTCCGGGCGCTGCCGACGGCCCTGGCCGTCCTGGCCCTTGTGGCGGCCCTGGCGGCCTGCGCCACGGCGCCCTACACCGGGCGCAGCCAGTTCATCCTCGTTTCCGCCGGGCAGGAGGCCAGGCTCGGCGCCGAGGCGGCCAAGGAGGTGCTGGCCAAGGAGAAGATCAGCACCGACAAGGCCAAGATCGAGCGCGTGCGGCGCATCGGCGGGCGCATCGCCGCCGCGTCGCAGGCGGAGCAGGCCTGGGAGTTCCACGTCGTGGAGAACGACGAGATCGTCAACGCCTTCGCCCTGCCCGGGGGCAAGGTCTTCGTGTATACGGGGCTGATGCGCCTGGCGCGGTCCGACGACGAGCTGGCCGCCGTGGTCGGGCACGAGGTGGCCCATGTGACCCTGCGCCACGGCGCCGAGCGCATGAGCCAGTCCCTGGCCCTCGGCCTGGGCGAGCAGCTGGCCCTGACGCTGTACGGCGGCTCGTCGGCGGGGGCCCAGGCGTTCAAGGTCGCCTACGGCATCGGGGCCAACGTGGGCGTGCTGCTGCCCTACAGCCGGACCCACGAGTACGAGGCCGACCGCGTGGGGCTGGTCTACATGGCCAAGGCCGGATACGAGCCCGGGGCGGCCCTGGATTTCTGGGGCCGGATGCTCGCCCAGAGCCAGGCGTCGGGGGGCAAGCGGCCGCCGGAGTTCCTGTCCACCCACCCGGCCACGGAAAAGCGCATGGAGGCCATCCGGGCCATGCTGCCCGAGGCCCGCGCCCATCTGCCGGCCAAGGGCCGCCCCGCTCCGGCGGCCCCGGCGGGAACCCTCTAGGCGCGCGTTAGAGGCCGTCCGCCCGGCCCTGAGCGGCCGGACCGGGGCCGAGGGTGGACGGCGCCTCGCGCCGCCACGGCCAGGCTCCGCCGCCCGCCCCCGCGCGGGCGCGTGGAGCATTCTTCGTTATAAAGCCGCCAGACGTTCCGATGCGCGCCTGCCCCCGCGCGGGCGTGTGGAGCATTGGGTTCAGCCCGCAGCGGGTACACCGAGTCCCGCCGCCTGCCCCGCGCGCGGGCGTGTGGAGCATCGCGGACGCACGATCAGGGTCACGAAGAACGGGTGTCTTCCCCCGCGCGCGGGCGCGTGGAGCATTTGTTGTAGACCTTCAGGATGTCCAGCTCCCAGCGCGCGCGCTCCAGGGCCGCGGCCACCACTTGGCGCGAGGTGCGCCCGGCAAGGCGTCCGGCCTCCTGCTGCGTGCGCACCCAGGTGGCCAGGTGCGAATCCAGGTTCAGCAGCAGCAGGCGGGCCGTCTGGTCGCCGGACAGCTGTAGCGAGCCCAGGGCCGCGCCGTCCAGGGCCAGCAGGCGCCCCAGGAATTCGTTGTCGCCGGTCTGGGCGCCTTCGGCGTCCGGCGGGCAGCTGCGGCGCAGGTCGGCCACCAGGTCGCGCACCGGGAGGGCATCCACGGCATCCAGGGCCTTGGCCAGGGTCCGGGCCTGGGCCTGGGCGCCGTTCCGGGCCAGGCGCTCCAGGGCCTCGCGCGCTCCCGGCCCCCCGCGCAGCAACTCGTCGGAGCTTACCCCCCCCGCGCGCCCGCCCAGGGCGGAAACGGCGAAGTACACCGGCTTGATGCGGGTCGAGACGGCCTGCTTCAACTCCTTGGATTCCAGGCAGGCGTTGGCGAACAGCAACAGCCGCCCCGGCGAGGTGAAGACCTTGTCCAGGGTCAGGCGCGTGGCGCGCAGGCCGTCGAGGTAGTCGGCGTCGGTCTTGAGGGCTGCGGTGTCGGCGGCCTGGCGCGGCTTGGCCAGCACGGCGGCCAGGACGGCCAGACGCTTGTCCGCGAGCAGCTCCAGGGCCTGGCGGGCCTCGTCGGTGTCGGCGGTGTCCAGGCAGTGCAGCAGGGAGCGCAGGGCCCCGAGCACGGATTCCACCAGGTCGCGCTCGGCCTGGGTCAGGGCCGGGCGCGGCGCGCCGGGCACGATGGCCAGGGCCAGGGCGAGGTAGTGGTCCAGCCTGCGCAGGTTGGCCTCCAGCAGGATGCCCCCCGGGGAGATGAAGTTGCGGCCAAGGCCCAGGGTCAGGCACATGCGGTCCAGGCGCGCGGTGATGTCGCGGGTCACGTCGGGCGGCAGGGCGATCATGGCCCGTTCCTTCTCCTCGCGCCGGGCCTCGCGCCGGGCCGCAGCGTCCTCGACGGCCAGCTCGTTGTATTTGCGCACGGTCTCCAGGTTCTGGCGCGCGAAGCCCCGCAGGACGCCCAGGAATCCGCTGCCGCCCTCGCCGGGGGCCAGGGGCTCGGGGGGCAGGGCGCCCACCGTCCCGGCCAGCCGCCGGGCCAGGGGGTCGGCCGGGGGGCGCTCCCCGCCCAGGCCCGCCAGGGCCTGGCGCAGCCGGGGCGCGGCCGTGCCGCCCAGGGCGGGCAGCGCCAGGGCCAGCAGCGCGCGGGGCTCCAGGGCCGGGGCCTCGGGGTGCCCGGGCTGGTAGAGGGCGCGCAGCAGGGCCCGGTCGGCCTCGGCCTCGGCCCCGGGGGCCGTGGGCAGGGCCGCCAGGCGGCGCACCAGCTCGCGCGGGGCCAGGGCCCGCAACTCGCGCAGCTCGGCCTCCAGGGGCGTGATCAGCTGCTCGCGGCCCAAGGCCCGCAAAGTCTCGCGCAGGGGGGCCAGGGTCTGGCCGGGGTCCTCCAGCAGGGCGTCCAGGCCCGGGGGATCGGGCATGCGCAGGGCGCCGGCGGCGGCCTCCAGGGCCTGGACCAGGGGGGCCAGGAGCTGTTCCAGGTTGGCCTGGGCCTGCGGCGAACGCAGGGCCAGCCGCAGGCTGTGGGCCATGACCAGCCCGTCCCCGGCCAGGGCGGGCGGCGGGCCCTGGCCGTCCAGCAGGGCGGTCAGCGCCTCCAGGTCGGCCAGGGCGGCTTTTTCGCTCAGCCGTGGCCTGGGCCGCGCGGCCAGGGCCAGGGCGGCCTTCAGGTCGGCCTCGGCCAGGGCGGCCAGCCCCTGCTCCACGGCCGAGGGGTCCACGGTCCTGGCGTCGAACAGGGCCCCCAGGGCCAGCAGGGCCTCCACCAGCTGTCGCGTGGCCGCCGCCTGGGCGTCCAGTTCCGGGTCGGGGGCGATGAGGCAGGCTTTCTGCGGCCCGGGGAGGGCCGCCTCCAGGGCCAGCAGCAGGTACAGGCACAGGCGCTCCGCGTTGTCGGGCATGCGCGAGACGCTTTTGACCGCGAAATCCGCGCCCAGGCCCAGTTCCAGGGCCAGGCGCTCCAGGCGCGCGTGCGCGGCCTCGAAGGTCTCCTGGGGCAGGCGCTCCTGGCGCACCTGGACCCAGGTCTCGCCGCGCCAGACGAAGCTGGTCAGGATGTTCTCGCCGCGCAGGGTGTAGCCCGGGGCGGCGGGGTCGTCCCCGGCCTGGAAGGTGAAGGAGTCGCCGCGCAGGGCCAGGACGCGCCCGGGTTCCAGGCCCCAGGCCAGCAGCCGTTCGGGGCTGAAGGTCGCTCCGGCCAGCCCGCGCAGGCCCGCCAGGCGCAGGTCGCCCCCGTGGCGCAGGGGCGGCGGATCCTGGCGCAGCAGTTCGTGGTGGATGACCAGGTCGCCGTCCACAGCCAGGGGGTGGGTGAAGGATTTGGCCACGACCCGCGCGGCGGGGGCCATGAGCGCGCCCCGGACCCGCGTGATGGCCGCAGGGATGTCCAGCCCGCCCACGTCGTCGGCGAACACGAGGTCGGCCAGCCAGGTGCCGTCGCGAAACAGGATGCCCACCGCGCCGCTGTCCGGGTCGGGCCCGATGCGCGTCCTGGCGGCCAGGGATTCGAGCAGGCGGGTCCATTCGGCGCGGTTTTCGGGCGTGTCGGGCACCTCTGCCCCGGGCAGGAAGCCCACGGTGTAGCCGCCGGGGCCGTCGCCGCCCAGGCGCAGCTCGTGCAGCAGGCCATCCGGCCGGTCGTCGCGCACGCGCTCCACGGCCCGGGCGGCCAGCCGCTCGGCCCGGGCCGTGGCGCCCTCGCCCGCAAGGCCCAGACGTTCCAGGGCGCGCAGGGCGAAGCTCTCCAGGCCCCTGCGGGCCTCGCCCTCGTCGCCGCGCTGTTCGAGCAGGCGCCGATAGGCCGAGGCGATCTTGTCCAGCAGGAGGTCTTCCAGGGTTTTCTTGACGGTCATCGCACGTCCGGGCGCAGGGGGTGTGGTGGTCGCAACGGACGGTGATGGTAGGGCCTGCCCGGGGCGGGCGTCAAGCGGCTTGGCCGGATTGGCGGGCCTCCCGGGGCGGCACGCTACGCCTGGACCATCGTTCCCTGGTAGAACAGCAGGGCTCCGTCGTCGTCGCGGATGGCGCGCACGTTTTCCACTATGTCGACCTCGGAGCCGTCCTTGCGGCGCACCCGGGCCGGGAAACCGCGCAGGGTGTCGCTGGCGCGCATGGCGTCCAGGAATCGCTCGCGGTGGTCCGGCTCGGAGTATATCTCGCGGCGGATGCTGCGCACCGAGTCGGTGACCTCGGCCGGGGAGTCGTAGCCCAGCAGCTCGGCCAGGGCCGGGTTGGCCAGCACGAAGCGGCCCAGGGGCGTGCTGACGTACATGCCCTCGACGGCGTTCATGAAGAAATCCCGGTAATTGGATTCCGCGCGGCGCAGGGCGTCCAGGGCGCGCATCCGGGAGGTCAGGTCGTTGTAGATCACATAGACGCCCATGCCGCCCTCGGGCAGGGCCACGGGGATGCCCACCGCGGCGACGTGGACCGCCGCGCCGTCCTTGCGCCTGCGCGTGGGTTCGGACTGGATGATCTCGCCCTGGCGCAGGCGGGAGGCGGCGCTCCGGAATTCGGCCAGCCCGGAGTCGGGCACTATGAGCCCGGACAGGTCGCGGCCCCGGACCTCGGCCTGGGAATAGCCGAACAGGCGCTCGAAGGCCGGGTTGACCTCCTGGACCAGCCCGCGCGGGTCGAGCACGGCTATGGCCGTGGGCGAGTTGTGGACCAGTTCGCGCTGCATGGCCCGGGCCCGTTCGCCCTCGCGGCGTGCGTCGGCCTCGCGCCGGGCCCGCCAGGCCGCCAGGGGCAGCCGGGCCAGCTCGGCCTGGTCGAAGGCGTCGAAGGCCCCCCGGCGTACGGCCAGCATCGCCCCGGGCCCGGAAAGCCCCGGGGCGAAGGCGATGTAGGGCGGGGCTCCGGGCGCGGCGGCCAGCAGGGCCGCCAGCTCCTGGGCGTCCATGCCGTCCAGGGCCGGGTCGCCCAGGACCATGTCGGTGGGGTGTTCCAGGGCCGCGCGCAGTTCCTGGCGGGTGCGCGCCACGGCCAGCCGCGCGGGGCAGTCGCCTTCGGCCAGCAGCCGGGCGACGAGGGCCTCGTCGGTTTCGGGATGGGCCAGCAGCAGGATGTCGAGGGGGTCGGTCATTGGATATTCCTCAATAAGTTGACCTCGGCAGAGAGGATGTCCACGGCACCACGATGCCACAAAGGCGCGCCTCTGGCTACAGGGCGGATGAAATCTTCGTCCGGGCGCCGGTGTTGCCTTGGGCGGCGCGGGAGGGTACACAGGCCCCACCCGGCGGCCCCAGCCGGGCAACGCCAAGACACGGACGGTTCATGCGCACGCAACTGGAGAAAAGCCTGTGTTCGGGCCGGGTCTGCGACCTGACCCCGTTCCTGGTGATGGAGGTACTGGACCGGGCCCAGGCCATGAGCCGCCAGGGCATCGACGTGATCCACCTGGAGGTGGGCGAGCCCGACTTCGACGCGCCTCCGGCGGTGGTGGCCGCCGCCGACCGCGCCATGCGCGACGGCCATACCCACTACACGCACAGCATGGGCCTGCCCGAACTGCGCGAGGCCATTTGCGAGCACTATCTGGAGCGCTACGGCGTCACGGTGGACCCCGGGCAGGTGGTTGTCACCGGCGGCACCTCCCCGGCCATGCTCATGGCCTTTTGCGCCCTGCTGGAGCAGGGCGACGAGGTGGTCGTCTCCGACCCGCACTACGCCTGCTATCCCAACTTCATCCGTTTCGCCGGCGGGCGGGTGCGCAAGGTGCGCGTCCGGGAGGAGGACGGCTTCCAGTTCCGCCCCGAGGACATCGCCCCGGTGCTTGGCCCGCGCACCAAGGCCGTGCTGATCAACTCGCCCTCCAACCCCACGGGCAACCTGCTTTCGCCAGAGCGCATGCGCGCCGTGGCCGAGCTGGGGCCCTGGGTGGCGTCCGACGAGATATACCACGGGCTGGTCTATGAAGGCGCGGAGCACAGCATCCTGGAGTTCACGGACCGGGCCTTCGTGTTCAACGGCTTTTCCAAGCTCTACGCCATGACCGGCCTGCGCCTGGGCTACGTCATCGCCCCCGCGCCCTTCGTGCGCGGGCTTCAGGTCATGAGCCAGAATTTCTTCATCAGCGCCAGCGCCCCGGCCCAGTGGGCGGGGGTCGCGGCCCTGCGCGAGACCGCCGCCGACGTGGCGCGCATGCGGGCCGTCTATGACGAGCGGCGCCGCTTCATGATCCG
>Ga0172382_10005097_pt1 | contig 19770 bp, 17 predicted proteins | sample Leawel138RmetaG_FD_122245 | JGI IMG/M metagenome (GOLD analysis project Ga0172382, IMG submission 122245) | Leachate microbial communities from a municipal landfill in Southern Ontario, Canada - Leachate well 138R metaG | ecosystem: Engineered > Solid waste > Landfill > Unclassified | place... | reverse complement strand
GGTCAGACCAACCGGCGGCGTCCCTCTCCACGGGACGGGTTCAAGCAGACCCCGGGGCGGTCACGGGATCGCCGCCGGTAACCACAATAACAGAATTCATCCAGACAGGGGCGGTCGGCCGCTGCCCGGCGGCGCTGGCGCGCCTTGTTCCGGGCAAGGGGGAAAGGGGGAACGGTCCGGCGCCCACCCCTGTAGGGTGCGCTTCAGCGCACCGCCCCCGGGCCGCTTCGGCTCTTCCGGGCAAGGGGGCCCTCAGCGTTTCGCGCCCCAGCTCAGCGAGGCGTGGCGGCGGGTGTAGTATTCCCCGATCAGCCCCAGCATCAGGCAGCCGATCCCGACATAAAGCGGATAGCTGATCGAGGTGTAATGCGGGTTGTAGTTGAGAAAGGTGAACCCCCGCGCCTGGTCGATCGTATGGAACAGCGGGTTCCAGTCGAACAGCCTGAGCATCGAGGTGGGCAGCATGTTGGCCAGGAACATCTTGCCCGAGGCCACCATGTTCATCCGCTGATAGATCAGCGTGAGCAGCCCGACCAGATCCGGCAGCCAGGGTTTCAGCGCCAGCAGCACCACCCCGACCCCGACCCCGGTGAACCAGGCCATCAGCAGCATGGCGACCGCGCCCACCGGATCCTCGATCACCACCGGGGTCACCAGCGCGTGATAGAAGAACAGCACGATCCCGCCCGACAGGATCTGAAGGTAAAGCGTGCCCAGCGCCACCGAGGAAATCGAGATCACCGTATTCATCGGCGCGTGTTTCATCATCGGCGAGGTGGGGCCCTCGGCACCGGCCACCGCCCCCACGGTCTTGATATGCACGAGGAACAGGAAGATCCCCGACATCAGGTAAAGCAGGAAATCGCCGCGCAGCGCCATGCTGCGCAGGCCCAGCAGTTCGAACATCAGGTAGAAGACCGCGACCAGCACCACGGTTTGCAGGATATTGAGCAGCAGCCCGATGACCGCGTTGCCATGGCTTTTGCGGACATTGCGCACCGAGGCGTGGAAGATCCGCTCCAGAATGGCGAAGGCGCCGCCCGCGCGGGTCCTGCTGGTTTCGTGATGCAGCATCTCGCGGCCTGCCCGTTCCTCTGCCCCGCTGCCTCCGGCACCGCCCGTTGCCGCCCCGGACAACCCCGGGGGCCGGGGGCACTTGCCGAAAACACGCCGCGCGATGATAAGGGGGCGGCGGGGCTTTGGCAACCGGGCCGCGCGGGTGAACGGCAGCAGCAGGAGACGGGCGGGATGGATTTCGAAAGACTGGTCGGGGTGATGCGCGGCCTCGCGCTGGAGGCGGGCGGGAAGATCATGCAGGTCTATGCCGATCCAGATTTCGCGGTGCGCGCCAAGTCGGACGCAAGCCCGGTGACCGAGGCCGACGAGGCGGCGGATGCGCTGATCTCGGCCGGGCTGCGGGCGGCCTTTCCCGATCTGCCGCTGATCACCGAGGAGCAGGCGGACTCGCACGGGTTGTCCGCCGCCACCTTCCTGATCGTCGATCCGCTCGACGGCACCAAGGAGTTCGTGCAGCGGCGCGGCGATTTCACCGTGAACGTCGCCTATGTGGAAGATGGCGTGCCCCTGCGCGGCGTGGTCTATGCGCCCGCGAAGGAACGGCTGTTCTACACCACCGCCGACGGCCGGGCGGTCGAGGAGAAAGGCCCGTTCGGCCCGGAACCCGGCACGCTCACGCCGCTGCGGGTCGCCACGCCCGACAATGCCGCGCTGATGGTGGTCGCGTCGAAATCGCACCGCGACCAGGCGACCGATGACTATATCGGCCGTTATCGGGTGCGCGACATGACCAGCGCCGGGTCGTCGCTGAAGTTCTGTCTGGTGGCGACCGGCGAGGCCGATCTCTATCCCCGGCTCGGTCGCACCATGGAATGGGACACGGCGGCGGGCGACGCGGTGCTGCGCGGCGCGGGCGGGCATGTGGTGCGGTTCGACGACCATGCACCGCTCGGCTACGGCAAGCCGGGTTGGGACAACCCGTTCTTCATCGCCCATGCACCGGGGGTGGTGCTGAAATGAGGCCGCGCCCCCGCCCGGCCGTGGCGCGGGTGGATGGTGCGCCCCCCGGGGCCCCACGGGGCGCCCGTTCGCGGCTGGAACCTTCCACTGGAAGGTTCCCGGGACGCCGCTCACCCTCCGGCGGGGATGTTTCCTTCAAGGCGAAGAGCGGGGTGGTCTCCTTGCCATCGGGGCTGCCGGGCTATGACCGCGATCGGTGCGGGGTGGCGCAACAGAGGGCAGCCGCCGCCCATAGGGCGGTCGGCCGCTGCCCGGCGGCGCGTGACGCGCCTTGATTCCGGGCAAAAGATGAGCCCCCTGCCCGTCAGCGTGGTCGTGGTCAGCCGCCACCGGCCGGGGGCGCTGTTGCGCTGTCTCGCCGGGCTGGCGCAATCGGACCATCCGGCGGTCGAGGCGGTGGTGGTCGCCTGTCCCGATGGGGTGGCGGCGGTGCGCGGGGCCGGGCTCGGGGCGGCGGTGAAGCTGGCCGGGTTCGACGCGGCGAATATCTCGGCGGCGCGCAATATCGGGCTGGGGCTGGCGGCGGCCGATCTGGTCGGGTTTCTCGACGACGACGCGGTACCGGAGCCGACATGGGCCGGGCGCATCGCCGCGCCCTTCGCCGATCCGCTTGTGGCCGCAGCCGGGGGCTTCGTGCGCGGCCGCAACGGCATCTCGTTCCAGTGGCGCGGGGCCGAGGTCGATGCGCTTGGCTACGACCATCCGTTCGAGGCCGGGGCCACGCTGGTGCGGGGCGGCACGGCGGTGCGGGCGCTCAAGACGCAGGGCACCTGTTGCGGCTTCCGCCGGGCGGCGCTGCTGGCGGCGGGCGGGTTCGACCCGGCGTTGCGGTTCTTTCTGGACGAGGCGGACGTGAACCTGCGGCTGGCCGCCGCCGGGCACCTGACCGCGCTGGTTCCCAGCGCGCAGGTGCATCACGGCTACGCCGCCAGCGCCCGTAGGCGGGCCGACCGGGTGCCGCGCGACCTGCACGAGATCGGCGCGGGCCTTGCGGTGTTCCTGCGCCGCCATGCGCCGGGGGCCGATCATGCCGCCCGGATCGCCGGGTTCCGGGAGGGCGCCCGGCGCGGGCTGGTCGGGCATATGGTCGCGGGCCGGATCGAGCCCGGCGCGGTCGCGCCGCTGCTCGGCGGGTTCGACGAAGGCGTGCGGGCGGGCATGGCGCGCGACCTGCCCGCGCTTGCGCCGCTTGCCGCCACGCCGCCGCCGTTCCTGCCGCTGCCGGGCACCGGCCCCCGGCCCGGAGCGCTGGTCGCGGGGCTGTCGCGCACGCGGCTGGAGGCACGGGCGCGGGCGCTGCGGGCCGAGGGTCACGTGGTCACGCTGCTGCACCTGCACCCCGGCCTGCGCCCGCACCGGATGCGGTTCCGCCCCGACGGGATCTGGGAACAGGCGGGCGGGCTGTGGGGCCGGACCGAGCGCGATCACGCATGGCTGCGGCTGCGCGAGGTGGCCCCTGCGCGGCGCGCCGCCGCCGAGGCCGCCCGCCTTGCCCCGTTCCGGCCGGTGGAGCGGGTCGAGGTGGTTTGAGCGCGGAAACCGCGCCGCGCCCCGCGCACTTCCGCCGAATTTCCCGCGCATCGGCGCACGGGCTGCGCTATAGGGGCGCAAGGATGTGACGGACGAGTGATGCTCGGCATGAGAGGGCAAGTCAGCATGGCAACCGGCCGGGGGCACGGATGAGCGGACGTCTGCTCGACCTCAGCCGGCTGGTTTCGCGGCTGGGGGGCGGGCCGGCGACCGGGATCGACCGGGTGGAGCGCGCCTGGCTGCGGGCGCTTCTGGCGCGCGACGAACCGCTGTTCGGCCTTGTCCGCACCGGGGCGGGTTATTGCCTGCTGGACCGCGCGGGCGCGGCGCGGGTGCTGGCGCTGACCGAGGGCGCAGCGCTGCCCGACCGGCCCGATCCCGTGTCGCGCCTCAGCCGCCCGCGCGATGCGCGCCGCGCCCGGGCCGAGACCGCGATCCGGCCCCATGCGATTGCCCGCGCCCTGCCCTTCGGGCTCGGGCCGATGCTGCGCCGCCATCTGCCGCCGGGCACCGTCTGCCTGAACATGGGCCACAGCAACCTTTCGCGCCGGATGTTTTCCGGGCTGCGCGCGGCGGGCATCCCGGCCACGGTGCTGATCCATGACGTGATCCCGCTCGACCATCCGGAGTTCTGCCGCCCCGGCATCCCCGCAGCCTTCCGCCGCCGGATGCGGCGGGTGGCGCAGGGGGCGGCGCTGGTGGTCTATAATTCAGCCGATACGCGCGACCGGGCCGGGCGCCATTTCGCCCGCTGGGGCCGGGTGCCACCCGGGCTGGTGGCGCATCTGGGGACCGATCCGCCCGCCGCGCCCGATCCCGCGGGCCTGCCGGAGGGGCTGGACCTCGACCGGCCCTTCTTCCTGGTCCTCGGCACCATCGAGCCGCGCAAGAACCATGTCTTCCTGCTGGACGTGTGGGAGGAACTGGCCCGCCGCCTGCCCGCCGCCGACATGCCCCGGCTGCTGATCGTCGGGCGGCGCGGCTGGCGGACCGGGGCTTTCGCCGCCCGGCTCGCGGCCTCGGCCTTGAACGGGCAAAGCGTGCTGGAGCTTGGCGGGATCGACGACGGGGCCTGCGCGGCGCTGATGGCGCGGGCGCGGGCGCTGCTGTTTCCCTCGCTTGCCGAGGGGTTCGGCCTGCCGCTGGCCGAGGCCATGGTCGCCGGCACGCCGGTCATCTGCTCGCCCTTGCCGGTTTTCCGTGAAATCGCGGGCGACTATCCGGTTTACCTGGCCACGGGGGATGTCTATCCTTGGGCCGAGGCCATCGCCGCCCGTTGCGCCGCCAACACATCGCGCGACCGGAATCCGGTGCCGGAGAAATCGGGAATACCCGGCTGGGACGATCATGTAAGGGTCGTGTTGACCCGCGTCGCCCGGACTGGCGACCAGACCGGGGCGGCGGGATAACGAGTATGGGGAAGGCCGGGTGGGCATCTGGCAGTCATACAGGCTGAGGCTCGCACGCAGGCGCTGGCTGGTCCGCGCGCTGCGCAAGCGGCGTGAACTGACCGCCGTCGCCGACCGCACCCGCGCCATCCGGCCGCGCGATATCCTGTTGTTCTCGACCCAGCGGAACGAACGGGTGCGCCTGCCCTTCTTCCTGCGCTATTACCGCGACCTCGGGGTGAATCATTTCCTGTTCGTCGATAACGACAGCGACGACGGCTCGCGCGAATGGCTGGCCGCGCAGCCCGACGTGTCGCTGTGGCACAGCGCGCACAGCTACAAGCGGGCGCGGTTCGGGGTTGACTGGCTCAACTGGTTGCAGATGCGCCACGGGCACGACCACTGGACGCTGGTCGTGGACCCGGACGAATTCTTCGTCTATCCGTTCTGCGACACACGCCCCCTGCGGGCGCTGACCGACTGGCTGGACGCCTCGTCGATCCGGTCGTTCGGGGCGATGCTGCTGGACATGTACCCCCGTGGCCCGCTTGACGCGCAGCCCTATGCCGAGGGACAGGATCCGTTCGAGATCGCCTGCTGGTTCGACAGCGGCAATTATTCGATCCGGCGCAACCGGCGCTTCGGCAACCTGTGGATCCAGGGCGGGCCGCGGGCGCGGGTGTTCTTTCCCGACACGCCGGAACGCGCCCCCGCGCTGAACAAGATCCCGCTGGTGCGGTGGAACCGGCGCTTTGCCTATGTCAGTTCCACCCACATGCTGCTGCCGCGCGGGCTGAACCTGATCTACGACGAATGGGGCGGCGAGAAGGCTTCGGGCTGCCTCCTGCACGCCAAGTTCCTCGACACCTTCGCGGTCAAGGCGGCCGAGGAGATGACCCGCCGCCAGCACTACGCCAACAGCCACGAATACCGCGCCTATGCCGCCGGGCCGGGCGGACAGCCCGACCTTTGGTGCACATGGTCCGAGAAATACATCAACTGGCGCCAGCTTGAGATCCTGGGCCTGATGTCGAAGGGGAACTGGGCATGAGCGTGGGGTTCATCCTGCTGTGCCACACCGCGCTCGACCGCGCGGCGCAGGTGGCGCGGCATCTGGCCGAACGCGACTGCCCGGTGGTGATCCATGTCGATCGCCGGGTGAAACCGGCCAGGTTCGAGCAGTTGCGCGGCGCTCTGGCCGATCTCGACACGGTGCGGTTCAGCCGACGCCACATCTGCGAATGGGGCACATGGGGCATCGTCGGCGCGACGCTGGGCGCGTCCGAGGTGATGCTGGCCGAATTCCCCGGCGCGCGGCACATCTACCTTGCCTCCGGCTCCTGCCTGCCCTTGCGGCCGGTGGCCCAGCTGCGCGACTATCTCGACGCAAGGCCGCGCACCGATTTCATCGAATCGGTCACGACCGGGGATGTGGGCTGGACCATCGGCGGGCTCAGCCTTGAGCGGTTCGACATGCGGTTTCCGTTCTCATGGCGCAAACAGCGCAAGCTGTTCGACTTCTACGTGCGGCTGCAACGGCGGATCGGGCTGCGCCGCCGCGTGCCGCCGGGGCTGGTGCCGCATCTGGGATCGCAATGGTGGTGCCTGACCCGCCGCACGCTGGAAGCCATCGTGACCGACCCCGAACGCCCCGCCCACGACCGCTATTTCCGCCGGGTCTGGATCCCCGACGAAAGCTATTTCCAGACGCTGGTGCGGGTCCATTCGACCACGGTCGAAAGCCGGTCGCTGACGCTTTCCAAGTTCGACTTTCAGGGCAAGCCGCATATCTTCTACGATGACCACCTGCAACTTCTGCGCCGTTCCGACTGTTTCGTGGCGCGCAAGATCTGGCCCCGGGCCGACCGGCTTTACCGCAGCTTCCTGACCCCCGAGGCCGAGTCCCAGCCCCAGGCCGAGCCCAGCCCCGGCAAGATCGACCGGCTGTTCGCCAAGGCGGTGGAACGGCGGACCAGGGGCCGGGCCGGGCTTTACATGCAAAGCCGGTTCCCGAACGAGAACTGGGAAAACGGCCGCACCGCCGCGCCCTATTCGGTGTTCGCGGGCTTTGCCGAGGTGTTCGAGGATTTCGACGGCTGGCTGGGCAAGACCATCGGCACAAGGGTGCACGGCCACCTGTTCGCCCCCGAACGGGTGGAGTTCGCCGGGGGCGAGGCCGTCTACAACGGCGGGCTGTCGGCCTCGGCCCCGCTGCGCGACTATGCGCCGCGCGCCTTCCTCACCAGCCTGATCTGGAACACGCGGGGCGAACGCCAGTGTTTCCAGTTCGGCCCGCGCGACAATCAGGCGCTGAACTGGTTCATGGCGGGCGACGTGAACGCGCAGATCTCGGTGATCTCGGGCGCCTGGGCGGTGCCGCTGTTCCGCGCCACCGGCGAGTTTTCCGACATCCGGCGCGAGGCGGCGCGATTGCAGAAGATCGAGGCCGAATTCCTGACCGTGCTGCGCTCGCCCTGGGTCAAGGCACGGGCGCGGGTCTGGACGCTTTCGGAGTTTCTGGAAAGCCCGATGGCCCCCTTGCAGACCATCATCGACGAGATCAGCCCCAACGCGCTGCGCCGTCTGGCCGAGGTGCCGCGGCTGGTGGAACTCACGGGGCTTGGCCGGTTCCTTCAGAACCTGCGCAATCAGGGGATGCAGCCGACGCTGGTCGGCGACATTCCGGTCGATGACGACTTCCGCCCCGCCCCCGGCCGTCGCGGCCGCCCCTATCTGGTGAAGTGACCCGTGAGCGACCGCCCCTTCGACCGTTTCATCCTGCTGGCCGAGATGCGCACCGGCTCCAACTTCCTTGAGGCGAACCTGAACGCACTGGCGGGCGTGACCTGCCATGGCGAGGCGTTCAACCCCGGTTTCATCGGCAAGCAGAACCGGCACGAATACCTCGGGCTGGACCTTGCCGGGCGCGAGGCCGATCCGCTGGAACTGATGCGGCGGATGGAGGCCGCGACCGAGGGGATCGCCGGGTTCCGCTTTTTCCACGACCACGACGCGCGGGTGCTGGCCGCCTGTCTGGCCGACCGGCGCTGCGCCAAGATCGTGCTGACGCGCAACCCGGTGGAAAGCTATGTCTCGCTGGAGATCGCGCGGGCCACCGGCCAGTGGAAGCTGGGCGACGGGCGGCGGCGCAAATCAGCGCAGGTCGCCTTCGACGCGGCAAGGTTCGAATCCCACATGCAGGCGTTGCAGGCGTTTCAGCTGCATGTGCTGAATGTGCTTCAGACCAGCGGCCAGACCGCCTTTTACCTCGATTACGAGGATATCGGCGATGTGGCGGTGCTGAACGGGCTGGCCCGATGGCTCGGGGTGGCGGCCCGGCTCGACGCGCCGGTCGATACGCTGAAAAAGCAGAACCCCGAAGAGATCGCCCGCAAGGTTTCGAACCCCGCGCAGATGGAGGCGGCGTTGGCGCAGCTCGACCGGTTCAACCTGTCGCGGACGCCCAGTTTCGAGCCGAGGCGGGGCGCGGGCGTGCCCGGGTTCGTGGCGGCCGCGGGCGCGCCGGTGCTTTACATGCCGCTGCGCGGCGGGCCCGAGGAACAGGTGACCGGCTGGCTCGCGTCGCTTTCGCGCGGCGGGGCCGCGCCGGGGCTGGAACAGGGGTTCAGCCAGAAATCGCTGCGCCAGTGGATGCGCCGGTCGCCGGGGTTCCGCAGTTTCACCGTGCTGCGGCACCCGCTGGCGCGGGCGCATGACGCCTTCTGCCGCCGCATCCTGACCGGGCGTTATGCCGAGATCCGCGGCACGCTGAAGCGGGCCTACAAGCTCGACCTGCCCGACCCCGACCGGCTGGCGGCGCAGCCCGCCACGGCGCATCGGGCGGCGTTTCTGGGGTTCCTCGGGTTTCTGCGATTGAATCTCGCCGGGCAGACCGGGGTGCGGATCGACGCGGCCTGGGCCTCGCAATCGGCGGTGTTGCAGGGGTTCGCCCAGTTCGCCCCGCCCGATCTGGTGCTGCACGAGGACCGGCTTGAGGCCGGGCTCGGCTTCCTCGCCGCCGAGGTGGGCGCCGGGGCGCCCCCCCTGCCCCCGCCGCCGCCCGGGGGCGCGGTCGGCCTTGCGGATATCTGCGACGACGAGATCGAGGAAGCCGCGCGTGAAGCCTACGTCCGCGACTACCTGACCTTCGGCTTCGGCAACTGGCGGGACGGGTAGCCGGGGCCGGTGGCGGGCGGAACCGGGTTTCACCCCGCTGACCGGGGGCGCTTGCGCGGCCGTTCCGGGCAGGCGGGAAAGGGCGTTGCGGGTCCGGCGTCCCGTCTCTCTCGCAGGCGGCGATATTGCCCCCTATCGCGCCGCTGCCGAACTCCCCTCCGCCACCCGGCCCGTATCGGCCAGCGCCGCCGCCGCCGCGCCCACGCCGCCCGCGCCATGGGCGATGCCAAGGGCGCGCATCCCGGCTTCCATCACCCCCAGCGCGCCAAGCACCATATGCGCGTTCACATGGCCCATATGCGCCACCCGAAGAAAGCCGTGCCAGGCCGGTTCCCCGAATTCCGCCATGCCGAGACCGATTCCAAGGGTGACGCCCGCCTCCTGCTCGCACCACTCGCGCAGCCTTGTGGCCATCGGCGCCGGGAACCGGGCCGAGGTCACCGCATGGGCCCGCACCCCCGGATCGGCAAGGTTCAGCTCCACCGCGCCGCCCTGCCCCCAGACGTCGAAGGCGGCCCAGACCGCGCGGGCAAGCGCCGCGTGGCGGGCCCATGCGGCCTCCAGCCCCTCCTCGTGCAGCAGCATGGTCAGCGCCTCGCGCAGGGCGAACAGGTGATGCGTGGGGGCGGTGCCGCCGAAATACTGGTAGAACTCGCCCTTGCCGATGCGGGGGGTCCAGTCCCAATAGGGGGTGCGCAGGTCCGACCCCCGCGAGGCGTCAAGGGCCTTCCCGCTCAGCCAGACGAAGCCGAGCCCGGGCGGGGTCATCAGCCCCTTCTGACTGGCGGCGACCAGCACATCCACGCCCCAGCCGTCCATATGCAGCACTTCGCAACCCAGCGAGGCGATGGCATCGACCGCAAGCAGCGCCGGATGTCCGGCGGCGTCGATCGCCGCCCGCACCGCGGCGATGTCGTTGCGCACCGAGGTGGCGGTATCGACATGGGTCAGCAGCACCACCCGGATGCGGCGCTCGCGGTCGGCGCGCAGCGCGGCCTCGACCCGGGCCGGATCGGCGGCGGCGCGAAGGCCGAAGTCGATCCGCTCCACCTCCACCCCCAGCGCCCCGGCCGTCCGGGCCCAGCCCTCGCCGAAGCGGCCGGTGATCAGCGACAGCGCCCGGTCGCCCCGGCTGAACAGGTTGGTGTTGGCGGCCTCCCATGTGCCGTGACCGTTGGCGATGTAGATCGCCACATGGCCGGTGCCGCGCGCCACCGCGCGCAGGTCGGCGATGAGCGCGGGCATCGCCTCGACCAGTTCGCCCGCGTAGATGTTGGGCGCCGGGCGGTGCATCGCGGCCAGCACCCGGTCGGGCATGACCGAGGGGCCGGGAATCGCGAGATAGGGACGACCTTGGGACAGAGACATGGCGCGCAACTCCTGAACGCAGGCCCAATGCGTAGGACGCGCCCCGGGGAAGGTCAATCTGCCGCAGGGGGCGGATGGCACGAAGGCACTGCCCGGCCCGCCCCCCTGCCCGGTCCGCTTGCGCACCTTGATTCCGGGCGAAGGGGAGGAAGCGCATTCCGCCTTCCGCGAAAGGCCCGGGCTCAGCCCGACCCGCGGCCGTCATGCGTTGCCCGCGCCAGCAGGATCACCGCCGCCAGGCCGACAAGGATCACCAGCACCGCCGCCGGGGCGGCGTCGCGCAGGTTCTCGACGCTGGCCTGTTCATGCACCCGGGTCGCCAGCGTGTTGTAGTTGAACGGGCGCAACAGCAGCGTCGCGGGCAGCTCCTTGACGCAATCGACGAAGACGATCAGCAGCGCCACCCCGACCGAACCGCGCATCAGGGGCAGATGCACCGACCGCAGCACCCCCCCGGCACTGCGGCCCAGCGAGCGCGCCGCCATCGGCAGGCTGGGGCCGATCCGGTCGAAGGCCACATCGACCGTCCCCTGCGCCACCGCGAAGAACCGTACCACATAGGCCACCACGATCAGCGCGGCCGTCCCGCTCAGCATCAGCCCCGGATCGCTCCCCGTCACCGCCAGCACCGCGTCGGCCAGCCGGTGGTCGAAGGCCGCCATCGGGATCAAGAGCCCCACCGCCAGCACTGCCCCCGGCGCGGCATATCCCACGGTGGTCACCGGCAAGAGCAGCCGCGGCAGCCGCCGCCCGGACAGCCGCACCCCGTAGACCAGCACCAGCGCCGCCGCCACGGTCAGCACCGCGGCGATCCCTCCCACGGTCAGCGTGTTGGTCAGTGCCCGGCCCAGCCCCGGCGACAGCCAGGCCGCCGGGCTGCGCAGCGCGTGATGCAGGATCACCGCGACCGGCAGCACCACCCCCGCCATGACCGGCACCAGACAGAGCGCCGTCGCCGCCCAGCCCCGCACGCCCACCAGCATCGCCGGGACCACCGGCCGCGCCTGCCGCGAACTGCGGTGGTAGCGCAGGCGTCGGCGGCTGATCCGCTCGGCCGCCAGCAACAGGAAGATCACCCCGAGGCTGACCAGCGCCAGCTGTGCGGCGCCCCCGGCGTTCCCGGCCGAAAGCCAGACGGTGAAGATCCCCGTGGTCAGGGTCTGGACGCCGAAGTAGCTGACCGCGCCGAAGTCGTTCACCGTCTCCATCAGCGCCAGCGCCACCCCGGCGATGATCGCGGGCCGCGCCAGCGGCAGGCCCAGCCGCAGGAACAGCCCCCATGGCCCGGCCCCCAGCGCCCGGGCGACCTCATAGGCGTTGCCGGACTGCTCGCGGAACGCCTGCCGGGCCAGCAGGTAGACGTAAGGGTAAAGCGCCGCCGACAGCACGACGATGGCCGACCCGCGCGAGCGCACCCGGGGAAACCAGTAGTCGCGGGCCGAACTCCAGCCGAAGGTGTCGCGCAGCGCGCTTTGCACCGGGCCGGAATATTCCAGCATATCGACCAGCGCATAGGCGCCGATATAGGCCGGGATCGCCAAGGGCAGCAGCAGCGCATGTTCCAGCAGCCGCGAACCCGGAAAGCGATACATGACCACCAGCCAGGCCGCCCCCGTCCCCACCGCCGCGGTCATCGCCCCCACCCCCAGCATCAGGATTGCGGTGTTGGTCAGGTAGCGCGGCAGCGTGGTGGCCAGCATATGCGGCCAGATGTTCTCCACCGGGTTCAGCGCCAGCCAGATCACCGAGACCACCGGCATCAGCACCAGCGCCGCGATCAGCGCCGCCCCCAGCGACCAGCCGTCGGGGCGCAGGCCCGTCGGGCGCAGCCGCCGCCGCGGCCCGGCAGAAGCGGCAGCAGGCAACAGTTCGGAATCTTGAGTTTTTTGCCCGGCCATGACCGCGCCCGCTTACAGGAAACCGGTTTCACTGTCCAGAAATCCGGCTATAGTCGTGGCCAAGGACGCGCCACAGGCGCGAAGGCAGGGGCCATGCAGATCGCATATCACCTCGGGGCGCATTGCACCGGCGAAGAGGCGCTGATGAAGTGCCTCCTGAAGAACCGCGGCCTGCTGGCCGAGGAAGGCATCGCCGTCCCCGGCCCCGCGCGCTACCGCACGCTCCTGCGCGACACGGTGAACGCGCTTTCGGGCCAGCCCGCCAGCCCCGACACCGAGGAAATGCTGATCGAGCAGATCCTCGACGACGAGGCGGCGGAACGCATGGTGCTGTCGTTCGACAGTTTCATGGCCTTCCCCCGCTGGGCGCTGGGGCGCGGGAAGCTTTATCCCGGCGCGACCAACCTGACCCGGGGCCTCGCCCGCGCCTTCCCCAGCCACGAGACCGAATTCCACCTGGCGATCCGCAACCCGGCCACCTTCCTGCCCGCGCTGCTGAAAAAACAGCGCGGCAAGAGCTATGAGGAATTCATCGAAGGGACCGACCCGCTGTTGCTCGACTGGTCGGAACTGATCGGCCGCATCGCCGGTGCGACACCCGAGATCCCGCTCACAGTCTGGTGCGACGAGGACACGCCGCTGATCTGGCCCGAGGTGCTGCGCGAGGTTTCGGGCCACGACCCCTACACCCGGCTTGACGGCACCCACGACATCGTGGCGGCGATCATCGAGCCCGAGGGGCTGGAGCGGATGATCGACTATCTCGCCACCCACCCGCCGCAGACCGAGATCCAGCGCCGCCGCATCGTCTCGGCCTTTCTCGACAAGTTCGGGCTCGACGAGGCGATCGAGATCGAACTCGACCTGCCCGGCTGGACGGAAGATTACGTCGAGGCGCTGACCGCGCGCTACGAGGACGACCTGCACCGGATCGCCCGGATGCCGGGGGTGCATTTCATCGCGCCCTGAGGTGCCGCGCCGGGTTTCCGCGCCCGGGGGACCGGGCCTTGGGGAATCCTGTCGCGGATCGGCCCCGCCCGGTCGGAACGGGGCTTGCGCCCGCCCGCGCCCGGCCCCACATCCGGGGCAAGGAGACCCGCCATGCCGCTTCGCTTCGCCCTGATCCTTGCCGCGGTGGTGGCCGCCGCCGGTCTGACCGTGGGGTTCGGCTACGTCTTCGGCGGATTCGCGGCCGAAAGCGGCGGCACGGCGCTGGCCGTGTTGCTGCTGACGGCATTGCTCGCCCGTCTGGCCCTGTTCCGGCACGGGGGCGGGAAATGAGCGCCCCCGACGACAGGAAACTGACGGTCGAGGGCCTCGCCCCCGACCCCGACCGCGCCGGGCGCATCCTGCTCATTGCCTGCGGCGCGCTGGCGCATGAGATCCTCGCACTCAAGCGGCTGAACGGCTGGACCCATCTCGACCTGCAATGCCTGCCTGCCAACCTGCACCTGTGGCCCGACCGCATCCCGGCCGCGGTCGAGGCGGCGGTAAAGGCCCGGCGGGCGGAGTATGAGGATGTCTTCGTCGTCTATGCCGATTGCGGCACCGGCGGGCTTCTGGCGGCGAAATGCGCCGAACTGGGCGTCGGCATGGTCGAGGGGCCGCATTGCTACAGCTTCTTCGAGGGCAACGCCGCCTTCGCCGCCCATGCCGAGGACGAGATCACCGCCTTCTACCTGACCGACTTCCTGGTGCGCCAGTTCGACGCCTTCGTCTGGAAACCGATGGGGTTCGACCGGCATCCGGAACTGGTGGAGATGATGTTCGGCAATTACGAGAAGCTGATCTATCAGGCCCAGACCGACGATCCGGCGCTGGACGAAAAGGCCCGCGCCTGCGCCGGACGGCTGGGGCTGGCCTACGAGCGGCGCCTGACCGGCTACGGCGATCTGGCCACGGTGCTGGGGAAGGTGGCGGACTGAACGGGGCCTCCCGCTTGTGCCCGACCGGGCAAGGGGGCCGTCTGCCCCCTCTTGGCCTGCGGCCAATTGTTCGCCGCTGAAAGCCTTCCACTGGAAGCCTTTCTTAACGCGGCTCACCCCGAGGATATTTTCATCACGGTGAAGAACAGGAAGCGCCTCTACATCTTCACCGTGAAAGAAATATCCCCGCCGGAGGCTCCCGAACTCTCCGCTTGCAGAACGCCGGGCAGGCATTCCCCGCCCCCGGCCTACAGCCCCGCGCCCGAAGGGCGCGCGCCCCTCAACCCGCCGCCCCGGCCAGCAGCCGGATCCGCCCCACCATCGCCCGCAGCCCGTTCGAGCGTTGCGCCGACAGGTGGCCGTCAAGGCCGAGCCGCGCCAGTTCCGCCCCGGCATCGACCCGGCCCACCTCACCCACCGGCAGGCCGGAATAGAGCGCATGCAGCACCGCGATCAGCCCGCGCACGATCATCGCGTCGCTGTCGCCCGCGAAGTCGAACCGCCCGCCCTCGATGCGCGGATGCAGCCAGACCTGACTCGCGCAGCCCTCGACCTTGGTGGCGGGCACCCGGAAGGCGTCGTCCAAGGGCGGCATGGCCTTGCCCAGTTCGATCACATGCCGGTAGCGGTCTTCCCAGTCGTCGAGGAACTCGAAGGTTTCGGCGATCTCTTCAAAGGCGGCGGTGGCCATCGGATTCTCCTGCTGACCTGTGTCAGGTAGGATGCCGCGGCACGAAGGTCCAGCCTTGCCCGCGCACAGCGGGTTTTCAAACCGCGCGGGCTGCGATACCCAAGGGGAAGGGAACCGGCCGCACTGGCGGTCGGCTGCATTGACGGCCAACTGCATTGGGGGCCAGCCACATTAGGGGGATCGAATGCGCAAACCGCTGATTGCCGCGCTGGCGATGGTGTTGTTCGTCGGCGCCTGCGGCGCGGCGCGCGAATCGCGGCTCAACCCGTTCAACTGGTTCGGCCGCTCGGAACAGACCGCCGCCGTCGCGGTGGAAACGGCCGATACCCGGCCGCTGGTCGAACAGGTGGTCACGCTGGCGGTCGAGCCCACCAGCGACGGCGCCATCGTCCGCGCCACCGGCCTGCCGCCGACGCAGGGCTGGTGGGACGGCGCGCTGGTGCTTTACGATTCGGGCCGCGAGGACACGATCGCCTATCGCTTCGTGCTTGCCCCCCCGTCCGAGGCCCGGCGGGTCTCGACCCCGCAATCGCGCGAGGTGACGGTGGCCACCCACCTGTCGCGCATCCGGCTGGAAGGGATCCGCACGATCACCGTGACCGGCGCCGGAAACGCCCGCAGCGCGCGACGTTAAGGGGGGCGGGCTGCCCTCGTGCAATCGCCGGTCCGGGTGCATCAGAGGGCAAGAAGTGCCCGCATCCGGCGTTTCGCCCGCTTTTTCTGCCCGCCACCGCCACAAAACAGTTGCGTAACAATCTTGTGCCCCCCCGCGCCGCGCCGTAACAAAGCGTAAGCGTTGGGAGGATATGCCATGGGCTACCGGGAACTCTATGCCGACTGGAAGGCCGACCCGGAAGGGTTCTGGATGCAGGCCGCCGAGGCGATCGACTGGGTGCGCCCGCCCTCGCGCGCGCTCGATGCCGAACGCGCACCGTTTTACGAATGGTTCTCCGACGGGCTGGTCAACACCTGCTGGAACGCGGTCGATCGCCATGTCGCCGCCGGGCGCGGCGGGCAGCTTGCCATCATCCACGACAGCCCGGTGACCGGCACCATCCAGAAGATCACCTATGCCGAGTTGCAGGAGCGGGTGGCGCGGCTCGCGGGCGCGCTGGCGCGGCAGGGGGTGGCAAAGGGCGACCGGGTGATCATCTACATGCCGATGGTGCCCGAGGCGCTGGAGGCGATGCTGGCCTGCACCCGGATCGGCGCCATCCATTCGGTGGTGTTCGGCGGCTTCGCGGCGCGGGAACTGGCGACGCGGATCGACGATGCGAAACCGAAGGCGATCCTCGCCGCCTCCTGCGGGATCGAGCCGGGGCGGGTGGTGCATTACAAGCCCCTGCTCGACGGCGCGATCGACATGGCCGCGCACAAGCCCGAGTTCTGCGTGATCCTGCAACGCGAGCAGGAGGTGGCGAAGCTGACCGAGGGCCGCGACCACGGATGGCACGGCTTCCAGTATGGCGCCGAGCCCGCGGACTGCGTGCCGGTCGAAGGGAACCACCCGGCCTATATCCTCTACACCTCGGGCACCACCGGGCAGCCGAAGGGCGTGTTGCGCCCGACGGGCGGGCATCTGGTCGCGCTCAACTGGACGATGCGGAACATCTACAACGTCGAGCCGGGCGAGGTGTTCTGGGCCGCCTCGGACGTGGGCTGGGTCGTCGGCCACAGCTACATCTGCTATGCGCCGCTCATTCACGGCAACACCACCATCGTCTTCGAGGGGAAACCCGTGGGCACCCCGGACGCGGGCACCTTCTGGCGGGTGATCGAGGACCACCGGGTCGCCAGCTTCTTCACCGCCCCCACCGCCTTCCGGGCGATCAAGCGCGAGGATCCGGCGGGGAAGCTGATCGGCGATTACGACCTGTCGAGCCTGCGCACCCTCTACCTCGCGGGCGAACGCGCCGACCCCGACACCATCGCCTGGGCCGAGACCCACCTGAAGGTGCCGGTGATCGACCACTGGTGGCAGACCGAGACCGGCTGGCCCATCGTCGCCAACCCGGTGGGGGTGGAGCTTTTGCCGGTCAGGCACGGCAGCCCCTCGGTGCCGATGCCGGGCTACGACGTGCAGGTGCTGGACGAGGGTGGCCACCCGGTCGCGCCGGGCACGCTGGGCGCCATCGCGGTGAAACTGCCCTTGCCGCCCGGCACGCTGCCCGGCCTGTGGAACGCCGAGGAACGGTTCCGCAAGTCCTATCTCGACCATTTCCCCGGCTATTACGAGACCGGCGACGCGGGCTATATCGACGATGACGGCTATCTCTACATCATGGCGCGCACCGACGACGTGATCAACGTCGCCGGTCACCGGCTTTCGACCGGCGCGATGGAGGAGGTGCTGGCGGCGCATCCCGATGTCGCCGAATGCGCGGTGATCGGGGTGGCGGACGACCTGAAGGGCCAGGTGCCGATGGGATTCCTGTGCCTGAACAAGGGCGCTGCGACCGATCCGGCGCAGGTGGTGGCCGATTGCGTGGAACTGGTGCGCGAGCGGATCGGCCCGGTGGCGGCATTCCGGCTGGGTTGCGTGGTGGACCGGCTGCCCAAGACCCGCTCGGGCAAGATATTGCGCGCGACCATGGCGAAGATCGCCGATGGCGAGGACTTCAAGGTTCCCGCCACCATCGACGACCCGGCGATCCTCGACGAGATCCGCACGGCGCTTGCCGGTCTGGGCTATCCGCAGCGCCGGGACGCGGCGTCCTGAACAGGGCCGGGCGCGCGCGCCTGTCGGGCGCGGGCTGAAAGGCCGCGCTCACTGCCCGCCGTCGCGCGGGCAGCGAGTGCCGGAGCCTCCGGCGGGGATATTTCTTTCACGGTGAAGATGTAGAGGTGCTTCCTGTTCTTCACCGTGATGAAAGTATCCTCTGGGTGAGCCGCGTTAAGGAAACCTTCCAGTGGAAGGCTTTTAGCGGCGAACAATTGCGCCGTCAGGCGCAAGAGGGGGCGGAAGGCCCCCTTTTCCTACCCCTCCCCTGTTTCCGCCTCGAACCGCAACGCCGCGCCGTTGATGCAATAGCGCAGCCCGGTGGGCGCGGGGCCGTCGGGGAAGATGTGGCCCAGATGCGCCTCGCAGGCGGCGCAATGCACTTCGGTGCGCCGCATGCCGTGGCTGTTGTCTTCGGTCGTGCCCAGTTCCGCCCCCCCGGCCGGCTGCCAGAAGCTGGGCCAGCCCGAGCCGCTGTCGTATTTCGCCGCCTGATCGAACAGCGGCGCACCGCAGCAGATACACAGGTAGCGCCCCGGCCCCTCGGGAAATCCGTGCGGGGTGAAGGGCCGTTCGGTGGCGTGGCGGCGGGTGACGAGATAGGCGTCGCGCGGCAGCAGCGCCCGCCATTCGGCATCGCTGCGGCTGATTTTCACACTCATGGCTTTCCTCTGCGTTTTCGTCATGCTCATGTCACAGGGATCGTGCCATACCGGCATGGGCTGCGACAGAGGATGGTCATGATGGTGCCGTTGTGCAAGGGCCGATACCGGGTTCGCCCCGCCACCGGACCCGGCGACATCCGCGCGGTCCAGCACCTGCGCGGGCTGTGCTTTCGCGGCGGGCACGGGCCGGATGCGGACGCTTTCGATCCGCTTTGCCGCCATATGCTGATCGAGGAGGCCCCCGGCGGCACGCTGGTCGGCTGTTTCCGCCTGCTGGCGATCCCGGGCGGCGAGATCGGCACCAGCTATTCGGCGCAGTTCTACGAATTGTCCGCCCTGCGCCGGTTCAAGGGGCCGATGGCCGAACTGGGCCGGTTCTGCATCCGCCCCGACCGGACCGACCCCGATATATTGCGGCTTGCCTGGGCGGCGCTGACCCGCTTCGTCGATCATGAGCGGATCGGGATGCTGTTCGGCTGTTCGTCGTTCCGGGGCACCGAGACCGAAGCCTATGCCGACACCTTCGCCATGCTGCGCGAACGCCACCTTGCGCCGAAACGCTGGTGGCCACGGGTCAAGGCGCAGGCCAAGGCGCAGGAAGTTTACCGCTTCGCCCGCAGGCTGTCCGGGCAGCGGCCCGACCCGGCGCGGGCGCTGCGCAGCATGCCGCCCTTGCTGCGGTCCTACCTCGCCATGGGGGGCTGGGTGTCGGATCATGCGGTGGTGGATCGCGACCTCGGCACGCTGCATGTCTTCACCGGGCTGGAAATCGCCGCCGTGCCCCCGGCCCGGGCGCGGCTGCTGCGCGCCGATGCGGTCGGGGCGGTTTGAGCTCCGGGTTCTGTTCTCCGTTGGGCGGGGGGTGCGCATGAGCGCACCGCCCCCTGCCCCGCGCACCTTGTCCGCTTGACCGCGCGGCACCCATTGGCTAGGCCACCCCGACGGCATGAACGAGGGAGATCACCGTGGCCAATCCATCCATCCTCATCCTTCCCGGCGACGGCATCGGCCCCGAGGTCATGGCCGAGGTGCGAAAGGTCATCGCCTGGCTCGGCACGAAACGCGGGATCACCTTCGACGTGAGCGAGGATCTGGTCGGCGGCTGCGCTTATGACGCCCACGGCACCCCCTTGCACGACGACACCATGGCCAAGGCGCAGGCGGTCGATGCGGTGCTGCTCGGCGCGGTGGGCGGGCCGAAATACGACAACCTCGATTTCAGCGTGAAACCGGAGCGCGGGCTTTTGCGCCTGCGCAAGGAGATGGACCTGTTCGCCAACCTGCGCCCGGCGCAGTGTTTCGACGCGCTGGCCGATTTCTCCAGCCTCAAGAAGGATGTGGTCGCGGGTCTCGACATCATGATCGTGCGCGAG
>Ga0172382_10005096_pt1 | contig 19770 bp, 18 predicted proteins | sample Leawel138RmetaG_FD_122245 | JGI IMG/M metagenome (GOLD analysis project Ga0172382, IMG submission 122245) | Leachate microbial communities from a municipal landfill in Southern Ontario, Canada - Leachate well 138R metaG | ecosystem: Engineered > Solid waste > Landfill > Unclassified | place... | reverse complement strand
GCCACCTTGACGCCGGTGCGCAAGCCCGGATCGAGGCCAATGACGGCATGCCGCCCGGCCGGCGGCGCCAGCAGCAGGTCCTTCAGGTTGGCGCCGAAGACGCGGATCGCCTCGGCTTCGGCGCTGGCGCGCGCCGCGGCGAAGAACTCGGTCTCGAGGTGCGGCTGCAGCCGCACGCGCCAGGTCCAGCGCAGGACATCGGCGAGCCAGGCATCCGCGGCCCGCTTGCCGACCCCGCCGTCGGCGCCGTATACCGCGGCGAGGCCCAGCAGGCCGGCCAGCTGCAGGATGCAGGGATGGGGAGCGAGCGTGTCGAGCTCGGGCGCGAGGCCGAAGCGCAGCGTGAGCACGCCCTGGCCGCGGCCGCGGAACAGGGCCAGCGCCCGGTGCGAGGGCAGCGACGCGATCGGCTCGGCGTGCTGGAAGTAGTCGCGGAACTTCTCGCCCTCGGCTTCCTTGCCCGCCACCACCTCGGCGGCGATCCAGCCGTCGGCCCCCAGGCGCTCGCGCAGGGCGGCCAGGACATCGGCACGCTCGGAGAAGCGTTCGGCGAGGATGTCGCGGGCGCCATCGAGCGCGGCCTTCTCGTCGGCGACCCCATGCTGTCCCTCGGCGTCCGCCGCGCGCACGAAGGCCGCGGCCTCGGCCCGCGGATCGCGCGAGGAATCGGCCAGCAGCAGGTCGGCCAGCGGCTCGAGCCCGGCCTCGCGCGCGATCTGCGCCCGCGTACGCCGTTTGGGCTTGAAGGGCAGGTAGAGGTCCTCGAGGCGCTGCTTGGTGGTCGCGGCATCGATCGCGGCGGCGAGCGCAGCATCGAGCTTGCCCTGTTCGTCGATGCTCGCGAGGATCGCCGCGCGGCGCTCCTCGAGTTCGCGCAGGTAGGCGAGCCGTTCGTCGAGCAGGCGCAGCTGCGTGTCGTCGAGCCCGCCGGTCGCTTCCTTGCGATAGCGCGCGATGAAGGGCACCGTCGCCCCCTCGTCGAACAGGCCGATCGCGGCGCGGATGCGGCCGGGCGCCACGGCCAGCTCGCTGGCAAGGACCTCGACGATCCGGTTTTCGCTACGGGAATCCGGGGCCGCCTCGGCGGCCCCCTGGCGGTCTGTACTCACGGTCGATCGGTCCGGCTTCGCAGGAACAAAGGCGGCAATGTATCACCGAACTACCACACGTCCTTCCGGAGGTCGAAAACGGTCAGGCCGGCGCCCCGGAGGATCGTCGCTGGATGACGCCGAGCGTCAGTGCTTGCGGGAGCGTATACCAGTGCGAGTCTGCGACGAATGATTCGATGCCGCTTCAGGACCACCCCGACGATCCGGCTGTAGGCAACGTCCCCTGTGAAGCCCGACGCGTTTCCGCGGAAACGCCCGGCCCACTGCCTCCCGCTCCCGCCCGTTCCTGCTGCGCCCGTTCCTGCTGCCTCAGCAGCCCCTCGATCGCCATCCCGTAGTCCATCCGTTCGCCGGCCCAGCGGGTCATCGCCGTACCGGCATCGATCGCCAGGCCTGCGCGCCGATGGGCCAGCACGATCTCCCGGCTGTCTCCCGACGTGCGAGGCGCCGCCTCCAAAGCCCGGCCGTCCGGCCCCTTGAAGCGCAGCGCCCCGTCGTCGAGCACCTGGACCTCGACCCGCCCCTCGTGCACCTGGCGATGATGGTGGCGACACAGGAGGACGAGATTGGACAGCCGCGTCGCGCCGCCGTTGGCCCAGTGACGGATGTGATGGCCGTCCAGGAAGCGCGTGTGCGTGCAGCCCGGAAAGCGGCAGCCGGCATCGCGCGACTGCAGGGCCCGGCGAATCGCCGGCGGGATGCTGCGGGTCTTGCGGCCGACGTCCAGGGGTCGGCCCCGGCCATCCTCGACGATGCGCACGACGCTCGCATCGCATGCGAGCCGCCTCGCGGTCTCCACCGCCAGCGCCGGACCGTCCTCGAGTTCGCAGCGCCCGGGCATCGCCTGCCGCGGCGTGCCGTCGTCGTCCGGCTTGCCACGGTCGTTCGAAGCACCGTCGTCGGCAGCGCCGTCGCTGGCAGCGCCGACCAGGGTCTCGGCATCCACATGCACGACGATCCGTTGCCGGTCACCGCCCGACAGCGCCTGGTCGCCATGGGCCAGCCAGCTCTCGGCGAACTGCGCGAGCGCGTCGGCGCGACGCTGGCCCAGCGTCGGCGCGGACGTGGTCGCCGATTGCGCCCCCGAGCCGTGCGCCCCCGAGCCGTGCGCCAGTGACCCGTGCGCCGCCGACCCATCCGCCCACGTTTCCGCGGAAACGTCGCGCTCACGGCGCTCACGATGCCAACCCGCCGTCGCCTGATCCAGCGCCCTGACCAGCAGCGCACCGGCCTCGGCCGGCAGCCGCGCCTGCAGCACCAGCGCGCCGTCGTCATCGTAGTGATAGTGCAGGCCACGGGTGGCAAGCTGCCTGGCCTCCCGGTCCAGCGCGATCGATTCCTGCGCTCGCCGGAAGTGCCGGACCACCGTCTCGACGTGCGCCGCCGTGCCGTGCAGCGCGATCATCAGCAGCGTGTCTTCCGTTGCCGGCGTGGCGACCCGGCTCAGCGCCCGGACCTTGGAATAGCTCAGTTCACCACCGGCCATTGCGGCCGAGATCTTCGGCAGCGCCTCCAGGGCCCGCGCCACCCGGACCTTCTCGCGCGCGGCGCCCGGATCGATCCCGCATTTCCAGCTCAGCCAGTGCGCGCACGACTGTGTCGAGCCGTCGGCCCAGCCCTCGCGCCGGTCGAACTCGGCAATCAGCACCAGCCAGCGATGGTTGGCCGCGTTCAGGTGGCCGGCCAGTTCGGTGATCTGCGCTTCGAGCTCGGCGATCGGCAGCGGCGGGGACGCGGGCAGGCCCGCCGCAGGGGCGGTGGCGGCAGGGGCGGTGGCGGCCGGATCGGCGGCGGCAGGGCCGCGGCCTGCAGGACTGGAATCGACCATGGCTTGCCTCGAATACTGTTCTTATAGACAGTATTTTAATCCCGGGCCGACGGGAGCTCAATGTGGGTCTGGTTATGTCGTGTTGACACCTGTCCGTGGCGCCGCGATCGCCCCAGCCTCGGCGAGCGCCCGGACGTGGCATAGGCACCTAGGATTCTGGCGCCACCTTCGGCGACGGAGTACGGGGCACGGTCGGCAAGGGAGGATCCTGACGACTGCGGCTCGAGCCCTCCATGCACGCTTGACGCGCGTCGCGCGGCAGGCGACGACATTCCGCCGGTCCTTCGCTGGACTGCGGGGCGGCCGGCGCCAGGCCGCGCGGCTGGGCGGGCCCTGTAGAGTCCAAGCCCTCTGCAGAATTCTTGTCCGGCCGGTCGCCGGGCCCGCGGTCGTCGTTCGTGACGCGTTCGTCCAGGGGCCGGGCCGGCTCTGCGCCCGCGGGCTCGGCCGCCACCACCGGCCCTGCGGCCGCCACCGCGGACGCCACCATCACCGCCACGAAAATCCTGTTCGCCATCCCTTGCTCCGCAGCCGGGTGGCGCGGGCCACCTGCCGATCAGTCATCGGCTGGCGGTGCAAGGGGCATGCCCAGACAGGGCGGATCACGCGCTCCAACTGGTCCTTGATCGCCGCCACCAACGACGTGAGCGGCGTAGGTGTTGCACCGGCGGCGCTCAGCTCATTGCACGAGCCGCGGCGGAAGCGAAACGCCGTAGGAGGGGCCGGGGCCCGGGTTGCCGCCGCCACCCGGCATCCTGCACGAGAGCTCATTGCTCAGGCTTACGACCATGCACTTGCCTTTGCCGTTGCCACCTAGCGCGCCCGGCAGCGGGCCTTCGCCGTTGTAGTGCGTACAGTTTCCGTTGTTCGTTACCACGTCGTAAACATGCAAGCAGGCGAACCCCTGAACAGGCGTCAGCCCGGAACTGCCCAGAACGGCTGAACCGCCGACCACCGCTACACGGATGGTTTTGCCCGTCCAGTACTGATCAGCGGTGTCGTACAAGCTCGTCATGACGCCAGGGGCGATATACGTCTCGTCGATGACGTCGACCTGACCGCCGCCAGCGATGTGAAGCGGGTTCTCATTCATATTGATGATGCGGTTGCGCATGGCGTCCGCACTGTTCGGATTGTCCCCATCGGATGAAGCCCATTGGCCGCAATGGCATTTCTCCGCAGCGCCGACATCGCAATGGTTATTGTTCGCCGCCCCGCTTGCGAGGATGAACTTCTTCGGCGGGTCGCCAATCGGCGCGTCTGCGTCGGCATCCCATACTTCCGAGGTGGCTCCGAATATGCAGCTCGAGATTGCGAAGGGTGCCATCGTCCCCTCGGCGGCCATGCTGGGAGCAAGCGAACTCACCGCGGTCGCCGTTGCGGCGGCGTCCATCGTATCGGTACCGAAGATCCTGCCGAAGGTCATCGCCACCGGCCCCATGTTCGCTTCGGCCTTACGCTCGACGGTGACGCGTAGCGCCGGCAGATCATTGGCTACTGGGGTCTTGCTCGTAGTCGGGTCGAAGGTATGGTTGGCGAAATCCCAGTAGCCGGAAACCACAACCCCGGTGGACAGCGCCTGCTTCTCGGAAGCGTTGAGCTTAACCGCGGCATTGCCTTCGGTCTCGGCAGCGGCCCAGTTCGGCCCGGTTGCAATCGAGGGATAGAGCCGACCTGCCCCGGCAAGCGCTGCTGCATCGGCCGCATTCTGCAGTTCGTTCTTGACTACGAACCACCGTCCGATATCGATGGCGAAGGCAGCCGTGCCGATCATTGCGAGAAGAAACACTGCGGCGATGATCGCCACCGCACCTCGCTGTTGCCTAAGCGGGCTGCGCACAATGCGTCGACTGGGGGATCGACGGGATGCGCGAAGAGCCGAAACGATGCTCATGATGTATCGCTCCTGTCACTCGTACTTCATGACGGCAGTGGAAGTCATGGTGCCCAGCTCGAGGGAGCCACCGATGAGACCAATCAGGTTCACGATCGGGCCGTCGTAGGTGTAGTCGACCGAAACGGTCAGCGTGTCCACGAGCGAGGCCGTCCCAGTCCTGCTCACCCTCGCCGTGCAATCGCCACTGCCACCGAGGCGAATCATCCGGGTCCGGCAATAGTCATGGGCGACAGCTTCGACTTCACCCGGCGTCAGTCGCGTCTCCCGCAGAACAATCCCCGCCCTCGCCCCCTCCCGCGCGGCATTGGTCAGCATCGCCTTGTCGTAGAGCATGAAGCCGAAGTCGATGATGCCGAACAGGACGACGAGCAGGAGCGGCACGACCAGGGCGAACTCGACCGCGGCCACCCCTGACATCCGGCGCCGGCCGATCCCTGGCGAGCGGCTCCCGTCGACGCGATCCGCATCCGCAAGCTTCGCGAGCGACCGACTCGCCCCCGGGCTGCATTCGCCCTTCGTAATGGCTGGCGAACCCATCATGACCTCCACCAGTGTTTGACGCCGTGATCGCCGGAGATCACGTCGTCGGCCCCTGCCGGACCGGCTGGGAATCCTTGCCGAGGATCACCTGCAGGTCGATGCCCTTCGGCAGGCTCTCGTCCTCGACCAGGCTTGCGTTCGCCAGGGTGGCGACCGAATCGGTGATCCGCTCGACATCCGCGCGCAGGCCGGCGCGATAGCGGATCAGGGTCCGCTCCACGCCGAAGTGCCGATGGTTGGTGATGCGCGCCGGTGTCATGCCCATCGCGCCGAGCAAGCCGGCATGGCGGGCCGCCCAGCCCTCCCGGCCCATGCCGTTGGTGACCATGACTCGCAACGGCGCCGACATCTCGACGTCCCGCTGGTAGGAAACGGTCGTCAGGCCAGCCGCCGGCACAGTCTTGCCGCGATATTCGGTAACCGGAGGGGTGGCCGACGCGACAGCCGGCGACTCGGCGTTCCGTATCCACGGCGCCGACAAGGCGGCGGTCGACCCGAGGCCCTGCCCCGCGCTCGCCATCCGGTACTCCGGCATCTGGAGCCGATAGACGTTCGGCGCCACCTCGACGACCGCCACGGTATCGACGGAATCGGCCCTGGGTCCCGTATGGTCGATCGTCATCACGGCGGCGGGCGTCGCAGCGGCCACCGCTGCTGGACGCGCCTCGGCGTTGACTAGCGTTGGCGCATCTGCCGTATCGGCGGCCGCAGCCGTTACAGGCTGCGACGCCTGCTCCCGCTCGCGCGCCACCAGCTTCTCCACCCTTTCGAGGTTGCGCCGGTACATCGCATCGTCGGGCGCCCGCTCCACCGCCTGGCGCATCAGTTCCAGGCTGTCGCTGTAGCGCCCCTGGACGGTGAGGATCGCCGCCATCGCGTTGATCGCGTCGATGTAGTTCGGGTCCTGCAGCAGGGCCTGCGAGAAGAACTTGCGGGCGCCGCTGAGGTCGCCCGAGCGCATCGCGCTGCGACCGGCCTGGTAGTAGCGGTCCGCGCTCATCTCCGCGCCCTGCGTGCGCATCACCGGCTCGACCTGGTTCTTCATGACTACGGGCGAGGGCTGGAATGCGGCGCAGCCACCCAGCATCAGGCCGGCGACGATCGCGAACAGAGAGCCGATACGGGTCATCTTCATGGCTATGTCCTCCCGAAGCATGGCGATTCGTGCCCGACCCGGCCTAGCCGCCACCGGCGATCGGCACGAAGGTCCGGTAGATCTGGATGAAAGCCGGCCCCAGGAGGACCAGCAACAGCGCGGGAAAGATCCCGAAGATCAGCGGGAACAGCAGCTTGAGCGGGATCTTGGCCGCCTGTTCCTCTGCCCGGAGCCGTCGTCGGACCCGCAGCTCCTCGGCATGCACCCGCAGGGCGTCGCCGATGCTGGTGCCGAAGCGATCGGCCTGCAGGATCATGGCGACGAACATCGAGATCTCGTCGACCCCGGTGCGGGCCGCGAAGTTGCGCAGGGCCCGCTCCCGAGTCGCACCCATGCGCAGTTCGACGCCGATCAGCTCGAGTTCCTCGGCCAGCGACTTGCTGCGCAGTGTCATTTCCCGGGCGGTGCGGGCGATGGCCATCTCGGTGCCGAGCCCCGCCTCGATGCAGACGATGATCAGGTCGGTGGCATCCGGGAAGGCCTCGAAGATCTCGCGCTTGCGCTCGGCGGTGCGCAGCGCCAGGTGGATGTTGGGCAGGTAGTAGCCGATCGCCGCGAGCAGCAGCAGGACGACCGCCGGGGTGTTGCCACTGAGCTTGATCGAGAAGAGCTGGACGAAGGCGAGGCCGAGCATCGGCAGGAGCAGCGCGAGCAGCGTCTTGAGCCCGAAGAAGATGCTGGGCGCGGCCGGGCTGCGCCATCCCGCCTGCATGAAGCGATTGCGGATCCGGGAGGTATCCGCGGCTTCGTTCGACTGGGCGAGCCGGGCGATCGGGCGCAGGAGCTCGGCAAGGCGGCGCTGCCAGCGCCCCGCCGCGGCGCCCAAGCCCGACGTGTCCGTACCGGCCAGGTCCTTGACCCGGAGCCTCACGTCGCTCGCCCGGGTGAACACGAGCGAGATGCCGACGATCCCCAGGACCACGGCCGAGAAGAGAAGGCCGAGGTAGACGAGCTGCTGGATTCCGAGGTTCAGCATGCGCCCCTCCTATACCCGGATCTTCACGATGCGCCACATCCAGAAGATGGCTACCGTCGCGGACAGCAGGCAGGCGTAGATCATGGCCACGCCGATGGGGTCGGTCCACAAGGTGGACATGAAGTCCGGGGCGACCAGGTTCATCATCAGGGCCGCGCCCAGCGGCAGGGCCGTGAGGACCCAGGCCGACAGCTTCCCTTCGGTGGCCAGCACCCGGACCTTGCCCATGAGCTGGAAGCGATTGCGGATCAGGGTCGCGATGTTGCCCAGCACCTCGGCCAGGTTGCCGCCCGTCTCGCGCTGCAGGAGCACCGCGATCACGAAGAAGCGCAGGTCGTCCGAGGGTACGCGCACGGCGAGGTTCTGGAAGGCATCGTCCATCGGCACGCCGAAGTTGACTTCCTCGGAGGTGATGCGGAACTCGGTCGCGATCGGGCCGACCATCTCGCTGCCCACCATCTCCAGCGCCGCCGGGAAGGCGTGCCCGGCACGCAAGGCTCGCGATATCAGGTCCACCGCCTCCGGCAGGGCCTCGTCGATCCGCCGCAGGCGCTTGCGGCGCATCGCGGCGACGACCAGGTAAGGGGTGAGCGCGCCCAGCACGGCGGTGGCGAGCACGAACCAGAACGGCGCCGCAGGCGCCAGCTGCGCCAGCAGGAAGCCGACCACCGCGGTCGCCACCGAGATGAGCAGGAACTGCGAAACCGGGATCATCACCCCCGCCTGCTCGAGGAAGCGGTCGGTACCGGAGAGCCGCGGGATGGCGAGCATGATGCGGCTGAGCCAGGGCGACTCGCGGCTGGCATCGCGCTTGAGGAGCTTCAGCGCCTCCTCGCCATGGGTGCCGGCCGAGAGATTGCGCAGGCGCCGCTCCAGCCGCTTGGCATCCGGTCCCTTGTGTTCGTTCCAGAGCAGGTAGATGCCCTCGAGCGCCAGCACGCCGGCGATGAAGGCGAGCACCATGACGACGCCGAGCGAGACGCTCATGACGCCACCCTGCGCACCGCCTGCACCCGCTGCGGATCGAACAGCGTGTCCGCCACCTGGAGGCCCGCCACCCGCAGCCGGTCCATGAAGCGCGGCCGCACGCCCGAGGGCCGGAAGATGCCTTCGACCCGTCCCTCCTTGCCGAGGCCCTGCTGCTGGAAGCCGAAGATCTCCTGCATCGAGATCATATCGCCCTCCATGCCGGTGATCTCCGACAGGCTCACCAGCTTGCGGGTGCCGTCCGTCAGGCGGGCGATCTGCACCACCGCGTGGATGGCCGAGGCGATCTGCTGGCGCATGCCCCGCGACGGCAGGTTCATGCCCGACATCCCCAGCATGTTCTCCACCCGGGCCAGGGCATCGCGCGCGGTATTGGCGTGCACGGTGCACATCGAGCCCTCGTGCCCCGTGTTCATCGCCTGGAGCATGTCGAAGGCCTCCTCGCCGCGGATCTCGCCGAGGATGATCCGGTCCGGGCGCATGCGCAGCGCATTGCGCACCAGGGCGCGCTGGGGGATCTCGCCCCGGCCCTCGATGTTGGGCGGGCGCGTCTCGAGCCGGACGACGTGCTCCTGCTGCAACTGGAGCTCGGCCGCGTCCTCGATCGTGACGATGCGCTCGTAACCCGGGATGCTGGCCGACAGGACGTTGAGCATCGTCGTCTTGCCGGTGCCGGTGCCGCCGGCGATCAGGATGTTCATGCGCGCCGCCACCATCGCCTGCAGCAGCTGGGCGATCTCGGGCGTCAGGGTCTGGTTGCCGAGCAGGTCGGCCATCCCCAGCGGCCTGGCCGCGAACTTGCGGATCGAGAGCAGGGGCCCGTCGAGCGACAGCGGCGGGATCACCGCGTTGACGCGCGAGCCGTCGGGCAATCGGGCGTCCACCATGGGGCTGGACTCGTCGATGCGCCGCCCCACCCGGGAGACGATCTTCTCGATGATCTTCATCAGGTGGGCGTCGCTGTCGAAGCGCACGCCGCTGGGCTCGAGCCGGCCCTGGCGCTCCACGTAGACCTTGCGCGCGCCGTTGACCAGGATGTCCGAGACATGGACGTCGCGCAGCAGGGTCTCCAGGGGCCCCAGCCCCAGTACCTCGTTCTCGATGTCGGCGACGATCTGCTTGCGCTCGCCCGCGTTCAGGGCGGCGCCCTGCTCCACCAGGAGGCGCTCGACCAGGATGCGCAGCTCCTCGCGCAGCTTGTCGTGGCCCATCCGGCCCATGACGTCCAGGTCGATCCGGTCGAGCAGCTGCTGGTGCAGCGCCATCTTCAGCTGGACATAGCCGCTCGCACCGAGCGAGCTGCGGGCCGCATCCGATGCCAGCACCGGGTTGCTGAACTGGACCTCCCCCAGTCGTTCCCTCAGGTTCATCCGTCCGCTCCCTGATGCATCAGCCGCGACGCAGGCCGGCGAACCAGCCGCCCTTGCGTTGCTCGTTGGGCGCGACCGCCTTCGCCCAGTCCTGGATCGCCCTGTTCACGGGGTCGCGCGGGGCATGTCGGGCGAGCGGCACACCATGGTTGGTGGAATAGGTCACGTTGGCGTAGCTGTTCGGGATCTGGCGCTCGATGATCGTGCCCAGCGCCTTCTGCACGTCCTCGGGCGTGATGTCGGATCCCTTCTGGTGGCGGTTGGCTACGAGGTGCACCTTCTCGCGCGGGTAGCCCAGCGTCATCATCAGGGTGAGCAGGCGCTTGGCGTCGTGGATGCAGGGCACGGTGTACTGCATCACCAGGTAGATCGCATCGCAGGTATCGAGCGCCTTGACGGCCACCGACTCGACGGCCCGCCCGACATCGAGGACGACGAAGTCGAACTGGGTCCGGGCCAGGGCCAGGATCCGGTCGATGGCGTCGGGCCGCACCTCGAGCGCCTTCTCGGGCGAGTCCGGCGCCGGCAGCACCCAGAGCCTCTCGGCGACCTGCGTCATCGACGCCCGCAGGAACTCGCCGTCGGCGCGGTCGATCTGGCGGCAGACATCGGCCAGGGTCGCCATCGGCCGGTCCTCGGTGAGGAACATCGCCGCATCGCCGAAGTGCAGGTTCAGGTCGATGACCGCCACCCGCTTGCCGCGCTCGGCCAGCGCGTAGGCGAGGTTGGTGGCGAGGAAAGAGGCGCCGCTGCCACCCTTGGCCGGTATGAAGGCGAAGGTCTGCGCCCCGCTCGAGCGGTCCTTGACCGCATGCATCCGGTCGAGCTGCCGCGTGAAGACTTCCTTGAGCTCGCCGTTGACGAGCGGCAGGGGCACGACCTCGCGGATGCCGGCGCGCATGACCTTGAGCAGGAACTCGGGGCTACGCTCGGGCGTGAGCAGGATCATCGAGGTCGTGGGCAGGTTGCGGATGGTGGCCTCGAGCAGCCCGATGTCGGCGTCGGCCAGGTTGTCGACCTGCGCGATGGCGATGTCCGGGCGCACCTTCAGCAGTTCCCCGGCCATCGCGTTGACATCGCCGGTCACGGTGGAGATCTGCAGCGATGCCGCGGAGGACGGCAGGTCGGCCGTGAGCCGCTGCAGGTCGGCGCTCCAGTTGGCCAGCAGGGCGATCTTGACACTCATGGGACGAAAGACTCCTGCACTAACGTACGTCGACCGGCGCGCCGAGGATGGTGAACGTCGGGGGCGGTTCCTTGAAGCTGTCCTGGTAGCGCTCGACCGCCTGGCTGGCCGCCTGGCCGTCGAGCGTGGTCGTCCTGCCGAGGTTGCGGGCGGTGGCATCCGGGTCCAGCGTCTGCGCGGTACGCAAGTGGCGCACCGATTCGCCGAACTGCTGGTCGAGGGCAGGCGTCGACGAGCCGAAGGGCTGGCTGCCGGCGCAACCCGCAAGCACGAGCAGCAGCACGGTCGATGACAGGACGGCGGGAATCCGCAGCGGCTTGGGATCGGGCATCACGGTTCCTTAGCGAAGTTCCAGTGGCTGGTAGCCCGCGGGATGGCCTCGATCGGGCGGGACGTCCGCATGGCCGGAGCCCTCGAGCTGCCCGCCGAGGAAGAACTCCGAGCGGTTGGGCGGGGTGAAGTGATCGGTCGGCATGGCCGCCTGCGCGCCATCGATCGGCTTGACCAGGCGCGGCGTGACGAGGAAGACGAGCTCGGTACGGTCGCCCTGGAACTCGGCGGAACGGAACAGGGCCCCGAGGATCGGGACATCGCCCAGCAAGGGCATCTTGCGCAGGGTTTCCCGGACGTTGTTCTGGATCAGGCCGGCGATCGCAAGGCTCTGCCCGTCCATCAGCTGCACCGTGGTCTGGGCCCGGCGGGTGCTGAAGGCCGGGAAGATGGCCGTCACGCCGCTCACCGTGGTAAAGGGGTTGCCGGTCTGGATCAGCTCCGACACCTCCGGCGCCACCTTGAGGTTGATGCGGCCGCCATCGAGCACGGTCGGCGTGAACTTGAGGCCGACGCCGAACTCGCGTTCTTCGAGCGTGATGGTGCCGTCGCGTTCCCGCGCCACCGGGATGAAGATCTTGCCGCCGGCGAGGAAGCTCGCCTCCTGGCCGCTGATCGCGACCATGTTCGGCTCGGCGAGGATCTTGACGAGACCGTCGCGGAACTCGCCGTCGATCATCACGGATTTGCCGTTGGGGCCGATGCCCAGCACCGAGGCACCCGATTCCGTCAGCAGGGAATTGAGGATGCCGTAGGTCCAGCTGCCGTTGGTGCGCGTAATCTGCATCGCCGTGCCGAGCTTGTCGAGCAGGGTCTTGGAGATCTCCGCGACCTTCACCTCCAGCATCACCTGCGAGGGATGCGCGGTGCGCATCAGGTTGATGACCCGGGGCCGGAACTGCTGGGACCCCGCCTGCCGGGCCATACTCACCTTCAGGACTTCCCCTTCCTTGGCCTCGCCGTCGCCGGCGATGACGGGCATCGCGAGGCCCCGGGCATAGGCGCTCAGGTAGCCCTCGGCAACCTGGACCGCCTCCTGGGCCGCCATCGGTCCGCTGACGGTTCCGGCGAGCACGATCGAATCGGCGGCGCTGCGCACCTCGATCCCGGTTTCCTGGGGCAGGATCGCGCGGATCTGCTTGAGCAGCGCCGCGGTATCCAGGCCGACGGTGACGTCGAGCACCGTGGTCGTGCCGCCCTTGCGCCACAGCATGACGTTGGTCGAACCGAAGGTCTTGCCGAGCAGGTAGAGCTCGCGGTTGCTGATGAGCGTGACATCGGCCACCGCCGGGTTGCCCACCGAGATCCGGTCGATCGGCGCGGGCAACCGCAGCAGGGTGGATTTGCCCACCGTCAGGCCCATCTCGGCGCCCAGCTCGACCGCCGTCGCGGCGCTGGCGACCTCGGCCACCGAGGTCTGCGCCGCCAGCGGTGCGCAGGCCAGCGCAATGCTGCCTGCAAGGGCCGTCGCGGCAAGGCGAGAAGCAATCATGTTCAGAGCTCCGAAGACGAACGTTGCATGCCGCGGATCACTTCCACCTTGGCGCGCGGATCGGGTGCCGGGGCGCGCCTGACGACGACCCGGGGCCTGGGCTTGGGCTCCACGACGGCCGGCGCGGGCGCTGGCGCCGCTTCCTGCTGCAGCAGGTCGCTGGTGCGCATGCCGCTCGTGCCGGTGGGCTGCTGGTCGACCTGGTTGCGCAAGACCAGCGACAGGGTGCCGATGCTGCGCGCGAGGTCCAGGGCCTCGGCCTGCTCAGGGAGTACCTCGAGCGTCACGGCGCTGACCACCTTGGGCTTGGTCTGGTCCTGGCTGGCTTCCTGCGCCACGGCGAGCACCAGGATCCGCTCGAGCACGATCTTCGAGACCGGATTGCGCTCACTGTCCTTGGCGTTGACCATCACGTCGACGAAGGTGCCGGGCAGCGCGAAGCCCGCGACGCCGATGACCTCGTTCACCTTGACCGTGATCGCCCGCTTGCCTTCGGCGATGACGGCCGAAAGACCACCGCGCGTGCCGATCGGGGCGAGCCGGCCCTCGAGCACGGGCTCACCGCGCATGAGCGCTGTCTTGACGACCCGGCCTTCGAGCGCTGCGGGCCTAGCAAAGGCGCCGGAGGGCTTCATCTCGGCGGTCCAGGCCACTTGCTCGAGCATGTCCGCCTGGATCTCGGTGCCCATCTCGATGTCGCGACCGGCGACAACGATCATCGTCGCGCCGGCAGCCGGGTCGGCGCGCGAGGTCATCCATTGGGCGCCCAGCAGCATGGCGGCGAGGCCGCACATCAGGGCGAGGAACAGCACGACGACCGCACGAGTACCTTTCATGGCTTCGACTCCGCGCCTTCGGCGCTTTCACGTAGGACCGGGCCGCTGCCGGCCCCGAAATACAGGCGCCAGGCCCAGTCGAGCTGCTCGCGCGATACCCGGACCGGCAGGCCGAGATAGGCGGCGCGATCGCGCAGCTTGTCGACCAGGTCCAAGGGAATCGCCGGCAGCAGGGGCTGGCCGTGGCGCATGTGCAAGTTACGGACGAGGTGGTCGATCATGGCGTCATCGATAGATACGCCATGTCGCTCGCAGGCGCTGCGAACAAGCTCACGATAGTCGGCTTCCGGCATCGCGCCGATGTGGATCTTGTAGCCGATGCGGCGGACGAAGGCCGGGTCGGCCAGCTCGCCCGGCGCCAGATTGGAGGCGAACACCACCCGCACATCGAAGGGCACCTCGACGCGCACGCCGTTGACCAGTGCCAGAAAGTCGTTGCGTCGATCGAGCGGTACGATCCAGCGGTTGATCAGCTCGCGCGGGCTGACCCGCTGGCGACCGAGGTCGTCGACGATCAGCAGACCACCATTGGCCTTGAGCTGCGGCGGCGCCGCGTGGATGCGTGTTACCGGATCGAAGCCCAGGTCCAGGGCTTCGAGCGTCAGCTCGCCGCCGGTGACGACGGCAGGGCGCTCCACCTCGATCCAGCGGGCATCGGGCCGGGCGGTACGATCCAGCCCCGGCGCGATACTGACCACCTGGGGCACTTCCCGGTGCACGGTTGGGTCGAACACGCTCACGATATGGTCGCCGGCCCAGAGCGCATGCGGCACCCGGATCGTGCCGGGCAGCGCGGCGACCATGCGCTCGGCCAGCGAGGTCTTGCCGCTGCCGCTGGGCCCGTACAGGTAGATCGAGCGCCCCGAGTTCAGGGCCGCGCCGAGGTCCTCCAGGAGGTCCTCGCCCACGACCATGTCCGCCAGGGCGCGGCGCAGATCCGGGCCATTGACGTTCGTGCGCTCGAGAGACTGGGTCTCGATTCGCTTGCGATACTCGTCGAGGCTCACAGGGGCGGGCCCGCAATAGCGGCTGGCGGCCGCGGCCTCGGCGGCCCTCTGGAAGCCGGCTTCGGTTAGGCGGAAAGCCAACTGGGCATCCACCGTACCGCGCCGGCTGATATCGACCACGCGCTCCTCGCGCAGCTTGGCCAGCAAGGGCTCGAGGATGGTGCCGGCCAGCGCGGTGCGCTGCGCCAAATCAGCGACCGTGGATTCACGCGCGCGCAGCAGGTGCTTGAGCACCAGGTCGACGAGGAGGGTTTCCGGCAGGCCGAGCTCTGCGAGGCCGCGCGGCTGCATCGGCACCGATGCGTCTTCGATATTGCTGACGAGGGCCAGGTTCATAGCAAGCCCCATCCACCTTGGTAATGCGCCAGAGCGAAGACCGCGGTGCCCGCAAGAATTGCCCAGGCATAGGGCAGGCGATCGGCGGCCGCAGCCTGCGGATCGAAGCCGGCAATCGCGGCGCGCGGGCCCTCGACGAAACTCTGCATCGCTATCGAGTAAAGATTGAAGACGACGCGATTGCGGCGACGTTTGTTGATCATCCAGACGAGCGCGAGGACACCGCCGGCGATCATCACCAACAAGGCCCAAGGAAGCAATCCCTGCCAGCCGACCCAGGCGCCGATCCCCGTGGCGAGTTTGACGTCACCCGCGCCAATAACTCGCAACAGGTAGAGGGGAAATAGGCTGGCAAGAGAAGTGAGCGCGCCGAGTGCGCTAGCGGAAACACCGAGCCCACCGGCCAGCGACGAGGCGAACAGGCCGTCGCCGTCCATGATGAAGGCATGCCAGCCCAGGCCCGCCGCCAGGAGAGCCACGCAGATGACGTTGGGAATCCGACGCTCGCGCCAGTCTGTCCAAGCGGCTACGGCAAGCAGGCTGAAAACTAGGAGGCGGCCGGCCCAGACGGTCAGTTCAAGACTGGCTTCAGTCATGAGCATTCTTAGCACCCCGCCCCGAGGCACGCAGATATCTGTTGCCAGACGTTGACGCTCCAGTCGCCGATGCTCGCCACGGAGCCAATCAGGACAACTGCGATAAGCGCCGCGATCAGCGCGTACTCCATCGAGGTCACAGCGGTTTCATCAGCCCAGAAGCCGGCGACAGCGGATCGCATGTTGCATACTCACTTTTCTAGAGCGAACTGGCGCTGGCTGGCGCCGGTTCGTCAGCGTTTGCCGAAGGAACCCGGCGAAACTGCCGGGTTCCCCGTGCGGGTAGCAACTCAACTTAGTCGGCAGCGCCCCCGAGTTCAGTAGAGATCGTGGTCCAGAGTCCACTGAGGCTAACGCCCGCAGCTCTGACAGTACCGACGATCGCCACGGCGATCAGTGCCGCGATCAGGCCGTACTCGATGGCGGTAACGCCTTCCTCGTCTTGCCAGAACTGCTTCATCATGCGAATCATGTTTAGCTCCCTTGTTGAATGCACCCGGATCGGGTACCGACACCCCCAAATCGGGGGACAGGACGGCCGTCGAATGCTCTCCGGCGCGTATCGGCCAAGCGCTTCAGCTCAAAGTGCAGAGCCTCACGTCCGATGGCATGCAGTGTCCGGCGCCGCGCCGGCCTTGTGAATCGCCAGTTCGGGCGCCTGAAGGGTGAGAAATGGGTGTCAGGCGGATGCTGAAGCGCCCGCTTCGCGAACTATTGCGCGGGACTAGTAAAAATGCGGGTGCAATTGCTGTGCTGATGGACTAGCTTGGGAGGTCGGGGCCAATCCGGTTTCAATCGTTGCCCTGGGCCGGTCGTCCGGAGCAGGAACGACCATCGGCCAACGCCGGAGCGGCTCGGTGCCAAGGAATCGCATTGCCCATGAAGCTGCCTGCCGACACCTCCATCCTCATCGTCGACGACCACCCGCTCATCCGGGATGCGCTGCGCGAGACTCTCCTGAAGGGGCCCGTACCCGTCCGGGTCAGCATGGCCGATTCCATGGAGTCGGCGCTCGAGCAGTTGGGTGGCCAGGAATCGATCGACCTGGTGCTGCTCGATCTCGGCATCCCCGGGCACCATGGCCTCTCGGCGCTCTGGACCCTGCGCGAGCATTTTCCCGAGCAGCCGGTGGCGATCTTCTCCGCCAACTGCGATGCGGCGACGATCCAGTCGGCCCTGGCCAGCGGCGCGAGCGGCTACCTGCCCAAGCACAGCAGCGCATCGGTGATCCAGCATGCGCTCGGCATCATCCTGGCGGGCGACACCTATGTCCCGCTCGATGCGCTGGCCGCCGCCCCGGCGCAGGCTACCGCCCCGGCGCAGGCTACCGCTGCAACATCCCGGCCGGAACCGGCGCCGGCGCCCGCAGTGGGCGCGCCCAACCCCCTGGCCCTGCCGACGCGCCAGCGCGAGATCGTCGAGCTGGTGGCGCAGGGTCTCAGCAACAAGGAAATCTGCCGGCAGCTGAACATCTCGCCCAACACCGTCAAGACGCACCTGGCGACCATCTTCGAGACGCTGGGCGTGCGCTCACGCTACGAGATCTTCGCCCTGGTGCACCAGGCGGGAGGCACCTCGGCCCTCGCCGCTGCGCCGGCTCCTACGCCTAGGATGCGGGGGTCGGCGGCGCTTTCGCGCGTGGCCTAGAGCTTGCCGCCGTCCGGGCGCCCGCGAGCTGCCTCGCGGTGGCGATGCCGGTGGCCAGTTCCTCCGCGCTGAAGGGCTTGCTGACGAGCGCGGCATGCAGGTCCGCCGCCCGGCCCGGCAAGGCGGGATCGAGGTCCCCGCTGATGACGACGGCCGCAAGCGACGGGTTGCGTCCCAGCAGGCTCGCCAGGACATCGAGCCCGTTCATCCCGCCGGGCAGCCGGTAGTCGACGATTGCGACGTCGGCCGCATAGGCGGCCGTGGCGACCAGGGCGATGCCCTCCCGGGGGTTGGCGGCAAAGCGGACCTCGACGGGCACCGTCGCCAGCACCAGCTTGAGGGCGTCGCGCACCAGCACATCGTCGTCGACGACCAGCAGGCGTGACTTGCCCGCCAGGGCCTGCGCGAGGCTGAGCTGGATCGCCGGTTCCACCGGCGCCACCGCCGGCACCGCCACCGTCGGGAAGCGCAGCTCGAAGGTCGAGCCCTTGCCCACCTCGCTGGCGACGCTGATCGTGCCGCCCAGCAGCGTGACCAGGCGCCTGACGATCGACAGGCCGAGGCCGAAGCCCATCCCGCGGTCCCGGTTGGGGTTGCCGGCCTGGAAGTAGTCGTCGAACACGCGGTCGAGATTGTCCGGCGCGATCCCGATGCCGGTGTCCGCGATGGTGATGACGCAGGAATCGCCCTCCATCCGGGCGCTGATGGCCACGGACCCGGCCGGGGTGTACTTGAGCGCATTGTCCACCAGGTTGCGCACGATGCGTCCCAGCAGGTCGCGGTCGGTCTCGATGTTGATCGCGGCGACGTCGGTGGTGAGCTGTACATCCCGCGCCTGCGCCCGCGGCGTGAACTCGATCTGGATCGACAGCAGGAGGTCGCGCAGGTCGATCGGGGCGATGCTGATGCGCACCAGCCCCGCCTCGAGGCGCGACATCTCCAGCATCGAATCCAGGATGTTGCCCATGGCGTTGACCGCGGGTCGCATCCGCGCCGCCAGGGCGGCGAGCGCCTCGGCCGCCTTGTCCTCCGCTTGCGCGGCGGCGGCCGCGGCCTTCTCGGCGGCGGCCTGCTGCTCGACCGCGCTGAGGACCAGGTTGAGCGAGGTGACGGGCTGGCGCAGGTCGTGGCTCGCGGCCGCGAGGAACTGGGTCTTGGCGCGGACGGCCGATTCGAGGTCCCGGCCGCGTGACTCGAGCCGGTCGCCGAGCTCCGCCACCCGCAACCGGGCGCGGATCGCCTCGTCGATCGCGGCGCCGGCGATGACGCCGATGTACCAGGCGAGCAGCACCACCCCCAGCAGGGCGAGGCCGATCGTCAGGTCCTGCAGCGAGCCGAGGGACATCCAGGCGATCGCGACCGGGCCGAGCATGCCCAGGCCGACGCCGAGCAGGACGTACGAGTTGGCATGGTGGGCGGCAATGGCGATCGCGTAGGCGGCGATCAGGGTGGTGGTGAGGAGCAGCCGGGTGGTATCGGCCAGCAACGGGAACTGTGAGGCGGCGAAGACGCCGGCCACCAGGGCGGCGATGATCGCGAACGTGGCAACCGCCCGACGGGTACGGCCGAGCCGACGGTCGTCCGGCTCGAGCGCCAGGAGGCGCCTGGCGATCAGCGCCAGGCCACCGGTGATCATGCTGAGCAGGCAGAAGGCGGCGACCAGGCCCGCCCGCGGCGCGCTCTCGAGGAAGACCAGCACCAGCAGCAGCCAGAAGCCGATCTGGGCCGGCGCGGCCGCCAGCATCATGCGCGCATGGATGCGGCTGCGCTCGGCGGCGATCCTCGACTGGTAGGCTCCCGGGCCGGGTCGCAAGCTCCGCAGTGCCTTCCGGAAAGGCGAGCGCAGCCTAGCCACGGCCCGGTGTGACCGGCATCGGACGACGTACTGCTTGCAGCGCTGCGGCAGCCATGGCGGTTCTCGTGGATGGGCGCTGACGGGATATTAACCGGGCGGCGACGCCAAGCGGCGCGCCGCGCCACGGGCGGCGCCGCGCGACCGCCATGCGGCGCGCGGCGCGGGAACCCGCTGGGCCGCCGGCCTAGTGCACCGTGCGCTCGAAGACGAACTCGCCGTCGACGAAATCGATCGGGACCACGTCGTTGGGGCCGAACCGGCCCTCGAGCACCAACCGGGCGATCGGGTTCTCGATCTTCTGCTGGATGGCGCGCTTCAAGGGCCGCGCCCCGAAGAGAGGATCGAAGCCGACCTTGGCGATCTCGTCGATCGCGGCGTCGGAGATCGTCATGGTGATCTCGCGATCGGCCAGCCGGTTCTCGAGCTCGCGCAGCTGGATGCGGGCGATGGAGGCGATGTTGGCCGCATCGAGCGCCTGGAAGACGACGATCTCGTCGATCCGGTTGATGAACTCGGGCCGGAAATGCTGCCTGACCTCGAGCATCACCGCATCCTTGATGATGGCGGCATCGCGGGTGGCCGGATCGGCCGACAGGCGCTGGATCTCGTGGGCGCCGAGGTT
>Ga0172382_10005094_pt1 | contig 19776 bp, 21 predicted proteins | sample Leawel138RmetaG_FD_122245 | JGI IMG/M metagenome (GOLD analysis project Ga0172382, IMG submission 122245) | Leachate microbial communities from a municipal landfill in Southern Ontario, Canada - Leachate well 138R metaG | ecosystem: Engineered > Solid waste > Landfill > Unclassified | place... | reverse complement strand
CGATCAAGCGCCCGAACCGCCGCTTCGCCGTTGCTGACCGAGGCAATTACCTGAATCGCCGGGTCGGCTTCAAGCATGCGCGTTTCCAGACCCCGCACCACGGCGGAGTCGTCGACCACCATCACACGATATGGCTGCTCGCCGGTTGCGATGCTGTTGTCACCAGACACCAAGTGGTACCCCCTGAACACCCCTGAACGTAATAGTCTTTTTTAGTCGAGCAAGCCAACCTGCACGAACTTTGCCGCCAGAATTTCGCTGTCGAACGGCTTCATGATGTACTCGTTGGCGCCGGCTTCGATGGCTTCCTGGATATGCTCGATGTCGTTCTCGGTCGTGCAGAACACCACCTTCGGACCATCGCCGCCCGGCATCTTGCGCAGTTCGCGCAGAAACTCGATGCCATTCATGACCGGCATGTTCCAGTCGAGCAGCACCGCATCGGGCATGTTTTCCGTGCAACGGTCCAGGGCGGTCTGGCCGTCCTCGGCTTCCACGGTCTGGAAGCTCAGTTCCTGCAGAATCTTCTTGGCCACCATGCGGATGACCTTGGAGTCATCGACGATCAGACACGACTTCATGTGTTCCCTGCCCCCTGAAGGGTTGCCTTCCGTCGACGCCCATCCCACCGGAGCGCCGCGACACATGCCTGACTTAAACGGCAAACCGGGCAAGCGTCAAGAAAAGTGGATGATTGACTACAACTTCACGGTGGGGCAGCCAGAGTTCGCACCGACTGCCCCACCAAATCACGCGGCGACTTGCCCCAGAATTTGGGCCAGCGTATCGAGCAGAGCGTCGCGGTCGAACTTGGCGACATAGTCGTCGAACCCGACTTCGCGACCGCGCTCGAAATCGCGCTCCGTGGCGTGCGAGGACAGCGCCACCAGCGGCACGCGACCCCAACGGTCATCCGCCCGCACCCGTTCGGCGAACGTGAAGCCGTCGATGCCGGGCATCTCGATATCCGAGATAATGGCGTTAAACATCATGCCCTTCTCTCGCATCTCCAGCGCCTTCTCGGCACTGTCGACGGCGGTGACGTCGTACCCGGACACACTGAGCAGCGGCGTGAGAAGATTGCGGAAGAAGGGGCTGTCATCGACCAGCAGAACCGTGCGGCCACAACCGATCTTACCGGCCTCGGGCGCGGCCTCATGGCTGCCGAACCAATCGCCGAAGGCCTTGGTCAGATAGTACCCGGTGTCGATGACGTCGGTGGCTTTCTCGCCAATGATGGCAGTGCCGATCACGCCTTCGACATCGGCCCGCAACTCCACCCGCAGGCGGTCCTCGACGATATCGACGATCTCGTCGACGATCAGGCCCATCGACCGTTCACGATCAGAGAACACCAGCACCTGCTGACGGCCTTCGGTGTTCATGGTGTAGCTGTCGTTGATGGCGATCAGCGGCATGAGTTGGCCGCGATACTGGACCACCGGGCGGCCGTAGGAGTGTTCGATCGCCGACAGCTCGATCTCTTCCAGACGCGCCACCAGGGCCAGCGGCACTGCCTTGAGGTGCTTGGACCCGGCGCGGAAGATGAGCAGGCTGGTGCGGTCGTCGGACGTCGTGGCGCTGTCGGTTGCGTGGCCTTGTTCCTGGCCGGCCCCGGACATGGACGTCTCGCCGGTCGCCGTGGCGATGCCGTTGGGATCGAGGATCATGATGACCGACCCGTCGCCCAGGATGGTATTGCCCGAGAACATGGAGATATGGCGCAGGATGGGGGCCACCGGCTTGACGACGATTTCCTCGGTGTCGAACACGCGGTCGACGATGATGCCGAAGGTGTAGGTGCCGACCTGGGTGACGACGATGAAGGTTTCCTTCAGGGCGTGGCTCTCGTCGGCAATGTTCTCGGCAATCTGCTCGACGTCTTCTTCGCGCAACTTCAACAGGTTGGCGAGGCTGACCATGGGCAACAGGCGGTCGCGCAGACGCAGGACCGGAGCCTGATTGATCTTTTCGATCTTGGTGTCGGAACTGGCGGTGACGCGCACCAGTTCAAGCACCGAAATCTGCGGAATGGCAAAGCGTTCCTCGGCACATTCGACGATCAGGGCCGACACGATGGCCAGGGTCAGCGGAATCTTGATGGTGAAGGTGGTGCCGCGCCCGGTGAAGGTCTTCAGTTCGACGGTGCCGCCGATCTTTTCGATATTGGTACGCACCACGTCCATGCCGACGCCACGGCCCGACACGCTGGTTACTTTCTCAGCGGTCGAGAAACCGGCCTTGAAAATAAACATGGCGATCTGCTGATCGTTCATGGCGTCCATCTCGGCCTCGGACGCCAGGCCGTTCATGATCGCCTTTTCGCGGATGCGGTCGATGTTCAGGCCACGCCCGTCGTCGACGATCTCGATGATAATGTGACCGCCTTCGTGGTACGCGTTCAGCTTGATCACGCCCGTCTCGGACTTGCCGGCGGCGATACGGCCGGGGGTGTCTTCAAGACCATGGTCGGCCGAGTTACGGACCATGTGGGTCAGCGGGTCCTTGATCAGTTCCAGCACCTGACGGTCGAGTTCCGTCTCGGCACCGTACATTTGCAGGTCGATCTTCTTGCCCGTTTCAATGCCCAGATCGCGCACGATGCGGGGCAGCTTGGCCCACGCGTTGCCGATCGGCTGCATACGGGTCTTCATCACGCCTTCCTGAAGGTCAGTGGTGATGTGCGACAGGCGCTGCAAGGGCGCGGCAAATTCGCTGTCATCACGGCCACGTACCATCTGGAGAAGCTGGTTGCGGGTCAGCACCAGTTCCGACACCAGGGTCATCAGGTTTTCAAGCAGTTCCACGTTGACGCGGATCGACTGCGACGCAACGGAGCCTTCTTTGTTGGCGCTGCTCGAACCACCACCGGCGGCGGACTGCTCCTGCACGGCCGGCGGCTTGGCGGCGGCCTTGGCCTCGGGCGGCGGCGGCGGGGCGGCAGCCTTGGAGGCAGCCTCGCGCTCCATCTCGGCGGCCATCTCAGCCTCAAGCTGCCAATCGGTGGCGGCGCGCTTGCCCGACGCCATCGCGGCCTCGACCTCGGCCAGCAGTTCGGCGGCCACCGGGAAACCACCATCACCCTGCGCCGGGGCGGCGCTGGTGGTTTCGGCAGGCTCATCGTTGACCGATGGCGGCGCGGCGGGCGGCGCAGTTGCGGCCTCGCCCAGCGGCCGCCCTTCGGCGGTGGCGTTGAGGGCCTGAATCAGATCCTTGTCGTTGCCTTCCGGCTCGGACTCGGTGGCCTCGAGATGGTTGAGGATTTCCTTGATGCGGTCGATGGAATTCAGAATGAGGGTCACGGATTCCGGCGTAACCGACAGTTCGCGGTCACGGAACTTGCCGAGCACGTTTTCGCCGGCGTGCGCCAGACTTTCCAGGCGCGGCAGGCCGAGGAATCCGCAGGTGCCCTTGATGGTGTGAACCAGCCGGAAAATGTTCGACAGGATCGACGGATCGTTGGGGTTCTGCTCAAGATTGACAAGCTCCACGTCGAGCGTGGCAAGGCTCTCAGACGTTTCGGTCAGGAATTCACTGAGCAGGTCGTCCATGGGGTAATAACTCCGTCCCTTTACGAGAGGCCTGTGCGGCCCCGCCAAACCACGCCGGAACCGGCGCAGCTCTCCTGTTTTTTTTCCGCCGATAACCCCGAAGGGCTTTTCCACACGCTGTTTCTACCACGAAAGAACGATGGCGCGGAAGGAATCTCGGCGTTTGTTACGATGGGTTAACGATCGCCTCCGGAAGGATCGAATAAGTCGCCGCCAAAAGGACGCGCCCCGGCGTTTCTTCGATGACCAAACCACCGCCGCCGGCGGCGAGACGCTGCAACAGGTAGGCCGGCGCAGAGCGCGGCGTCAGCCCGTCCCGCCTCCCGGCCAGGGCATCCCGCAGGCCCGCGTCCAGCCCGACCCGCAGGCCCGTGGCGGTGACGGCAAAGCGGCGCGTGGACGGACTGGCCGGCTGAAGTTCGACGATCAGCCCCCCACCCCCGGCCAGACTGTCGGCGGCCACGAGGCACAGCATCAGAAGCAGACGAACCGCCCCGCCATCGCGCGCCGCCCCCGACGCCATGGCCCCGCCCTGGTCGCGCCATTCGACCGTGATGCCGCCGGACAGCGCCCCCACGTAGGCCTCGACCATGCTGCGCGCCGGAGCGCTCAGGCTTGATCGGCCCGCCTCCCCAAAGGCCGTGCGGAAGAACCGCAGCCGGGCGGAGGACGCGTCGGCGCTGTGGCGCAACAAGGCGATCGCCTCAGCCACGAACGCAGGATCGGCGTCGTCGGACAATAGCTCGACACCTGCCGACACCGCGCCCACGGGACCGGCAAGGTCGTGGCACAGGCGGGTACTCAGCAAAGCCGCCAAGTCCACGTCACAGTGTTGGTCGAGTCCGATTGTCATCCATTGCCCCTGTGCATAAAGGCACTCAGGTTAGGCCGATGCCCACCGCGCGCGCAACACTTCCGCGTTGTGACAACCGTAAGGAGCCTTTCGCCATGACCAGCCCACGGACCTTCATTAATCCGCTGATCGTGCCGGGCGCCTGGGTTCGTCACCCTGCCTGCCCGGAGTGGGGACTCGGGCAGGTGCAGTCGGCCGTCGGATCGCGTGTCACGGTCAACTTCGAGAACGCCGGCAAGCGCCTTGTCATAACGGACACGGTCAGGCTCGACGTACTGAGCGATGCGGAAATGGATCGGACGTTCGGCCGGTCATAGCCGTGCAAAGACCCAGGAAAAGGCATAAAAGCGCATGAACACTTGCCCCGCCGGCCCGGCCTGCTATATCACGGCCATAGGCAGGAAAGGCCGTTGAGCATCATGGGCATACGTACCGCCAAATTTGAAATCGGGCAAATCGTGCGCCATCGGGTCTATCCGTTTCGCGGCGTCATCTATGACGTCGACCCGACATTCGCCAACAGCGAAGAGTGGTGGGAGTCCATCCCCGAGGATATTCGGCCGCGCAAGGATCAGCCGTTCTATCACCTGCTGGCCGAAAACGCCCAAGGTCCCTACGAGGCCTATGTCTCGGAGCAGAACCTGCTGCCCGACGACAGCGGCGACCCGGTCGACCATCCAGCCATCGGGGAATACTTCGAAGCCATGGAAGACGGTCGCTACGTCGCCCATCCGCGCGCCACGAACTAGGCCTCCGTCAGCACCTTCCCCAGCGCCTCGGCGACGAGGTGGGTCATGGGGCGCCCGGTGCGGGCTGATTCTTCCTTGAGGCGGCGATAGAGCGCCATGGGCAAGCGGGCAGTGAAGGCGTGACGCGCACCGCGCGCCTTGGCTTTCGCGGCTGGGACGGGGGCTGGGGCGACCGCAAGCTCGACCACCTTGGGACGGCGCGCAACGGGATGGCGCGCAACGGGATGGGGCACTGCGGGATGGGGCGTCAGCCCGGCCGCCGGAGTATTTTCCCATGTCATCGGGGCGTGCTCCCGCTCGCCGCCCCAGGCCAGCGCAGGGTCGGTGAACGTCGCCTTGACCATGGCGGGCGCTGCCTCGCCCTTGCGGGCGAGCAGGCCGGTCGTTTTCAGGGCCACCAGTCCAGACATCGCAGCACCTCCCTTAAGTGCCCATCAACCGCCGCCCGAACCCCCGGAAGATCCCTCCCCGCGCAGCGGGGCGGACCATCGGGACAGGGTCTGCGGCGACAGGTTCAGGCAGCACTTCGGGCTGACGGGTCATTGCATCCTCCATGGCCTCTAGGGCCCGGAAAACCGCCTCGTCCGCGACGGGGGCCGACATGGCCGCCGCCGCCCGAACGGGGACTGCACGCGGAGGGGCCGGGCGAGCAACCGCCGGACGGGCGGGCGCCGCAGCCTTCGTCGGAGCGATGCGGCCGGTGTCCTCGGTGATGGCCGCGTCGTGGAGGTGAAACGGCATGTCCACCACCTCATCCTTCAGGCGCGCATGGAGGTAGTCCCACAGCGCCTTGACCTCCAGGGCCGAGCGGCTGTCGGGCTTGATCTCGATCACCGTGCGGCCGTCGATCATCGAACTGGCAAAGTCGGTGCGGTGGTGAATGGTAATCGGTGCAACGGTCCCGTGCTGGCTAAGCGCGATCGCCGCCTCGGATGTGATGCGGGCGCGCGGCGTAGCATCGTTGACCACGAACACCAGCGGCTTGCCGCACCGCCTGACCAACTGGACGGTGGCCCCCACCGCACGCAGGTCATGCGGGCTGGGCCGAGTCGGGATGACCACGAAGTCGGCCACCCGGATGACCTCGCCGATCGCCGTGGTGATGGCCGGCGGCGTGTCGATGACGACCAATCCGACCCCGGCGGCGCGCAGCACCTCCAGGTCGTCGGGCAGGTCGGCCAGGGTGGTGCGGGCAAAGGCCGGAGTGTCGGCCGTTCGTGCGTTCCACCACGCGGCCAAGCTGCCCTGTGGGTCTGTGTCGATCAGCGCCACCGGACCATGCCCGGCGACTTCGGCCTGCACGGCCAGATGCCCGGAAAGGGTGGTCTTTCCCGACCCGCCCTTCTGGGATGCCACGGCGATCACGCGCATGTTCCCTCCTGAAGTCCTCAGTCCGCCCCCGGAGGTGGAACGATAAGCCGGTCCTGCCGGGCGGCCTATGACGGGTATCACAAGGACGGTTTGCGAAACGTCCCGGCTGGTCCCATGTTGAGGCCATGAGCACCAAACGCCTCGCCCGCGCCGTCGCCCTCACCCTCGCACTGGCCCTGACCGGGCCGGTGGCCTTCAGCGCCGCTACCCACGAGATCCCGGACTTTGCCTGGCATCAGGCACCGCACACGCCAGCCGGCCTGGCCCCTGCCCCGGACATCGAACACCGCGCCGTGATCCAGGTCTATGCCGCACGCGCCTTCGCATGGCGCGGCATCTTTGCGGTGCATACGTGGGTGGTCACCAAGGCCGCCGGGGGCGAGGCCTATACCCGCTATGACGTGGTTGGATGGGGCGGCGGACGGGTGGCGATCAACCGTCACGCGCCGGATGCCCAGTGGTTTGGTGCCGCGCCCGACCTGCTGGTCGATCTGCGGGGCGAAAAGGCCGAAGCCCTGTTGCCGCGGATTGAGGCCGCCGTGGCGAACTACCCCTACGCCACCACCTACCGCACATGGCCGGGACCGAACAGCAACACCTTCGTCGCCCACATCGGGCGCAGCATCCCGGAACTGGGCCTCGACCTTCCGGCCAACGCCATCGGCAAGGACTACCGCCCGCTGACCGACCCGATCGGAGCGGCGCCGAGCGGCAGCGGCGTGCAGGTTTCACTTCTGGGCGCGCTGGGGCTGATCGTGGCACCGCGCGAGGGGGTGGAGATCAATGTCCTCGGCCTATCCGCCGGGGTGGACCTCGACCCGCTCGCCCTGCGGCTGCCCGCCGTTGGACGATGGCAGGTTCAGCCCGGCACGTAGCAGCGCGACCAGAACGACTGGGCACGCAGGCTTGCCAGCTTGGCAGGGCAGGATTGCGGTTGATTGGCGGCCTTCTGGCGCACGACATCGAGACGCTCCAGCGCGGCAAGGCGCTCGCCCTGCCTCAAGCCGCCGGGCCATGTCGCCACCACATTTCGGGCGCAGGCCGTGGCACGGGCCGCCAGAACCGGGTCGCAATACTCGGTGGCCCCGGCCAATTCTCCAGCCGAGTCGACGAATCCCGTGACATCGGACGGCGGCGACGTCTTCAGGCAGGCGGCCAACAGCCCCACGCCCACCAGAACAAGCAACTTCCGCATGTGCGCCCTCCGTCCTCGGAAAGCGTCAGCCTAGCTTGCCACGCGGGGGTGCAGCCAAGGGCGCAGGCGGAGAGCACCCTTGCGCCCCATGGCTGGGTCTATCTGCGCCAATCGCGCAGGGCGGCGGCGGCGCGGGCCATCATGTCCTCGGTCTGGCAGAACGAGAAGCGCACGAAGCGGTTGCCCTGGTCGGGGTCGAAATCCACCCCCGGCGTTGCCGCCACGCCCGTCTCGGCCAACATCCGACGGCAGAACTCCAGCGAATCGTTGGTCAGGCCGGACACGTCGCAGTACAGGTAGAACGCTCCATCCGCCGGGGCAAAAGTAGAGAACCCGGCCTTGGGCAGTTCTTCGAGCAGCATGGCGCGGTTGCGGGCGTACATGGCGACGCGGGCTTCCAGTTCGTCAACATGATCGAACACGAACGTCCCGGCGTGCTGGCTGAGGGTCGGCGGCGAGATGAACAGGTTCTGGGTCAGGCACTCCAGCGGCCGGTTCATCGCCTCGGGCACCACCATCCACCCCAGGCGCCAGCCGGTCATGCAGAAGTACTTGGAGAAGCTGTTGACGATCACCGCCTCGTCCCAATAGCGCGCCGCCGTGACCGCGCGCTGCTGGCCAAAGGTGATGCCATGATAGATTTCGTCCGAGATCAGGCGGATGCCGTTGGCCTCGCAATAGCGGCACAGGCGTTCCAGGTCCTCGGGCGGCATGACGGTGCCGGTCGGGTTTGAGGGGCTCGCAATGATCAGGCCGTCGAGCTTTTCGCCGCTGCGTTCCAGGACCTCCGCGGTTGGCTGGTAGCGCGTCTCCGGGCCGACCGGCAGGCGCACCGGCTCGATGCCCAAAGCCCGCAGAATACTCGGATAGGCCGGATACCCCGGCTGCGCGATGCCGACCCGCGCGCCCGGTTCAAAGCACGCGACGAAGGCCAGGATGAAGGCCCCCGACGACCCGGTTGTCACCACCACTCGGGCCGGGTCCACCGTGATGCCGTCGGTGCGCTGGTAATGCGCGGCGATACGCGCCCGCAACTCGGGCAGGCCAAGGGCCACCGTATAGCCCAAGGCGTCGCCGTCGATCACGCCCTTGAGGCGCTCGCGCACGCCGGCCGGCACGCCCTCGCCGGGTTGCCCGACTTCCATGTGGAGGACGCCTTTGCCCGCCGCCTTGCGTTCGGCGGCGGCGCGCATGACGTCCATGACGATGAACGGCGGAACGTTGCCACGCCCCGCGATGGTCAAGGTCATCGCTCGCCCTCCGCTCCAACGATGGCAGCAAAGCCCGCTCCGCGCGGATCAACCGCCACGGTGCAGGTATCGGTGCGCGCCGGAACACCCAGCGGACAGGAAATCAGGGTGGTCTGCGCCGCCCCCTGCAAGCCCGCCACGGCCTTCTGGGCCGGTTGCCCCCCAGGAATGGCAGCCTGCCCAGCGCGCGCGGCATTGGCCGAGGCATCGCCCCCGGCAGCCGCCACGCCAAGCCGGAATTCATTGACGTTATGGTTGACGATCAACCCGCTCGACAGCGGAACGCGGGCCATGCCGTCGCCCGGACCCGGCTCGGCGAGCAGGATGCCCATGCCCGGCGCCATGCGGCCCAGGCCGAACGGCGCGTTCATGGTCAATGCGCAAGCCACCGCAGAGCCTTCGCCATCGACCACCACCATGCCGGTGCCGCCCTCGGCACGGGCAGCGGCAGCAGGCGCGGCGGCGCCGTTCCAGACCGTCACCATGTCGTGGCCGACCATGCCCTGCGGCGGAACGTGCAGGGTGTCGTAGCCGACTGACTGCCGCACCGTGGCGCGCCACGTCGGGATGTAAGACCGAAGTTGCTCGCGCGTCAGGGCGCCCCCCGCGCGCTGCACTGCCTCCAGGAACTGATTGCCGAGCACCCCATCATACAGCGCTCCCGGCCCAAGCTGCCGCAGGCGGCCGAGGGTCGATGACAGGTCGACCTGCTGAAGGCGGTCGCCCTCGCCGATCATCCGGGTGCCGCCGACAGTGAACACATCGCGGGTGGCCGAGTCGCCGCTCAAGCCACTGCCCGCCGCCGCCAGATCGCGGGCCAGGGCGCGTGATGTCGGCTCGCCAAAGCGGGCGACCGTCTCGGCGGGGGCCATCAAGGCCTCCCACCGCAGACGGCCATACTTGGCATGCAGGGCATAAAGGCCGCGCGGCAGGGCGGGTACAGCCACCGGCCACCCCTCGCGCCCGGACACCACCCAGCCGCCCTGCGTGCTGGCAACCGCCCCGCCGCGCGCCGGCGGCGGCAGGAAGTCCAGCACCTCGGTCGTCTTGGAGCGGGCATCATGCACCACGCACACGCCGCCGCCGCCGACCCCCACCGCCGAGGGCAACGTCACGGCCATGGTCCATGCCGCAGCGACTGCGGCATCAACCGCCGAACCGCCCGCGCTCAGGGTGTCACGGGCGACCAGCGCGGCGCGCGGCTCATCCACGGCCACCGCTCCGGCAAAGCCGGTGGCATAGCCGATGGTCCCGATCTTGAGGTCACGCGCCGGGTCCCAGCAGCCGGTCAGCAGCACGACCGATGCCCCCAGCGCCAGGGTGGTTGCCAGGGGTCCCCTTTTGGCCACCCGTTGACGCACCCATTGGGGGGCCTTACCTTGAGGCGAACTGTTGGGGAACTCGTCGGTGCGCACGCTAGCGTCCTTGTCGGTCATCGTTGCTTTCGGCCTGACGTTATTGACGACTGGAGTGTCGGGCGGAGTGGCGTGGGCTCAACGTGGGCCGTCCCTCATCCGCGACGCGGAAATCGAACGTATCATCCGCTCCTACGCCAATCCACTCCTGAGGGCGGCCGGCATCCCCGAAGATGCGGTGACGATACGAATTTTGAATGATCCGTCGCTCAATGCCTTCGTCACCACGGGAAATCGTTTGTTCATCCATAGCGGCTTGCTGATGCGGACCGACAGGCCCGAGCAGCTCATTGGCGTAATTGCCCACGAAACCGGCCACATCGCCGGCGGCCACGTTGCCCGCCTGGGCGACGAGATCGAACGCGCCACCATCACCTCACTTGCGGCCATGGCTCTTGGTGCGGTCGCCGGGATGGCATCGGGCCGGGGCGATGTGGGCATGGCGGCGATGTCGTTGGGCCAGCACTCCGCGACCCGCAATTTCTTTGCCTTTTCCCGCACACAGGAAAGCGCGGCCGATCAGTTCGCCCTGCGCGTCCTGAACCAGACCGGGCAGACGGCGAGCGGCCTGCTGGAGTTCTTCGACATCCTGGGCGACCAGGAAATCCTGGTGTCATCCAACCAGGACCCCTACGCCCGCACCCACCCGCTGACCCGCGAGCGCGTCGATAGCGTGCGGACGCATGTCGAGGCCGAAAAGACCCCGCCCAAGTTGCCGACGGCGCGGCAACTGACCCACGACCGCATGGTCGCCAAGTTGTTCGCCTTCCTGGAGACGCAGGGGCGGACGCTGCAACGCTACCCCGAGAGCGACAACAGCGTGGCTGGGCGTTATGCCCGCGCCATCGCTTACTTCCGGCGCGGCGATCTGGACCGTGCCCAGCCGTTGGTGGACAGCCTGCTGGCCGAAAGCCCGCAGGACCCGTTCTTCCATGAACTCAAGGGCCAGATGCTGCTCGAAAACAGCCGCATCCCGGAGGCCCGCGCAGCCTATGAACAGGCCGTCGCACTGGCCCCGGACGAACCGCTGATTTCCTTGAGCCTTGCCCACGCCTTGGTCGAAAGCGGCCAGCCTGCCGACCTGGAGCGGGCCGAGGGCGTGCTGCGCCGGACCCTCAGCCAGGACCCGCGCAACTCGTTCGCGTGGCGGCTGATGGGCATGGCACAAGGGCGCCGCGGGCTGGAAGGCCCCGCCGCCTATGCCATGGCCGAATACGCCATGCTGACCGGCGAATACGCCCAGGCCGCCTATCATGTCGGCAAGGCACAGCGCCTGATCCCCAAGACCGATCCGCTATGGCTGCGCCTGGACGACTTGGGCCAGGAGGCCCGCCGCGCGCAAGAAAAGGCCGCCGAAGAACGGCGCTGAGTAATCAAGCCGTGACTTGCCCAGACGGCCCCGAACGCGCCATAGTGACGCAAAGTTCTTTGCGTATTTCCGTTGGAGGAACCAACCGCATGTCTCGGCTGCGCCGCTTTATTACCACGTCCGCCCTGGCCCTGGCCGTGACCTTTTCCCTTCCCGCCGCGGCGCAAAGCGCTGACGCCCTTTCGTCGGCTCAACAAGATGCCGTGCGGGCGCTCATCCGGGACACCCTGGTCAACAACCCGGACATTCTGCGCGAAGCCTTTACGGCCTTGCAGGCTCAGGAAGAGCAGTTGACCCAGGCCCGCCAGCGCGAAGCCCTCAAAGGCCACGCTAAGGCGCTATACGAGACGAAAACCGACCCCGTGCTTGGCAACCCGAAGGGCGACGTGACCCTGGTCGAGTTCCTGGACTATCGGTGCGGTTACTGCAAGTCGGTGATGGACACGGTCATGGACGTGGTCAACAGCGACGGCAAAGTGCGTCTCGTCATCAAGGAATTCCCCATCCTCGGGGCCGAGTCGGTGGTGGCCGCCCGCTTCGCCCTCGCGTCGCGCGCGCAGGGCAAGTACGAGCCGTTCCACATCGCCCTGATGAAGCATCGCGGCGCCTACACCGAGGAAAGCATCACCAAGATCGCCCAGGATGTCGGCCTGAATGTCGAGCGCCTGATGAAGGACGCGGCCAGCCCGGCCATTCAAGCCGAGTTGATCGAGAACCGCCGCATCGCCGAAGCCCTCGGCATCGGCGGGACCCCGGCATTCGCCGTCGGCGAAACCCTGTTGCCCGGCGCCGTCAACGCCGACACTCTCAAGCAAGTCATCGCTGAGACCCGCAAGGGCGCCAAGGGGTAAGGGAAGTGGCGAGGCATAGAGGTCACAGAGGTCTCCCGGCACCGGCACCATCCTGAACACGCCGGCGCAATCTCCTTAGCGTCGTGTTTTGGGACGATCCTGCGATGCCCCCTGAGCGGTACGCATGGCGTCGTGGATGGCGGTGAGGTGCTTCCTCATCGTCGTCCGCGCCGCCTCGGCATTGCGGAGGGCGATGGCCTCGACGATTTCCAGATGGTGGTCGGTGTGGCCGCCCCGGAAGGTCGTCTCGCCGATCTGGCCATAGGTGCGGTTCCATTCACGCTGCCAAGTCGCCCGCCCCCGCGCCCCGGACAGCACCTCAAGAAATCCCGTCAGGACGGGATTGCCCGTGGCCCGCGCCAGGGCGCCATGAAACTGCCGGTCGGCCCATTCACAAGCGTGCAGACTTGAGGCGGTGCGCCCGGCCTGCGCATGGACACGCAGGGCCGCAATCTGGGTGGCCGTGGCGGCGGTCGCGGCGGCGGCAGCGATCTCGGGCTCGATGATCAGCCGGGCGTTCATCAGGTCCCAAGGCGAGGTCATCTCGATCAGCAGCGGGATCCGCGCCTTTTGCTCCACCGGCCGGGGTCCCAGGAACGTTCCCTGTCCCACATGCCGCCACACCAGACCCTCGGCCTCCAGGGCATCAAGGGCGGAGCGCAACGTCATCCGGCTCATGCCCAAGCGGGTAGCCAAGTCACGTTCGGGTGGCAAGCGGTCCTGGACGGCATACTCTGCCTCGACGATGTGATGACGCAGACGGGCCAGTCCTTCGGCGCGCGATATGCGAGGCATGTCGGCATTTTCCTTCCAGACCAATTTGCGGACCAATTTACGCGCTCTATACGCTGCGGGCCACGCATTGGTGACGGAGAAGACCGAGATGACATTTCTGCTGCTGGGAGTGGCCGCCTTTCTGGCCGGGGGCCTGAATGCCGTGGCCGGAGGCGGGACCTTCCTCGTCTTTCCGGCCCTGGTGATGGGCGGAATGCCAGCCATCATGGCCAATGCGACAAGCGCCGTGGGGGTTCTTCCCGGCTACATCAGCAGCGCGGCTACCTTCCGGGGGGATATCGCCCCCGTGCAGGGCGTTGGGATTCCGGGGCTGGTCATCATCGGGCTGGCCGGGGGGCTGGCCGGAGCGCTGCTGCTGTTGATCACCCCGGCCAAAGCCTTTGATATCCTTGTGCCCTGGCTGCTTTTGGCGGCAACCGCCCTGTTCGCCGCCGGCCCCCGCCTGGCCCCGGCCTTGCGCGGTCGGGCGGCCACCAGCAAGGCAGGGGGAAGCAAGACGAGGGCCGTCCTGGTCCTGTTTACAGTTTCCCTCTATGGCGGCTACTTCAACGGCGGCTTGGGCATTCTTCTGCTGGCCGTGTTTGGGCTGCTGGGCCTGACCAACATCAACACCATGAACGGCCTCAAGAACGTCCTATCGGCCGTCCTCGCCGCCATGGCCGCTGTTGCCTTTGCTATCGGCGGCGTGGTGTCCTGGCCCGAAGCCGCCATCATCATGGGCGCCTCAACCTGCGGCGGCTACGTGGGCGCTAAACTATCCCGCAACCTGCCCCAAGCTTTGCTGCGGGCCGGCATCGTCCTGGTGGGTCTGATAATGTCGATCGCCTTTTTCATCAAGGTGTGGGGGGCCTGAACCGGGTAGCGCCCAGTTCTCCCTTATCCGAAACACTCCCGGTACAATGCCGCGATCTGGTCGGCCGTGGGGACGCGCGGGTTGTTGGCCGGGCTGCCCGAGGCCAGAGCTTGGGCGGCCATGATTTCGACGACGGCGAGAAAGTTCGCCTCGTCGATGCCCCACAGGCGGGGGCTGGGAACTTCCAGGTCAGCGTTGAGAGCCGAAAGCCCCTCGATCAAGGCGCCGATGGCCGAGGCGTCGTCGGCATCACGCGCGGCGCAGCCCATGGCGCGGGCGGCGGCGGCGTAGCGGCCCGGTGCGCCTTCGACCGAGAATGCCGTGACGGCGGGCAGCAGCATGGCGTTCGACAGCCCGTGCGGAACGTGGAAGAACGCTCCGATCGGGCGGCTCATGCCATGGACCAGGGCCACGGACGCGTTTGAGAACGCCAGCCCGGCCAGCGTCGCGCCCATCATCATGGCCTGGCGGGCGGCTCCGTCGTGGGGGCTCTGGACCGCTGTGCGGACATTGGGAAACAGTTGGCTGAGGGCAGCCAGGGCCAGAGCATCGCTGTAGGGGTTGGCCTTCACGCTGACATAGGCTTCAAGCGCGTGCGTGATGGCGTCAATCCCGGTGTCGGCGGTGATGCGCGGCGGCAGGTCCAGGGTCAGTTCGAAGTCGATCACGGCGGCATCGGGCAGGCAGCCGGTGCCCATGATGAGCATCTTCTCGTGAACCTCGCCCTCGGCGTCGGTGATGACGCAGAACTTCGTCACCTCGGCCCCGGTTCCGGCGGTGGTCGGCACGCAGATCAGCGGCAGGACCGGCACGTCGGCGCTGTTGGGCACCTTCCAGTCACGAACCTGCCCGCCCCCGGCATAGACGATGTTCATGGCCTTGGCGGTGTCCATCGGGCTGCCGCCGCCAAAGGCGATCAGACAATCGAAGTCTCCAGCCCCCATGATTTCGACTCCGCACCGCACCTCCTCGGTCGTCGGATCGGAGATGCAGTCCGGGTAGAGGGAATGGCGGATGCCCGCGTCGTCGAGCGGCCCGGTCAGGCGGCCAAGCATCGGGCTGCGGGCCAGGAACTCGTCCGTCACCACCAGCGGCCGAGAACAACCCAGGCGCTTGAGCACCTCGGGCACCCGGCGGATGGATCCACCCCCGGCAAGGATCCGCGTAGGCGTCAGCAAGGTCAGATCCATGGCCGCGTCCTCCGTACAATGGGGAAGTCCCAGTGTAGCTGGACGCGGCCCGGATGTCACAGTCCCTTAAATAAGTCCGGCCAGCGGCGAGGACGGATCGGCGTATAATTTCTTCGGCATGCGCCCGGCATGGTAGGACAGCCTTCCGGCCTCCACCGCCAGCTTCATGGCGCGCGCCATGAGCACCGGATTCTTGGCGGCGGCGATGGCGGTATTCATCAGCACGCCGTCGCAGCCAAGCTCCATGGCGATGGCGGCGTCGGACGCCGTGCCCACCCCGGCATCGACCAGCACCGGCACCCGCACGCTCTGCTTGATCAGGCGGATGGTGTAGGGGTTGATGATGCCCAGCCCCGAGCCGATCAGCGAGCCGAGCGGCATGATCGCCACGCACCCCATGTCCTCAAGCTGCTTGGCAAGGATCGGATCGTCCGAGCAATAGACCATCACCTTGAACCCATCTTTGATGAGGGCTTCGGCGGCCTTCAAGGTTTCGGGCATGTTCGGATAGAGCGTGGTCTGGTCGCCCAGCACCTCCAGCTTGACCAGATCCCAGCCGCCGGCCTCGCGGGCCAGGCGCAGGGTGCGGACCGCCGTATCGGCATCGAAGCAGCCCGCCGTGTTGGGCAGGTAGGTGTACTTCTTGGGATCCACGTAATCGACCAGCATCGGCTGGCTGGGGTCGGACAGGTTGACCCGGCGCACCGCCACGGTGACGATTTCCGCCTCGCTGGCCTCGATGGCCAGCTTGGTTTCCTCGAAATCCTTGTACTTGCCGGTGCCGACCAGCAGCCGCGACGTAAAGCGGCGTCCGGCAACCTCAAAGCTGTCCTGGGTATCGACCTTGGTCATTGGCTTCAGCCACCCCCGATGAAGTGCACGATCTCCAGCGCGTCGCCGTCGGCCAGGACGACGTCGCCATACTGGGATTTGGGAACGATCTCGCGGTTGCGCTCCACGGCGACCTTGCGGGCGTCCAGCCCCACAGCCCCCAGCAATTCGGCCAGGGTCAGGCCATCCTGATGGTCGTGGGGTTCACCGTTAATGGTCAGCTTCATGGCAACAAACCCGCGCTTGCAGAATTACAGTGCGGCGGAGTATGGGGCGGCAATGTCCGAGGCGCAACCCGCCCTGTCACGCGTTCAGGCATGACTCCCCCCCCACGCCGCGACTGCGGCGCACGGCCCCTGCCGCGTGAGCCAAGCGCACGGAGTGCGCGCCCGGCGCTTGAGGGCCATAGCAAAGACTCCGCGCGTGGCTGTTGCGCCATTGCCCCACACTGCGGTATGCCTGTCCCAGCACTGACCCCACCAGCGGCGGACATCTGGTTGCGCACATCGGTTCTCATCGTCAACGGCCCGAACCTCAACCTGCTGGGAACCCGGCAGCCCGAGGTGTATGGCCGCGAGACCCTGGCCGACATCGAACGGCTGTGCCATGACCACGCCGCCACCCTGGGCGTGGCCGCCGACTTCCGCCAATCCAACACCGAAGGCGACCTCGTGACCTGGATCCAGGAGGCGCGGGGGCGGCATCACGGCATCATCATCAATGCCGCGGCCTATACCCATACCTCGGTGGCCATTCTCGATGCGCTTCTGGCGGTCGAGTTGCCGGTGGTCGAAGTGCACCTGTCCAACATCCACCGCCGCGAGGCATTCCGTCAGCACAGCTATGTTTCCCAGGCAGCGCACGGAATGATCTGCGGCTTTGGGTCGCATGGTTATGTGCTGGCGCTCGACGCCCTGCACCGCCTGATCGCCGCCCGCCTGCGCACTAACGACAAAGAGAAACGGTAGATGTCAAAGACGTCCATTGACGCCGACGCGATCCGCCAGCTTGCCAGCCTGCTGGACGAGACCGGCCTGAACGAAATTGAATACGACACCGGCTCCTTCCGGGTCCGCCTGTCGCGCGGCGCTGCCGTGACCTATGCCGCACCGGCACCGGGTCACGCTGCCCCGGCAGCGGCAGTGGCCGGCGCCGTCGCTCCGGCAACGGCTGCCGAGCATCCCGGCGCGGTCAAGGCGCCGATGGTCGGCGTCACCTACACGTCACCCGAACCCGGCGCGGCACCCTTCGTGCAGGTCGGCCAGACGGTGACCGAGGGCCAGACCCTGATGCTGATCGAAGCGATGAAGACCTTCAACCCGGTGCGCGCGCCGCGGTCGGGCAAGGTGTCGGCCATCCTGGTCACTGACGGCCAGCCGGTGGAATACGGCGAGCCGCTCGCCATCATCGAATAGGGACTTCCCCCAGGATGTTCGAAAAGGTCCTCATCGCCAATCGCGGCGAGATCGCCCTGCGCATCCACCGGGCTTGCCGGGAGATGGGCATCAAGACGGTGGCGGTCCATTCCACCGCCGACGCCCACGCCATGCATGTGCGGCTGGCCGACGAGGCCGTGTGCATCGGCCCGGCATCGGCCAAGGACAGCTACCTGAACAAGGCGGCGATTATTTCGGCCGCCATCATCACCGGGGCGGACGCCATCCACCCCGGCTATGGCTTCCTGTCCGAAAACGCCGACTTCGCCGAAATGGTCGAGGACCATGGCATCATCTGGATTGGGCCGGAGCCCAAGCACATCCGCATGATGGGCGACAAGGTAACGGCCAAGAAAGCCGCCCTTGAGGCTGGTCTGCCCTGCGTTCCCGGCTCCCCCGGTGCTGTGGAAACGGCCGAGGAAGCCCTGCGTCTGGGTCAGGTCATCGGTTATCCGGTGCTGATCAAGGCCAGTGCGGGCGGCGGCGGGCGCGGCATGAAGGTCGCCACCAGCGACGACGACATCGGTGAGCAATGGCGCACCGCACGGTCCGAGGCTCAGGCCGCGTTCGGTAATTCCGAAGTGTACATGGAAAAGTACCTCGGCAATCCACGCCACATCGAAATTCAGATCCTGGCCGACAGCCATGGCAATGTGGTGCACTTGGGCGAGCGCGACTGCTCCTTGCAACGCCGTCACCAGAAGGTCCTCGAAGAAGCACCGTCGCCAGCCCTGAACTCAATTGAACGGGCGCGCATCGGCGAGATCGCCTGCAACGCGATGAAGAAGATCGGCTATCGCAACGCCGGGACCATCGAATTCCTGTACGAAAACGGCGAGTTCTTCTTCATCGAGATGAACACCCGCCTGCAGGTCGAACACCCCGTCACCGAAATGATTACTGGCCTCGATCTGGTCCGCGAACAGCTTCGCGTGGCCGACGGCGCGCCGCTTGGCTACACGCAGGACGACGTGACCTTCTACGGCCACGCCATTGAGTGCCGCATCAATGCCGAGGACCCGGCCACCTTCCGCCCCTGCCCCGGCAAGGTGACGGAATACCATCCGCCGGGCGGCTTGGGCGTGCGCGTCGATTCGGGGTTGTACGCCGGAGCCATCGTGCCGCCGCACTACGACAGCATGATCGCCAAGCTGATCGTCCACGGCACCACCCGCAACGAATGCCTGATGCGCCTGCGGCGCGCGCTGGGCGAATTCGTGGTCGGCGGCATCGACACCACCATTCCCCTCCACGTCCAACTGGTCAACAACGCCGACTTCCAGAACGGCGACTATGACATCCGTTGGCTGGAGGAATTCCTGAAGACCGCCTAGAAAATGGCGCGGGGGGTAGTGCCCCCGCGCGCTCCCTCTAACGCCCCCTCGCCGCGCCGTCAGCGCGTTGGTATCATCGGACAAAACGGGTCCATGACGACCAGGGAGGCGTTGCTTGCTCACATTGACCCCGGAAGTCCTGCTGCGCGCCTATGCCTGCGGCGTCTTTCCGATGGCACGGTCCCGTCAGGACCCGCGCCTCTACTGGATTGACCCGCAAGAACGCGGCGTTCTGCCCCTGGACGGCTTCCACGCCCCCAAGTCCCTGCTCAAGACCTTGCGCCGCGACACCTTCGAAGTCCGCTGCGACACCGCCTTCGCTGAAGTCCTCGCCGGCTGCGCCGAAACCGCCCCGGACCGGCCCGAGACCTGGATCAACGACGAAATCACCGAACTGTTTACCCAACTCCATGAACTGGGATTGGCGCACAGCGTCGAATCCTGGAAGGACGGGCGGCTGGTTGGCGGCCTCTATGGCCTCGCCCTCGGCGGGGCATTTTTCGGCGAGAGCATGTTCTCCCGTGCCACCGATGCCTCCAAGGTCGCCCTCGCCCACCTGGTCGCCCGCCTCCGCAAAGGCGGCTTCACCCTGCTCGACACCCAGTTCGTGACCGACCACCTGCGCCGCTTCGGCGCGATCGAAATCCCCAAGGCCACCTACCTGGAACACCTCGCCGCCGCCATGACCCAAGCCGCCCGCTTCCCCGCGATCATGACGACTGGGGAGGTGGTG
>Ga0172382_10005092_pt1 | contig 19778 bp, 21 predicted proteins | sample Leawel138RmetaG_FD_122245 | JGI IMG/M metagenome (GOLD analysis project Ga0172382, IMG submission 122245) | Leachate microbial communities from a municipal landfill in Southern Ontario, Canada - Leachate well 138R metaG | ecosystem: Engineered > Solid waste > Landfill > Unclassified | place... | reverse complement strand
GAAGCAGATACTCGATTATTTGATATTCCTGTCACGTTTCATCCTGAGCCTGAACGATTACGAATCTACTTCTCGCGCACCCGAGGTGGGGAGAACTCTTTGTGATAAAAGGTATTGGGGTGGATTCAGTCTCTATTCCCCGTTTTATAAAAAAGAACTTCTCCTCTCACATTATTCAAAGGATGTTTCACCCATCAGAGGTTAAACAGATTCACACCTTAGAGGGAGAAAGTCGCTTCTCTTTTATGGCTTCTCGCTTTGCAGCAAAAGAGGCTTTTGTGAAAGCATTAGGTGAGGGTTTTAGGGCTATTGCCCCATCTCATATCGCTGTTGTTGTCGATGAGTTAGGAAAACCCACGTTACAACTTGATGAAAAAGATCGCATGCGACTTCATTTAGAGAATGTGAGAATCCACCTCTCTCTTACCCATGAAGATCCCACTGCTATTGCTTTTGTTGTGTTGGAGGAGACGTGTGGCACACACTAATTACAACCGTCCCACTTCGTTTCCTCTTGAACCAGGAAGTCGAAGAATCCGCTTGGATGTGAGTTATGATGGAGCCCTTTTTTCAGGGTGGCAAACTCAAAAAGGGGTGAGAACGGTTCAACACGAGATTGAAAAAGCATTAGCTAAGATTATCAAAGAGGAGGTCCATGTCCAAGGGTCGGGTCGTACTGATGCAAAGGTCCATGCGTTGGGACAAGTCGCCCATTTTGATACAACAAACCACTCAGTGCCTGCACAGGTTTTTGCCTTAGCGTTAAATCAGAACCTTGCTAAAGATATCCGTATTATCTCATCTTCCGAAGTAAGTGAACAATTTCATGCCCGATTTACTTCAACAAGTAGAGAGTATCACTACTACGTCAAAGAGATTAAAGATATCACCCCGTTTGATCGCCACCGCGTAGGGGTGGTACGACGTTTTCCCTCGTTAGAGTTGCTAAACTCATACGCTCAGATCTTACTTGGAATTCATGACTTTACCACCTTTGCCTCAGCTCATGATCAAAGTCACTCTAAGGTACGTGATATCTTTACAAGTGAATTCTCCCTCACCTACGATCAATGGGAGAAGCCACTACTTATCTACAAAGTGTGTGCAAATGCTTTTTTAATGCACCAAGTACGTTCTATGGTAGGGACGATGCTTCAATTGGGTCATAACAATGAGAAAAGTAGTGAATTACAACGGCGATTAGAGAGTAGAAGAAGAGAGGAGGCTGGAAGAACAGCAGAAGCACAAGGCCTCTATTTGTATAGGATTAGTTATGAGTGAAGATAAAGAGTATCTGTGGAATCTCTACAATGAAGTTATTGAGTATATCGATGGGGATGATACCCATGTACGAGAATATGTTCCACCTCAAGTTGAATATCTCAAAGAGGACAAACCATCGATCTACTCAACACTCAAAGAGTTAGAGGTCGCTGTGAGTCAATGCACATTATGTCGTCTCAGTGAAACACGACATCTTACAGTGTTAGGTGAAGGCCCTTCAAAAGCGAAGGTGATGGTTATCGGAGAAGGTCCAGGAAGTGAAGAAGATAAAGAGGGCAGACCCTTTGTTGGTAAAGCGGGGGTCTATCTCGATGCATGGCTCAAAAGTATCTCCCTAGATCGAACTCGCAACTGTTACATCACCAATATTGTTAAATGTCGTCCCCCTCACAATAGAGATCCTCATGAGGATGAAGCTTTGGCATGTTTAGCGTACTTAGAACGCCAAATTGAGCTTGTTAAACCTGAGGGAATCTTATGTGTTGGTAAAGTAGCTGCACACTATTTACTCAAAGAGGACAAACCTCTTGGCCAACTCAGAGAGAAAATCCACTTGTATCAAACTATTCCTGTGGTGGTGACCTACCACCCATCAGCTGTATTACGAAATCAACAACTACGTGGTGCAGTGTGGGAAGATCTTCAACAGTTAGCCCAGTTATTACACCTCCCTCTTGTGAATAAAAGGGGCTAAAGGATGTTTGTAGAAGTTCTTTTTAATACACCAGTACGTAATCGCTTTACCTACGAAGTAAAAGAGGACCACGCTTTGGAAGTGGGAATGCGCGTTGTTGCTCCGTTTGGGAAAAGAGAACTGAGCGGTTTTGCTGTAGAGCTCAAAAAGCAGATCGAAAAAACCTCCTATGAAATAAAAAGCATTAAACGTGTTGTCGATAAAGAGCCGTTGTTTGGAGAGAAAGAGATTGCCCTAGCTCAATGGATAAGTCGATTCTATTTATGTAGTGAAGGAGAGGCTCTTAGTGCCATGATTCCTGGGGGGAGAAAAGAGATTGAAGTTCCCCCTTTACTAGTGGATGAAGATATTAGAGAGATTGATGATGAGCATCTCAGTGAGGAACAACAATCGGCAATTAAAAGCATCATCGACAGTGAGCTAAACATCCATTACCTGTATGGGATAACGGGAAGTGGTAAAAGTGAAGTCTATTTTAAAGTCGCTCAACATGTCATTGATCAAGGGGGACAAGTTATCTACCTTGTGCCTGAAATTACCCTCACTCACCAACTTGCTCAACATGTATTAAAGAGATTTGGGAAACGAGTCGCTATCTTACACTCACTGTTATCTCCCTCACAACGACTTACTGAGTGGAAACGAATTAAAAAAGGTGAGGTTGATATCGTCATCGGAGCACGAAGTGCGATTTTTGCCCCTTTTGAACACCTAAAACTCATTATTATTGACGAAGAGCATGAAAGCTCGTACAAAGCAGGTTCCACCCCTCGCTACCATGCTCGCCAAGTTGCCCAAAAGAGGGCTTCTATGGAGAATGCTTTTTTAATCATGGGAAGTGCTACCCCCTCATTAGAAGCTTATTACATGATGAGTGAAACTAACCTTGTTCAAAAACACACCTTACATACACGCGTTGCAGGAGGAGAGCAACCTCTTATACGTGTTGTCCATATGTTGCCTGAAAAAGGGTTGTTATCTCGAGCACTGATTTCAAAGATGAAACAGACCCTTGATAAAAAGAAACAAGTTATCCTGTTTTTAAACCGAAGAGGATTTAGCCACTACTTTCACTGTCGAAGTTGTGGGTATGAATTAAGTTGTCCCCACTGCTCTATATCGCTGACATACCATAAAGCTCGTCACACAATGATTTGCCACTATTGTGGGTATCAACGCTCTCCTATGAAAACATGCCCAGAGTGTCACTCTTTGGATGTCGGGTATGGCACATTTGGCACTGAGATGGTCGAACAAGAGGTGAAATCTCTATTCCCGCTTCATAGTATTGAGCGACTAGATACCGATGTGATTAAGAAAAAAGATCAAGTTGCCTCAATTCTCCAATCCTTTAAAGAGCGAAAGATCGATATTCTGTTAGGGACGCAGATGGTAGCAAAAGGGTTGAACTTTCCCCATGTCGATTTAGTAGGTATTGTGTTAGCTGATAGTGCCTTACACTTACCCGATTTCAGATCTCAAGAGCGGACCTACTCATTAATTGTCCAAGTAAGTGGAAGAGCAGGGCGCTTTAGCCAAGATGGAGAGGTCTTAGTTCAAACCTTCCATCCCGATAATCCTGCTATTTTGTATGCAACGACTTCTCAAGCTGAGTTGTTTTACGAACAAGAACTTAGAAGTAGGAAAGAGACCTTCTATCCACCATATTCGCGAATGGTGAATTTTACCATTCGTAGTAAATCTCAACAAAAAGCAATTGAAGCTATTGAGGATTTACATCAATTACTCAATCAAGCTTTAGCTCTATTACAAAAGCAACTTCCACCTGAAGATATCCCTACGTTATTAGGACCAGCTCCCTCTCCCATTGAGAAAATTGCCGGTTCGTATCGCTACCACATTGTACTGCGTGGCAAAGAGATTCATTGGGTGTTACAAGTCGCTCGTGCAATGTATGAACAATATAGTCCCCCATCAAGTGCCTACTTTGAAATAGACGTTGACCCTCTCTCAATGCTCTAAAGATTGACGCCCTTCTCAGTTTAGAAGTATTATAGCCCTATGTTAGATATCTACACGTTAGGAGACGAAGTTCTCCGTGAAAAAACTACCCGGGTAACCGAATTTGATAATGCTCTCGCTTTGTTAGTCGATGCGATGTTTGATACGATGGTTGAAGCCGACGGCATAGGGTTAGCAGCCCCCCAAGTGGGTGTCTCTAAACGCCTCTTTGTCATTGACACACGCCAAGAACATCAGAAGTATGTCTTTATTAACCCAGAAATTCTTCAAATGAGCCCTGAAGAGGGATCTCATGAAGAGGGGTGTTTAAGTATACCTGGGGTGTATGCAGATGTGATTCGACCATTAGAAATTACCATCCAAGCTCAAGATCTCAAAGGGAAAGCTTTTACCTTGCACGCAGATGGTCTTTTAGCTCGAGCTATTCAACACGAATTAGACCACCTTAATGGTGTACTGTTTATCGATCGACTCGAACAGACAACCCAGCAAGAGGTTATAAAAGCATATAATCGACTCCACAAGATAAAGAAGTGAGGCTCTTACATGGGTAAAAAGGGCCTACGCATCTTATTTGCAGCTAATCCAGAGATAGCTGTACCAACTCTTACGACCCTTCATCAACACTTTGATGTGGTGGGGGTTCTCACCAATACCGATAAGCCAACAGGAAGAGGGAGAAAACTCGCCCCTCCTGCAATAAAGGTTAAGGCATTAGAATTAGGGATACCAGTTCTTCAATGTGACCGCTTAAACAGTGAAGCTCGAGATGAGGTCGAAAAACTCAATCCAAACTTTTTACTCTCTTTTGCCTGTGGTCACTACTTTGGACCTCGATTTTTAGCACTCTTTGATAAAGGAGATGCTAATATTCACCCCTCACTATTGCCCCAATATCGTGGTCCGAGTCCTATTCAATACACAATTTTGGAACAACAAAAGATCACTGGAATTAGTATTCAACGTATTGCCAAAGAGATTGATAGTGGAGATCTTCTTTCACAGATGAGCTTTGAGCTCGATTGTACTGAAACCACCGCTTCTTTATCTGAGAAGGTCGCTCACCTTGTTCCCTCTTTTGCTGTAACAACATTAAAAGAGTATGAGAAAGGCTTAATCAGTGAAAAGCCACAAGTTGGAGATATTACTCACACATCTCTCATACGAAAAGAAGATGCCCTGATTCATTGGAATGAAGCTGCCTCTCTCATTCATGCATCAATACGGGCATACTACCCGTGGCCAAAGGCTCATACCCTGTTAGATGGGACTCCCTTGTACATCACAGAAGTAGGAGATATAGAACCCTTAGGTGAATATGAGGGATTAGAGGTAGGAAAAGTAGTCTCTTTTAATCGAACAAAAGGAGTCGGTGTCACTACAAAAGATGGCCTGTTATATATAAAAAAATTACAACTAGCACAAAAAAAAGAGATGAGTGTGCACGATTTTCTTAATGGTCACCCGCACCTGTTACACTCAACATTAGGAGAGTAAGGATGATAAGAGGCTCAGTGCCCCGAATTGTAGCTCTTGTTCTTATTCTCATATTTCTCACCACTTCTTTGTACTCCCAACAACCTACAGTAGCATTAGTGCTCTCAGGTGGGGGAGCTCGAGGTGTTGCCCATATTGCTGTGATTGAAAAGCTTGAAGAGATAGGCATCCCCATTGATATGGTGCTTGGAACAAGTATGGGAGCATTTGTTGGAGCTTTGTATGCTGCTGGTTACTCCCCATCAGATATGAGAGAGTTTGTACAATCAATCGATGTGCTTGATATGTTTGCTGTGACGGTAAACCCTATTGAAATAAGTGATCCTGTTCCTCTGAAGTTTTATCGAGATAACTTGTTTATGCTCAACTTTGGTGGTGGGGGACTTGGTTCTGGCCCTGGGATAGTGGGTGATCAAAATATTGTCCATCTTTTAAATAACCTTTTTGTGAATGTAAGTAGCATCACCGATTTTGATGAACTAGAGATCCCTTTTCGTGCTGTAGCAGCTGATGCAATCACTGGGAAGAAAGTCCTTTTTTCACATGGATCACTTGTTTCAGCGGTCCGTGCTAGTATCTCAATCCCTCTTGTGTTTACCCCCTATCTTGTCGATGGGAGATATTATGTTGATGGTGGTATTGTCGATAATCTTCCGATACTTGAGGCAAGAAAACTTGGAGCAGATATTATTATTGCTGTTGATGTAAACACTACATCAACTGAGAAACAGAGTGAAGATATTGAATCTCTTTCTCACATGCTTGAACATGTGGTCGATGTTATCACCTTACACACCGTCGCTCATCAGCTTAAAGAGAGTGATCTTCTTATTACCCCCACCGGAGGTGATTACAATTCTCTCTCTTTTACTAACCTTGACAAGTTTCTCCAAATTGGCAAAGAGGCAGTAGAACAATCGCACCAGCAGTTACAAGATCTTGCCGACCATATTGCCTTAGTTCGCCCATTAGAGGTTAAAGACCCCACTCGACGTGGGTCATACTTTGATCGAGAAGATATCATCATTAGGAAGATCCGCACCGATCACTCTTTTGTTGAAGGGTATGATCTTCATCGGCTCTCATTTTTATTAAGTAGACCATTTACTTCTCAACAAAGAGCTCTGTTAAAAAGAGAGGCAGATGAGATTCGAGACCGCTATTATATCAGTACTGTCCATTACACCATCGAGGATGTGATTCAAACTGATGGGAATCTCACCTATGGAGATGTGGTGTTAAAGAGCCAACGATATACACCAAAGACATCGACACTATCTGGTTCTCTCTTTGGAGCTACCAGTGTGACATTCTCGCCATATCACGCAACCCAAATTTCTCATCGCCCCGATTTTGCCTTTAACTACACTAACTACAATGTGTTTAACCAACCAATTCGATTAAGAGTCTCTCTTTCGAATGACGATGCTCTTCGAGTCGCCTCCTCAATAGATAACACATGGAAACAACGCTGGAGGGTTGGCTTTGAAGGGGAGTTTCTTACAGGGGGTATTCACCCACTGAATCTACGCACAACACTACGGGGAGTCAAAGAACGAGATCGTCTTATTGGGGCCTCTGTATATGCTGAACACCGTATTCGTAAAGAGTATGCCTTACGCCTTCAAGCAGAAAGAGAATATATGTGGTTTGGCCAAGGGGACTCACTGTTTTATAAGCCTCTTTTTTCTGTCTCCATCGGAGGTGTGTATACCACTTTACCAATCACCTTTTTCCCCACTAGAGGAATACGTGCTGATTTAAGAGCGAAATTGGAATTCCCATTTTTTAAGCGATATCAAGCAGAAGCCCAGTTTCAAGCAGCAATTCCTCTTGGGATGAGAGACACCCTCTTATTTCATGCGAAAGGTGGTTTCTCTCATGGAATGACTCCCAAAAAAGATGCATTTTTCGATTATGGTGGGATACAAGGAATTCCCACATTTGGGGGAGGATCTTACGTAGATGAGCTCGTGATGGGGAAAATAACATACCTTCATTGGTTTAGAACTGGCTCTATTTCGACGCTCTTACATAGTATGCTCAGTGGTGGGATACGAGGAGCCAGCGTCAATGAAATCTTTGAACATGATTTGTTTGAGCGTAATGAAGCTCCCATGTTCTCCTCATTACACGCATTTGATCTAAGTGCCTCAGTCGCTTTTGGCTTTAAATTTGAACGAATGGACCTATTGATCGGCTTTGCAGTCGATTTGAATGCACAAGTCTCTTTGTTTATTGAAGTGCTCTGAAAAGAGATGTATGGTGGAGAGATATGAAACATCTGCTTAAAACAGTAGGACATCTTCTTACACCCATTGTTGTAGTGATGATTGCGGTATTGTCATTAAAACCTTTAGACGATCAAACTCTCATGCCACTTTTCCCCTATGCGGATAAGGTTTTCCACTTTCTCGCCTATGGAGCTTTAGCATGTGTGATGTTGTGGTCGATGAGTAAAGCAAGTGATACCCGCTCGTATAACGACGTGATTCGAGAAAACTGGATTTCGATTATATTAGTATTCTCAATCTCTCTTATCATTGGAATCTCCTTAGAGTTGGTCCAACCAGTGTTTGGACGATATTACGAACTTGGAGATATTGTTGCTAACGCAATAGGTAGTATTGCAGGGCTCGCCGTCTCAGTAGCAATCATGGTATTGACACACATCTATGGAGAAAAGGATGCTTCTGTATGAGTGTGAGTTTGGATCAACTAACACTTCTTATTACTCAACATCTCATTAAAGCTTCCCAAGAGTTAGAAGAGCCTTTAGTGAAACAACTTCACCTTATGAGAGAAAAGACCCACAAAGCATTACTAGAGCTGCCACAAAGTGAGACTAAAGCTATTGGTAAAACCAGTTCTTCATTAGAAGTTCTAGATGCTATTATTACAAACTTAGAACTCTCTCAAACACACCACATCCCCATGTGCCAAGATACTGGGATGGTCGTAGGGGTCATTGAGATGGGTAAAAACCTCCCTGTAAGCATGCATGACATTGAAAGTGCTATCATTGAAGGGATAAAAGAGGCAGAGACTAAAGGTCTTTTTAGATTCTCAGTAGTAGATGATCCTCTTTATGAGAGGGTAAATCTCAACACAAATGCTGCTCCAATTCTCTATTGGGAGACGAGTGAGCACTCTTCTTTGACCATTCATCTGATGCTCAAAGGCTTTGGTAGTGAAAACTGTAGCCGTTTAGTGATGCTCAATCCCACCTCTACACCCAAAGATGTCATTGCTTCAGTTGCGCAAGCAGTCCAAGATGCTCAAGGTAAACCATGCCCTCCCGTTGTTGTTGGAGTGGGCTTGGGTGGAACTGCAGAGCGTTCATTACTGTTATCAAAAAAAGCCCTCTTTAGAGAGACAGGAAAAAGTCACGTTGACTCTCGCTATGCCGAATTAGAGAGTGCTCTTAAAGAGGCTATAGATCACACAACAGTTGGACCTGGAGGCTTTGGTGGACCATTTACCGCTTTGGCTGTCGCAGTTGAAACTGAACCAACTCATATTGCAGGTCTTCCTGTAGGTATCAGCATCAGTTGTTGGGCAGATCGTAAGACCACCATATCTATAGGGTATGATCATGATTAATCTTACTCTTCCGCTTAGTAAAGAGAGCATAGAACCACTACGAATATACGATCGAGTGTTACTCAGTGGAACACTCTTAGTTGGGCGAGACCAAGTTCATAAACGACTTGTATCGCTTATAGAGCAAGAGAATTTGGGCGATATCAACTTAGAGAATGAGACGATGTTTTATATGGGCCCCTCTCAAAAGCCTGTACACTTAGCTATTGGTTCTGCTGGTCCAACAACTAGTGCTCGCATGGATCCGTTTACCCCACAACTCTTACAAGCAGGGCTATTAGCTACGATTGGAAAAGGTCCTCGCAGTAAAGAGGTGATAAAAGCTATTCAAAAGCGAGAGGGACTCTATTTTGTTGCATTTGGTGGATGCGGAGCACTGTATGCGACAACAGTAGTAGATTATAGTATCCTCGCCTTTGAAGATCTTGGTCCTGAAGCGCTCCTTCGTCTCACAGTAAAAGACTTTCCCGCAATCGTAGGAGTAGACTCTTTAGGCAATTCTCTCTTTTAAGGTTAGTGTAGACGCCACCTCTTTTTCGGTTTACCATACGAAGAGGGTGATGGGAGTAAGGATATGTTTGATGAGAGTAGTTCTACATAATAGTGTCGTCATGACCCTCTTAGTGTTCAGTGTTAGTACCTCAATGTTATTTGGAATTGGAAAAGCAGAAGAGCAACTGTATTCCGATTTTGTAGACCAATTAGAAGAGTTACAATCAATAGATACTTTAGCTGTCCCCTCTACCTTAGAAGAGCGTTTTAGCTATACCTATGGATATTTGTTAATGGAGACAGCTAAACGTGATATTAACGCTTTAGATGTAGCCTACTTTGCCCGAGGGGTCTTAGACTCTGGATTAATGGAAGGGTCTTTAATTAATCCCACTACCATGAATGCTATTTTATTTGAGTATCAAGACCAGCTCATTAAAGAGGCAACACTCCGTTTACAACAATTAGCCCAATCAAATTTGGAACAAGCTGAAGCCTTTTTAAAAGATAATGCAAAGCGAGATTCGGTCATTACAACTTCGAGTGGGCTCCAATACGAAATAATGCAAACTGGAGAAGGAAAGAGGGTGGAAGAGGGGCAAAGTGTCCAAGTTCACTACCGCCTCAGTTTCCTTGATGGACGAGAAGGGAGCTCTTCAGTTGGTGGTGGGGTAAGCACCTTTGAAGTGGCAACGCTGCTACCTGGATTTAAAGAGGCAATGAGTTTGATGAATAAAGGGTCACGCTTTCGCTTTTACATCCACCCTTCTTTAGCTTACGGTGATGGAGGAACCTCATCCATTGAACCAAATTCATTGTTGGTCATTGAAGTAGAGTTAGTCGATATTCTCTAATAAGGGAGCTAATTCATACAGTGAATTAATCTCATATGTATAAGGAATAGAGGAGTCGACCTTTTTGTTAAACCGATTGAGATAACACGTATCAATTCCACTGTTATACCCACCAAGAAGATCACTTGTAGGACTATCTCCAATAATGAGTGGGCGTTCACAGCGATACCCGTGTGATGTGATGATCCTTTGAGCAATAGTAAAGTACTCTTTATCGGGTTTATTTACCCCAATGTCTTCACTGATAATAACAGTGGCAAAGTAGTGCTCAATCCCACTGTCTGCCAATCTCCCTTTTTGTACATGGGTAATTCCGTTGGTGATGATACTCATCTTATACCCTTGTGCTTGTAATAAGGTAAGAGTCTCAATCACATCGTCGTAGATAGCTCCTCTTTGACTTAACAAGTTTTCATAGGTATGAGCACTTTCTTCGGGGTTTTCATCTATCTCTAAGAGTCTATTAAATCGTTCAAAGCGCTTTACTTTTAATTGATCTAAGGTAATAAGACCTTTTTCAAACTCCAACCACGCATCGTTGTTTATCCGTGAGTAAGAGGCGACCACCTCAGAGGTGATAGGGATGTGATGTGAAAGAAGAAAGTTCTCAATTGCTGATTGTTCGGAAGAGAGAAAATCTAACAAAGTTCCATCTGCATCAAAAAGTAGATGATCGTACATATATATCCTTTACTAAGTGGTATAAAGAGCCCATAATTCACTATACCGTAGTCGCCTCAGGCGATGCAATCCGAGGAGGGGAGCAATGAAAAAAAGTACAAGGTGGATTACCTATCTCCTTATTGCAATATTAATTCTCATAGCAGGGGTCTTTGTCCTCATTCGACAAGATCTTTTTAAACAAATATTTGTCATCTCTTTAGGAGTTGCTGCTGTGATAGTGAGCGTAGTGTCCCTTATCATGTTAGGGCGTTACGCATTTACCCCCTTTTACTACCGCTCTACACTCATGAAAGGGGTATTAGGATTGATTGTGGGAGTATTGGCCATTGTGATGCCCCTTTCAACAGCCGAAACAATTTGGACGATTATCCTCTATATCTTAGCCGCTCAATTAGTGTTAGGAGCTTTAATCTCTTTTGTCGATGTTATTGCGCTTCGAAAACTGGGGTACAAAAGTTCGTATCACATCTGGGAGGGAGTAATCTCTTTAGTGATTGCAGTGGTGTTATTTATCTTTCCTCAAGAACTCGCTACGATGCTTGTGACCATTGTTGGATTAATCATTATTGTGATTGGATTAACACTCGCTTTAATAGCCATTTTATGGCTCCGAAAACTCCCTGTAGAGATTCAAGGGGAATCTACAATCATTGAATAAGCTTCAGTTGACAAACAAAGAGACGTTCGCTACTGTAGAGACATGAAACACAGTTCACACACACACCATCACCATAACCTCTCACTTTGATGGCATGCGTGTGCATAAGTCTATACATAGAGCTCCGCATGATGCGGAGTTTTTTTGTACGTAGGAGATAGAGATGAAACCGTATTTACGAATTGCAGTTCAAAAAAGTGGTCGATTAAGTGAAAAATCGTTAGCCTTAATTCGCTCATGCGGAATCCGTTTTGGTTCCGACTCTCGATTATTAAAAGAGAGAGCCGATAATTTTCCTATTGAGTTTCTCTATTTACGAGATGATGACATCCCCCGCTACGTACACGAAGGGGTCGCTGATATCGGTATTGTTGGTCGTAATGAGTACGATGAACAAGGTTATGATCTTAGTGTGCTAAGAGATTTAGGATTTGCAAAATGTCGCCTCTCTATTGCAGTACCCAATGAGTTTAATTACACGGGCTTAGTATCACTTCAAGGGAAAAAGATTGCCACCAGTTACCCACGGATCTTAGAGATGAAACTCAAAGAAGCTTCGGTTGATTCTGAAGTGTATGAGTTATCTGGAAGTGTCGAAATTGCCCCCTCAATTGGGGTTGCCGATGCCATTTGTGATTTAGTGAGTACCGGTGCTACGTTGGTCAGTAATGGCCTTAAAGAGGTTGAATCCATCTATTATTCGAGTGCAATTATGATTGCACGTCCCTCTTTAGATGAACAGCGTACTGAAATTTTAGAGCGATTACTACTGAGAATTGATGCAGTAAGGCGTGCTGATGATTATAAATATATCTTATTTAACCTTCCAAAAGAGCATCTTGATAAAGCCTCAGAGATTATTGGAGGAATGAAAAGTCCCACTGTCACTCAATTGGTAGATCCCCAGTGGTGTGCAGTACAAAGTGTGGTGAAAGAAGAGAGATTTTGGGACGTGTTAGAGCAATTGAAAGAGTTAGGAGCACAAGGTATCTTAGTAACAGCCATTGAGAAAATGGCAGACTGAGGGGATAGATGATGAACTTACAACGATCTATACAACCACAAGACTCAGACTTAAAACGCTTATTGCAACGTCCTGTAGCAGATAATACCACTTTAAGCGAAGTTGTTCGTTCCATTATCCAACACGTGATGAACGAGGGTGATAGTGCTTTATTACACTATACCCACACTTTTGACTCTCCACTCATCACCTCTATTGCCCCATATCCACTAAATGAGGAAGAATTAGAAATCGATGAGACGATGAAAAAGGCTCTTTTACGAGCTAAAGACAATATTGAACGTTTTCACGCTTCTCAAAAACAGGAGCCTATCTCTATTGAAATCGAAGAGGGAGTCACCTTATGGCGTAAAAGTCTCCCCCTTGAACGAGTAGGATTATATATCCCTGGTGGAAGTGCTCCTCTATTTTCAACACTCCTTATGTTAGCAACCCCGGCAAGACTCGCAGGATGCTCAGAGATTATGATGTGTACTCCTGCCCAAAAAGATGGGACAATCGACCCCATATTACTCTATCTTGCTTCACTCTTTGGTATTACTGAAGTGTATCCTCTTGGCGGGGCTCAAGCTATAGCAGCTATGGCCTATGGTACTGAAAGTATCCAAAAAGTCGATAAGATCTTTGGTCCTGGTAACAGCTATGTCACTGAAGCTAAAATGCAAGTACAACATGTATGTGCCATCGATATGCCAGCAGGACCATCGGAGGTGATGGTCGTAGCCGATCGATCAAGTAACGCATCTTTTGTTGCTTCTGATTTGTTATCCCAAGCTGAACACGGAGCCGATAGCCAAGTGATGTTAATTATCTACGACTCAGATATAAAGCAAGGCTCTTTAATTGCAGATAACGTAGAAGACGAACTTAAAAAACAACTCAAAAGTCTCAAGCGATCAGAGATTGCCACCCAAGCTCTTAGTCACAGCAACATATTCATCGTAGATTCAATAAAGAGGGTGATTACTATTATGAACCAATACGCTCCTGAACACCTTCTGTTACAAACATCGTTTAATGATACACTTACCCAAAGTGTACAGCATGCAGGAAGTGTATTTGTAGGATCATATTCGTGCGAAGCGACTGGAGATTATGCCAGTGGAACGAATCATACCCTTCCAACAAGTGGATGGGCACGTTCGTACAGTGGAGTGAACCTCGATAGTTTTATGAAAAGTACTACGTTCCAACATGTGACCAAAAAAGGGCTTCTCTCATTGGGACCCACTGTTGAACTTATGGCCAAACGTGAAGGACTTGATGCTCATGCTCATGCTGTGAACATTCGCTTACAAGAGCTTAAGCATAGTTTGAACTAATAATATGTAGGAGTGATAAGATGGAAAGCATCCCTATTAGAACGTTAATGAGACCAAATATTAGCTCATTAGTTCCGTACTCTTCAGCAAGAAATGAGTTTGCAGGAGAGGGCCACATCTTTTTAGATGCCAATGAGTCTTATAACTCATTTGTCTCGGGTGCAAAAAGAAACCGCTACCCAGATCCCAACCATCAAAAACTCAAAGAGAAACTTGCCTCACATTTGCAAGTCGATCAACAACACATCGTTATTGGTAATGGTAGTGATGAACTTATCGATCTTCTTTTTAGAATATTTTGTGAACCACAAAAAGACAAAGCACTTCTTATTAGTCCCACCTATGGGGCGTACCAAGTGTTTGCTGATATCAACAATGTCGATGTCTCACACTGCCAATTAGGTGATGATTACACAATCAACTTACGAAAGATGGAGGCTGTGTGTGAATTGGTGGGCAAAGGGACAGTAGAAATGGGGATGCATAAACTTCTTTTTATCTGTTCACCAAATAACCCAACAGGAAATGCTTTCCCCCTTGAACAACTTGAAGTGATTATTAAAAAGTTCAAAGGAATTACCGTTATCGATGAAGCGTATATCGAGTATAGCGACAAAGAGTCGGTGATCTCTCTGTTACAAGAGAACGAGAGACTCGTTATTTTACGAACCTTCTCTAAAGCTTGGGCATTAGCCGATGTGAGAGTGGGGTATGCTTTGGCACACCCAGCGGTTATTAGGGCAATGCACCAGGTGAAATACCCATACAACCTCAGTGGGGTAGCTCAAGAGCTCGCCATTGAAGCGTTAGAGAAAAAAGATGAAGTGTATCAAGCAATACAAGAGACGAAAAAAGAGCGATCTCGAGTTGCTTCTGAATTAAAAAATCTCTCTTTTGTTGAGAGAGTGTTTCCGAGTGATGCTAACTTTTTATTACTTCGAATGATTGATCCCGATGGGATCTACGAACAATTAAAAGAGAGGGGCATTATTGTCCGTAACCGCTCTTTCCAACGGGGATGTTACGGTTGTATTCGAATCACCATTGGAAGTAAAGAGGAAAATGATGCTCTACTTGAAGCTCTTAAAGAGATGGAGAATGCCACATGATAGATAACATACACACCCAAGGGGTACTACTTATCAATGCTTTAGGTCCGGTGATTACGACCTCATCACATGAGAGTTCCCCATTACGGTGGAGTGAAGGGGTATTTCCTGCCCTTAAAATACTGAGTGATGAACGAGTGTATCGACTTTTTGTGTTGTGTGAAGCTTCTCATAAAGAGAAAATTGAAGCTCTATTACCCACATTAGGAGATCAAGGAATTACTATCGAGAAGCTAGTAACAGATATCTCTGAAATTGAAAACCTCGATTATGAACACTCCCACTTTATTGGCTTAGAAGATACCACTCAATTGAATTTTGTCCATTTTACTTCATGGGGAGATATCATCTCTCTCTTTAGTAGTGCTCAATTACTCTCTAAACGTAGTGCTACTATCCAACGCTCTACCAAAGAGACCAGTATTAGTATCACTTGTACATTAGATGGAAGTGGGAAAGGTGTAATCTCTACGGGTCTTCCTTTTTTTGATCACATGCTCGATCAAATTGCCCGTCACGGCCATCTCGATGTAGATATCAATTGTCAAGGTGATTTAGACATTGATGAACACCACACAGTTGAAGATGTTGCTATTACCTTAGGAGAGGCAGTAAAACAAGCTCTTGGAGATAAAAAAGGGATTGCTCGATACGGCTTTGCCTTAGTGCCGATGGATGAGGCTCTTGCCCAAGTGGCCATCGACTTTTCTAACCGACCATGGTTTGTGTGGGAGGTAGAATTTACTCGTGAGATGGTTGGAAATTTCCCCACAGAGTTACTTACTCACTTCTTTAAAAGCTTTAGTGATGAAGCACGTTGTACCTTACACATGAAAGTGGGTAAAGCGAATACACACCACCAAGCAGAGGCATTGTGTAAAGCATTTGCCAAGGCACTTCGCCACGCTGTGATGCGCTATCCAAAAGCCGATGCTTTACCAAGTACAAAGGGGCTTTTATGATTATTATTCCCGCAATCGATATTATCGATGGAACATGTGTCCGATTAATCAAAGGGGATTATGAGAGACAAACAACCTATTCAGATAACCCAGTCGATGTAGCCTCTTCATTTAAAGATCTCGGGTTTACTAACCTTCATTTAGTCGATTTGGATGGAGCTCGAATAAAACAATTTACCCATTATGCTTTGTTAGAAGAGATTGTGACAAAGACCAACCTTATAGTAGATGTAGGTGGAGGGATCCACTCGTATGAGACAGTAAAACGGGTCTTTGACAGTGGAGCACATCAAATCACTTGTGGCTCTATGGCTGTACACAACCGCCAACTCGTCCTTGAGTTATTAGATGAATTTGGGAGTGAACGTCTTATTTTAGGAGCCGATGCGAAAGATGGAAAAATTGCAATCTCTGGGTGGAGTGAGACAGTAGATGTTGAACTCATCGATTTTATTGCGAGTTACGCCAAAGAGGGGATTGTGAATGTCATTTCTACCGATATCGCATTGGATGGGATGTTACAAGGACCCTCTTTCTCTTTATATGAGAAACTACAAACACAATTTCCATCACTACAGTTTGTAGCAAGTGGAGGAGTGACGACGATGAGTGATGTCACTCGTTTAGGTGAGATGGGGATGTATGGTGCCATTGTAGGAAAAGCGATCTATGAGAAAAAGATTGATATTGACCAATTAGCTCAATACCACATAAACCAAGGAGCACTTTGATGAACTACAAACGGATTATTCCCTGCTTAGATGTAAAAAATGGGCGAGCTGTGAAAGGGGTTAACTTTGTTAACCTAAAAGATGCAGGAGATGTTGTTGAACTCGCACAACTGTACAGCACTCAAGGTGCTGATGAGCTAGCTTTGTTAGATATCACAGCAACAAGTGAAAAGCGCTCTACATTTGTCGATCTCGTTTCACGTGTTGCTTCTCATATCACCATTCCCCTTATTGTGGGAGGTGGTATTTCTAGTATCGATGATGCAAAAAAAGTATTAGATAGTGGAGCTTCCAAAATCTCCATTAATACCATTGCTGTGAAAAACCCCTCTCTCATTGAAGAACTTGCCTCCTCAATGAAAGACTTCTCTCTCATTGTTGCTATTGATGTAAAAAAGAACTCTCTTTTTTCTAGTGGTTGGGAAGTAACGATAAAAGGGGGACAAGAGCGAGCAAATTTGGATGCATTAACGTGGGCCAAAGAGGTTGAAAAGCGGGGAGCACAAGAGATTTTGCTCACTGCAATGGATCAAGACGGTACAAAAGAGGGTTTTGCCGTTGACTTAATACGCCTGTTTAGTTCATCTTTGTCATTACCTATTATCGCCTCTGGCGGTGCGGGGAAGATGGAACACTTTAGTGAAGTGTTTATGCAAGGGGGAGCTGATGCAGCTTTGGCTGCCTCAATCTTTCACTACGGTGATATTGAGATACCAAAGCTCAAAGCGTATTTGGATTCGTTGTCTATTAGTGTGCGACGCAGCAGATAAAGGGGAGTTGTCTATGCAAATTGATTTTGATAAGCAAGGGGGTTTAGTTCCAGCAATTGTTCAAGATGCTGTCACTAAACAGGTTCTCATGCTTGGGTATATGAATGAGGAGGCTTTACGTGTCACTCAAGAGCGAGGCTTAGTCACTTTCTACTCCCGTTCACAAAAAAAATTGTGGACCAAAGGAGAGACAAGTGGAAATACTCTTACGCTCAGAGAGATCAAAGTCGATTGTGATAACGATACATTGCTTATCTTAGCCATCCCCTCAGGCCCAATTTGTCACTCTGGAGATGATACCTGTTTTGGTGAAGAGAATAATCCTCAGCGACTTGCAAGTAGTGAGTTCCTTCTCTACTTAGAAGATGTGATCAACGATCGTCGTGAACACCCCATTGAGGGATCTTACACAAACTTATTATTCTCTCGGGGCATTAACAAGATTGCCCAAAAATTGGGAGAAGAGGCAGTTGAATTGGTCATTGAGGCAATGGACAACAAAAAAGAACTCTTTTTGGGAGAAGCTGCCGATGTGATGTACCACTACTTAGTTCTCTTATCACAAAAAAATGTGATGTTAGAAGAAGTTGTAGAAGTGTTAAAGGGGCGACACTCTCGCTAAAGGGATGACAAGAGCTAAAGAACGAGCTATAGGGGTGAGCATATCCCTCTACTCGATTATCAGCAGTGTTGCATTATCACTGCTTAAATTATTGGCAGGATTTTTCGGTCACTCCTCTGCCTTAGTCAGTGATGGCTTTAACTCTCTTGGTGATGTGATAAGTTATACTGTTGTTGCCGGTGGAGTTGTTGGTAGTGAAAAAAAGGCCGATACAAACCACCAATACGGTCATGAGAAATTAGAGAGTATCGTCTCTATATTTATTGCTTTAGCTATTTTAGCCACAGGACTTGGGGTAGGGTATCGTGGAATATTACACATCTTTGAACCCCAAAGTTTAGTTAAACCAACGCTCCTTCCCATCGGTGCAGCACTTATTTCTATTGCTGTAAAAATTGTGTTGTATATCTACTCCCATAAAGCAGCACAGATGACCCAACTCACCTCACTTAAAGCGTTAGCAACTGACCACTTTTCAGATATCCTTGCCTCAAGTGGAGCCTTAGTAGGATCCTCTTTGGCCTACTTGGGATATGTCGTGTTTGACCCCATAGCGAGTGTCATCATTGCTTTTTTAATTATTAAATCTTCTATAGAGGTTTTTAGAGCTGCCTTTGATGTCCTTATGGATGTATCAGTCGATAAAGAGACACATAAAAAGCTCACCCAAGTTATTTTAGAGAATCCTCATGTGTTACAACTCGATGTACTAAGAACACGGCGAGTAGGTTCGGGCTATTGGGTCGATGTTGAAATATGTTGCTGTAAAGATCTCACGTTGTATGAAGCACATGAGATTGCCCAACATGTTCACGATGATATTGAACACAAATTTCCCCAAGTTCGCCACGTCATGGTTCATGTGAATCCGTGTGACTCATCAAAACAGAGATAACTTCTTTACCCCTTATCAGCTGGAGATCTAAAAAAGAGAGAGAGGATCACCCCAATAAGAGAAACAGCGGCCGCAATCCAATAAGAGAATGTAAATCCACGTACGAATGAACTCACTTGAGCTTTTGATGCCATAAGGGCAACAAACAAAGATCCCCCAATTGAAGAAGAGATTAACATCGCTGTATTTAAAATAGCTGTGCCACTACCCATCATCTTTGGCTCTAATTGAGAAAGGGAGTGTGTCTTTATTGGGGTGAGAGTGAGGCCGAAGCCAGAGAGCAACACGACATATATCAAAGAGATAATCGTCACTGAAGTGTGTAGCTCTCTTTGAGCAATAAGAATGTTAGCAACACTAAGTAATACAAATCCTGTAATAGCAACTCTCTTAGGTCCCGATGTATCATACATCCTCCCTGCTAAAGAGGGGGCTAAAGCCCCTATAAAACCACCAGGAATCATCGCAATGGTTGCTTTAAGGGGAGTTACTCCGATAACCTCAACAAGATACATCGGAAGCAAAATAAAAGAGCCAAATACGGCCATATGACAGATAATGATTAATGATGAACCAAGCGAAAACGTAGAAGAT
>Ga0172382_10005091_pt1 | contig 19779 bp, 18 predicted proteins | sample Leawel138RmetaG_FD_122245 | JGI IMG/M metagenome (GOLD analysis project Ga0172382, IMG submission 122245) | Leachate microbial communities from a municipal landfill in Southern Ontario, Canada - Leachate well 138R metaG | ecosystem: Engineered > Solid waste > Landfill > Unclassified | place... | reverse complement strand
GCCGGCAGGATGGCGAAGCCGAGCGCCAGCGGCGTGTGCGGCACGTCGTGGCCGCGAATGTTGAACGCCCAGGCGAGCGAGGACGGGTCGGTCAGCACCGCATGGTCGGCGCTCGCCGCGGCGATGTCGGCGCCGAGCCGGGCGATCTTGTCCTTCGCCAGCTCGCCGGCGAAGACGAGCGGGTGGATCTCGATCGGCTCAGCCGGGGCGGCGGGCCGGTCGGCCCAGATCGCGTCGAGCGGATTCTCCTCCACCGCGACGAGGCGGCCGCCGGCCTTCTCCAGCGCGGCGCGCAGGCCTTCGGCCTCGGCGATGGTATGAAGCCACGGGTCGTAGCCGATGGCGGCGCCGGCGCGGGCATGGGCGGCGAGCCATTTCGCCGGCGGGTTGTCGATCAGGCTTTCGATGGCGAAGGTCGAGCCATCGACCTGCACGGCGGCCTGAAGCGTGTAGCGCCCGTCGACGAACAGCAGCGCCCGGTCCCCCATCACCAGCGCCGCGCCGGCCGAGCCGGTGAAGCCGGTCAGCCAGCGCAGGCGCTCGGCGCACTCGGGGACGTATTCGCCCTGATGCTCGTCGGCGCGGGGCACGAGGAAGCCGTCGAGCCCGGCCTGCGCCATGCGCGCGCGCAGCCGCGCCACCCGGTCGATGCCCTGCGCGGGATCGGTGAGCGCGTCGAAGGATTGGAACATCGTGGGCCTCGCCTGCCTGCTCTTAGCTGGATCGTTTCACAGTTTCACGGAAACGGTGGAACGATCTATCTCTTTGTTTTCCTGGAATTGCTCCAGTGCCTGTCTAAAGCATTTTGGCGGCGGACGGAATCGTCCGATGTCGTGCGGCGACACGAACCGTCATTCTTCGATGTTGCATCGCAATAATATTCTTCGCACTTGCAAAACAGCATGGTTCCCATGCGGAAATCGCACTGGTGAAACAAGGCTTTCGCGCCTATCTGCATCTCATCCTGATGGTGCCAGTGCAAAGGAGACGCGACATGGCAACGAACTCCCGGGGCAATGGTTTTTTCCGCAACGCGATCGACGCTATGATGGCCGCGCGCGAGAGGCAGGCGAGCCGCTGCGTCGCCAGCGCCCTGCTGCGCCTCGACGACGAGACGCTGCGCGCGCAGGGCTATAACCGCGCCGATCTCAAGAAGGCGTCGCTGGGCGGCTATATGTTCTGACCGCCCGGTCATCCCCGAACACCAAGGCGACCCCCGCGGGTCGCCTTTTTGTTTGCGGCGGGTGCGGCCGGCCTATTCGAGATGGATCGCCACCCAGCCTTCGCGGTGCAGCGTGTCGATGCGGCGCAGCCCCTCGGCCTCGTAGGCGGCGACGACGGCGTCGTGCTGGCGCTCCAATATGCCCGACAGCACCAGCGCGCCGCCCGGCGCGAGATGGCGGCGCACCTGCGGCGCAAGCTCGATCAGCGGCCCGGCGAGAATGTTGGCGACGATCAGCTCGAAGGGGCCGCGCAGGTCGAAGACGGGATCGTCGAAGCCGCCGGCCGTGCGCGTCGTGACATGGGCGGAGACGCCGTTCAGCGCCACGTTGTCGGCGGCGACCGCCACGGCGACCGGGTCGATGTCGGTGGCGAGCACCGGGATCGGGGCGAGCCTGGCGATGGCGATGGCGAGCACGGCGCTGCCGGTGCCGAGGTCGAGCGCGTTGGCCGGCTTTTTCGCCGGCACAAGCGCTGCCAGCATTTCGAGGCATGCGGCGGTGGTGCCGTGATGGCCGGTGCCGAAGGCAAGGCCCGCCTCGATCTCGATGGCGATCTCGTCCGGCGCGGCCTCCTCGCGGTCGTGCGCGCCGTGGACGACGAAGCCGCCGGCCCGCACCGGCTTCAGCCCTTCGAGCGATTTCGCCACCCAGTCGATGTCGGGCAGCGTCTCGCGGGCAATGGCGAGGTTTTCGCCTTCCGCGCCGGCAGCGGCGCGGATTCGCGCCTCGACGGTTTCCGCGTCGTCCGCCTCGGCATAGACGGAAATCTCGTCGAGGCCGGCGGCCTCGTCGATCTCGACGGTTGCGAGCGGCAGGCCGTCATCCTCGAATTCGGCCTCCAGCGCCGAATAGAGCTCGGTCGAGCGCGGGCGGCGGCTCGTCAGGTGCAGGCGCAGCTGGGTCAAATGCGTGTTTCCGGTGGTTTCAGCCGGCGGCGAGCCGCTTGAGCTTGGCGATGGCGGTTTCGGGGTTCTCGCCATAGGCGATGGTGCCGGCGAAATCGCCGGTGCGGTCGAGCAGCAGCACGGAAGCGGTGTGGTCCATCGTGTAGTCGCCGTCCTCCAGCTCGACGCGCTTGAAGTAGATCGAATAGGCGCGCGCCATGGCCTCGACCTTGGCCGGCTCGCCGGTGATGCCGGTGATGCGGTCGGAGACGTTGGTGACGTAGCTGTTCATCACCTCGGGCGTGTCGCGCGCCGGATCGACGGTGACGAACCAGGCGCGGATGTTCTTGCCTTCGTCGCCCAGCGTCGCCAGCCAGCCGTCCAGCTCATAAAGCGTGGTCGGGCAGATTTCCGGGCAGTGGGTGAAGCCGAAGAACAGCGCGCTCGGCTGGCCGCGGAATGCCGCGTCGGTGATCTCGGCGCCATTGTGGTCGACCAGCACGAAGGGCGCGCCGAAGCCGCCGGGCTCGGTGCGGGCGCGATACCAGTCATAGGTGAGCCAGCCGACGCCTGCGGCGATGAGGATCAGTATGCTGGCGAGGATCGAGCGCATCATGGAAAGTCAAATCCTTCGGTCTGGGCTGTCGCGCCCGGTCAGAAGCACCAGGCCAGCCCGTTGTTCGCCAGCGCGGTCAGGATCGCCGGCGCATGCTCCATCCAGCCGGCGAAGGCCAGCCCGGCCGCCGCGGCGAGCGCGCCGACGCCGAGGAGCGACAGGAGATAGAGCCGGACGGAAACGCTGGTCTTCATTCCCTCTAGATAGACCTTCGCGGGCGGTTTCGGAAGGCGTCAAACTGCCGCTTCGGCTGCGCCAGCGCGGGCGGGACCGCCCTGTCGCTTGTGCGGCGCGCGGGCGCGGCGTAAGCACGACCGATGCAAGCCTTTCCGCCCACGGATTCCGAACCGCGCATCCATCCCACGGCCGAGCTGAAATCGTGCCGCCTCGGCCGCCATGTCGTCATCGGCGAGCGCGTGGTGCTGCGCGAGGTCACGGTGGGCGACTATTCCTATTTCGAGCGCCATGGCGAGGCGATCTATACGCGGATCGGCAAGTTCTGCTCCATCGCCGCCAATGTCCGCATCAACGCGCTCGAGCACCCGATGGAGCGGGCGACGACGCACAAGATCACCTATCGCCCGAACGAATATTTCCGCTTCCTCGGCATCGACCAGACGTTCCGCGAACGTCGGCGCGGCAAGCCGGTCGTGATCGGCAACGATGTCTGGATCGGCCATGGCGCGGTGGTGATGCCGGGCGTCACCATCGGCGACGGCGCGGTGGTCGGCGCCAATGCGGTGGTGACGCGGGATGTCGAGCCCTACCAGATCGTCGCCGGCGTGCCGGCCCGGCGGCTGCGGGCGCGGTTCTCGCTGGCTGTCGCTGCGCGGCTGGGCGCACTTGCCTGGTGGGACTGGCCGGCGGAGAAACTGGCCGAGGCCATTCCCGACATGCAGGCGCTGGCGATCGAGGATTTCCTTGGAAAATGGGAGTAATCCCAAGATTAAATTTGAATAGAATTTTACCTGTTATCCTTTCCTGTTTTCGTTAATGGAATGATCATAGGTTGTATTAAGAAATTACTTCCATTTTCAGTTGTATTTCCCGCCGGTCTGTGGCTTCCTTGTCCTCGGAGCTAAACACGAGAGCGGATGGACCCAAACCAAGGGAGAGCATCATGACCAAGTCCATCCTTTTCGCAGCCGCAGCCACCCTGTCGCTCGTCGCCACCCCGGTTCTGGCCGGTGGCTGGGGCGGTGGCTACAACGCCTCGACGAACTACAGCTATAACGGCCACAACAACCAGTCGAGCGGCGGGCTGATCAACGTCTCGCCGACCGTCAAGCTCGGCGGCGTCGCCAACGGCGTTCTGGCCGGCTCGATCATCGGCTCGGGCAACAGCATCCTCTCGGGCAACAGCACGGGCATCGGCGTGCTCGGCGCCGGCACCGCCGTCGGCGGACTGCTGAACAACGTCGTCGGCAACATCCGCAAGCGGTAGGAAGCCGATGATAGCCGGTGTGGGAAGCCGCCCCCGTCTTCCCGCGCCGGCTTCCGGCTGGAGACTACAGCTCGGTCTTGACCGCGAGATGCGCGTCGAGGCCGCGCCGCTCGATTCCGAACGGCAGCAGCGTGGTGCGGGTGGCGTCGAGGCGCAGCGTCAGCGCCAGCTTCTCATGCGCCTGCCAGACGGCCTCGCCATAGGCGCCGCGGCTCTTCTCCGCGGTTCCGACCCCGAGAAAGTCGCGCCGTTGCGAGAAGACGCCGGCGCCGACGGTCAGGGCAGGGTGGAGGCGATAGCCGGCGACGAATTCCAGCCGCCGCATCCACACCGCGACGGGATCGTCATTCGACGCCATGTCGTAGGCGCCCTTGAACGAGCCGCGCAGCGACAGGCGGCCGGCGAGCGGCACCTGCGCCGCGATTTCCCATGTCGGGCGGATTTCCCGGAACGACGCCGCCGGCAGCGCCAGCATCTGCAAGCCGGCGGCCGCCGCGAGCGTCGGCCCCTCGGGCAGCGTCAGCTGCGCCAGCGCCTTCACCGTATGGTCATGGATGTCGAGCCGCGGCAGGTCGCCGACGGCGTGGGCGCGGGTGAAGCCCGTCCCGGCCATCATGCCGTAACTCAGCGCGCCCGCGCTACGCGTCAGCGTTGCGGCGAGGCGCAGGCGCTCGCGCACCGGCTCCAGCCGCGTGTCGGGCAGGAGGCCGGCCTCGAAGCGGGTGAGGCCGGGCATGTCGCGCGCGGCCGCCGCCTCCACCACCAGCGTCGTATCGGGGCTGAGCTTCCATCCGGCCTGAAGCTGCACCGCGGGCACCACCCTGCGGGTGCGGATGCCGATGAATGTGTCAGCGACGGCCATCTCGTCGCCTTCCTCGACCAGCCGCAGCGACAGCGTGCCACGCAGTTCCAGCGTCTCGGACACGCGTAGCGTCGTCTCGGCGGCGAGGGCGAGCGCGGCGTCGTCCTCGATCGCATAGAGGTCGTGGCGGCGCAGGTCGACATGCGCCATGAACCGCGTCGCGCCATGGTCGTGCGTCACCGTCTCTTCCAGCGCGCCGCGCAGCAGCGTGTACCAGTCCGCGCGCGCCAGCGGGCTGTCGAGCACGTTGGTGGTGTGGTGGCGCGACAGGGTGACGTGGCCCTTGAGGGCAGGGGCGGCCTCGTCGGCGGCCGCAGCGCAGGAGAATAGCGCCGCCATGGCGGCGATCAGGATGCGCGCGCGGCCCTTCATGCCGGGAAAGGGAAGAGGGGCGGAAGGAACGTCATGGCGCCTGGGCCTTCTTCCGGTGTCCCTTCCGCCGCGGGGGGTGGTGTTGGCGGAAGGGACCCGGAGTAAACCGCTCGGAGCGGAGGTTACAGGCACTATTGCCTGCACCTGAGAAACTATCTGTTTCCCGCAAAAATTTAGTTTAAGTTGTATGCAACCTATGCGCGCGATCGGTTGCACGTTGCGGGAAGGCGGATTGTCGTTGAATTACAGGGGCCTGGCGTCAGGCGGCGGTGACGAAGCCGTCGAGCACGCGCTTCTGGCCGGCCTTGTCGAAATCGACGGTCAGCTTGTTGCCGTCGACGCCGGCGACGTTGCCGTTGCCGAATTTCTGGTGGAAGACGCGGTCGCCGACCTTGAAGGCGGAGGGCACGTCGGACACCGACTTCGCCACCAGCTCGCCGTCGATGGTGCGGCCCTTGACCGAGGAGCGGCCGGCGCCGTAGCCGGAATCGACCTCGCCATAGCCGATGCGCTCGACGGCATGGCCGGAGCGCGAGCCCCAGTTGCGGTCGGTCGCCTCGGTGCGGTTGGCCTGCGCCCGCTGCCAGCCCGGCGTCGCATAGGTGTTGGAGAAGGAGCCGCCAGCTCTCCCGCCAGCCTTGTCGAAGCGCGAGGCGCCGTAGGGGTTTTGGCGTCCGGCCTGACGCTCGCCGAAGCCGCCGCCGTAACTAGTGCCGTAGCCGCCATAGGACGAGCCGGCCTCGGCGACCTCGACATGGGCCTCCGGCAGCTCCTCGATGAAGCGCGAGGGAATGGTCGACTGCCACAGGCCGTGGATGCGGCGGTTGGAGGTGAACCAGATGTGCAGGTTCTTGCGCGCGCGCGTCAGCCCGACATAGGCGAGGCGGCGCTCCTCCTCCAGCCCCGAGCGGCCGCCCTCGTCGAGCGCGCGCTGGTGGGGAAAAAGCCCTTCCTCCCAGCCGGGCAGGAACACGGTGTCGAACTCCAGCCCCTTGGCCGAATGCAGCGTCATGATCGAAACGGCGTCGAGGTCCTCGTTTTGCTCGGCATCCATGACGAGCGCGACGTGCTCGAGGAAGCTGCGCAGCGACTCGTACTCGTCCATGGAGCGGATCAGCTCCTTCAGGTTCTCCAGCCGCGTCGGCGCGTCGGGCGCGCGGTCGTTCTTCCACATCTCAGTGTAGCCGGATTCGTCGAGTACGATCTCGGCGAGTTCCGTGTGCGGCGTGGTGTCGATCATGCCCTGCCAGCGGGCGAAGCCGGCGGTCAGCTCGCGCAGCGCCGCGCGCGGCTTCGGCTTCATCTCGTCGGATTCGGCGAGCTTCGCAGCCGCCTCCAGCATCGGCACCTTGAGCGCGCGCGCCGTGTCGTGGATCTGGCGCACGGCGGCTTCGCCGAGTCCCCGCTTCGGCACGTTGACGATGCGCTCGAAGGCGAGGTCGTCCGCGCCTTGGGCGATGACGCGCAGATAGGCCATGGCGTCGCGGATCTCGGCCCGCTCGTAGAAGCGCGGGCCGCCGATGACGCGGTAGTTCAGCCCCATGGTGACGAAGCGATCCTCGAACTCGCGCATCTGGAACGAGGCGCGCACGAGGATGGCCATGTCGTTCAGCCGGTGCTGCTTCCGTTGCAGGGCCTCGATCTCGTCGCCGAGCGCGCGCGCTTCTTCTTCGGAATCCCACGCAGCGTGGACCTGCACCTTGGGGTCCTCCGGGTCGGGCCGGTCGGTGAACAGCGTCTTGCCCAGCCGCCCCTCATTATGGGCGATCAGATGCGAGGCGGCGCCGAGGATATGGGCGGTCGAGCGATAGTTGCGCTCCAGCCGGATGACGGTCGCGCCCGGGAAATCCTTCTCGAAGCGCAGGATGTTGTCGACCTCGGCCCCGCGCCAGCCATAAATCGACTGGTCATCGTCGCCCACGCAACAGATGTTGACTTTTTTTTCGCTCACGGGCCGCACCGCCGCCTCCGGCGGCTGGCCTTCCGCGGGGGCGGGAGAAACGTCGCCCGGCAGCCGGTCGGCTGCTCGGCCTTCGGCCGGGAGGTTGGCGCTTCGGCTGGCTTCAGGGCGCTGAGCCAGCAGGCGCAGCCACATATATTGGGCGGTGTTGGTGTCCTGATACTCGTCCACCAATATGTATTTGAACCGCCGGTGGTATTCTTTCAGCACGTCCGGGTGCTTGCGGAAGATGCGGATGGGGTGGAGGAGGAGGTCGCCGAAGTCGCAGGCATTCAGCGTCGTCAGCCGTTCCTGATAGGCGCGGTAAAGCTCGCGCCCCTTGCCGTTGGCGAAGGCGCGGGCATCGCCCTCGGCGATTTCGTCGGGGCCGAGCCCCTTGTTCTTCCAGCCGTCGATCATCTGCGCGAACTGGCGTGCGGGCCAGCGCTTGTCGTCCAGCCCCTCGGCCTGGATCAGTTGCCTGATCAGGCGGATCTGGTCGTCGGTGTCGAGGATGGTGAAGTCCGAGCGCAGGCCGGCCAGCTCGGCATGGCGGCGCAGCAGCTTGACCCCGATCGAGTGGAAGGTGCCGAGCCACGGCATGCCCTCGACCGCCTCGCCGACGAGCACGCCGATGCGGTGCTTCATCTCGCGCGCGGCCTTGTTGGTGAAGGTGACGGCGAGAATCTGCGACGGCCAGGCGAGGCCGAGCCGCAAGATATGGGCGATACGGGTGGTGAGCACCCGCGTCTTGCCGGTGCCGGCGCCGGCGAGCACGAGGACCGGGCCTTCGGTGGTTTCCACCGCCAGCCGCTGCTCGGCGTTCAGCCCGGCGAGATAGTCGGGCGCGGCCTGCGCACCGGCTCTTGCCGCCATGGCGCGCGCGGCCAGCCCGCCGCCCGCGCGTGGCGTCGCATCCTGCGGCCCTTCCTCGTCGAAGAAGGGAATATCGTCGGGAAAGCCTGACATCTCCGTTGGAATGTAGTGATTCGGCAGCGAAAGGCCAGAAACTATCGGGTGACTATCGGGCGGGGCCTTCTGTGCGGGCGATGCGCCTGTCGGTGAAGTTGAGCCGCCCCGCGACGATCGGCTCCAGCGTGGCTGTGAGCGCGGCGTCGTCGCCGACCAGCGCGTTGAGCGCCGGCACCTGGTTCATCGCCACGAGGTTGAGCAGGTCGAGCCGGGGCCGCCCGTCGGCCATGCGCGGCAGCGCCGGCACGGTCTGGACGAGGTCGGCGCGTGCTGCGCCGAGTCCGGCCTGCGCCTGTTCCAGCCGCCCGGCCGCGACGCCCGCCTCGGCCTCGACGAAGGCGTAGATGCCGACGCCCTTGCGCGGCAGCGGATAGGTGGTCAGCACGACCTCGCGCACGCCGGGAACGGCCGCCAGCGCGTTGCGGATGGCGCCGCCCTCGCGGTCGAGGCGGTCATGGGTGCCTTCGCCGTCCGACCAGCGGAAGAAGCCGCGGGTGATGCCGTTATAGACCTTCTTGCCCGTTGCCATCCAGATGCGGCTGGGCAGCGAGCGGCGGGCGAGGATGCGCCTTGCCGTCGGCGTCATCAACTCGGGCGCGAAGGCGCGCATCTGCTTCAGCAGATGGCGGAAATCCTCATAGGCGAGCAGCCGATAGAACCGGCCGCGCCGGCGGTGGTGCGAGGCGAGCTGAAAGTCGATGACGGCGGCGCGCCCGTCCGGCGTCATCAGCCAGTTCTGCGGCTTGGCGAGGTCGTTGTGGGTGATGCCGGCGCGGCGCAGCGCACGCAGGAGGCGCATGGCATCGGCATACCATGCCCTGTCGGCCGGCCGCGCCAGATGCAGCGGCGCGCCGTCGGTCCATTCGCGCATCAGCCCGTCGCGGTCGACCGCGATGAGGCGCGGCGTGCCGGGGATGCCGGAAACCGCGCGCAAGGCCGCGATCTCGCGCCGCGCCAGCGCCCACGCCACCGGCCGCGTCCACCAGGGCGCGGCGCTGACCACGCGGCGGATCACCACCTTGTCCGGCGCGCCGGCCAGATGGCCCTTGTGGGTTTCGGAGAACAGGTCGCGCTTGAGCACGGCCTGCGAGACGAAATCTGTCATGCCTTTTCCCGGTTCAGCCCTGCGGCTTGCGGCGGATGCCGATCGAGCGCCCGGCCCGCTCGGGGCGAGGCAGGGCGGCATGCGCGGCGTGCATCGCCTCGATCTTTTCCAGCACGTCGGGCGGGAAGGGCGTCACCTTCGGCCCGCTCATGTCGATGTGGAGTATCAGCGTTTCGGAGGTGGCCGCAAGCCAGCCGTCCTCGTGGCGCATTTCCTGGAAGATGTGGAGGCGCTTGTCGTCATGGTCGAGGATGCGCATGTCGCAGCGCACCGTGTGACCGAGATGAAGCTCGCGCACGTAGCAGACATGCGCTTCCGCGGTGTAGACGGTCAGCCGGCGGGTGCCGACATAATGCGCGCCCATGCCAAGCGCCTCGAAGGCGTCGTCGACGCTGCGGTCGAAGAGCACGTTGTAATAGGCCATGTTCAAGTGGCCGTTATAGTCGATCCAGCCTTCTTCGACCGTCTGGGGGCGCGACAGGAACGGAACGGGATGCGACATGACCACCTCTTTTTTGTCGCGGCCGCCCGTGCTGGACAAAGCGGCCGCCATCTGCACATTTCCTGACGGTAGCGGATAGAAGAAAGGGCGGACGCGCACAAGTGCATGGGTCCCGCCCGGCAGGGAGCGAAAGATGGCGCTGGCCGACCTTCAGACGATAGCGAGAAACGATGCCGGCATCGCCACGGTGCTAGGCATACTGGCGCAGCGTTTCGGCGAGCGCTTCCAGACCGGGCAGGCGATCCGCGCCCAGCACAGCCACACCACGACCTACCTGCCGTCGCAGGCGCCGGACGGCGTCGTGTTCGTCAAGACGACCGAGGAGGTGCAGGACGTGGTGCGTGCCTGCGCGGCGCATCGCGTTCCGGTCATCCCCTTCGGCACCGGCACCTCGCTCGAGGGCCATGTCAACGCGCCTGGCGGCGGCATCTCGATCGACCTTTCCGGCATGAACCAGGTCCTGGCCGTCCATGCCGAGGACCTCGACGTCACCGTCGAGGCCGGCATCACCCGGCAGGATCTGAACACCTATCTGCGCGACACCGGCCTGTTCTTCCCCATCGACCCCGGCGCCAACGCCAGCCTCGGCGGCATGGCCTCGACACGCGCCTCCGGCACCAACGCCGTGCGCTACGGCACCATGCGCGAGAACGTGCTTTCGGTGAAGGCGGTGATGCCAGACGGCAGGGTCGTGACCACGGCCAAGCGGGCGCGCAAATCCTCGGCCGGCTATGACCTGACGCGGCTTCTCGTCGGCGCGGAAGGCACGCTCGGCGTCATCACCGAGCTGACGGTGCGCCTCTACGGCATCCCGCAGGCGATTTCCGGCGGCGTCTGCCCGTTCCCGGACGTCGATTCCGCCTGCCGGGCGGTGATCGAGACCGTGCAGATGGGCGTGCGGGTGGCGCGCATCGAGCTGATCAACGGGCTCGGCATGCGCGCCTTCAACACCTATGCCAAGCTCGGCTATTCCGAGACGCCCTATCTGTTCGTCGAGTTCCACGGCACCGAGGCGGGCGTGGCCGAGCAGGCGCAGACTTTCGGCGAGATCGCCGAGGCGCATGGCGGCGGGCCGTTCCACTGGACCGCCGACGCCGACGAGCGCAACCGGCTGTGGAAGGCGCGCCACGATGCCTACTGGGCCGGCATGAGCCTGCGCCCCGGCGCGCGCGCGCTTTCCACCGACGTCTGCGTGCCGATCTCGCGGCTGGCCGAATGCATCGTCGAGACCGAGGCCGACATCGCCGCGACCGGCCTCGTCGCGCCGATCGTCGGCCATGTCGGCGACGGCAACTTCCACGTGCTGGCGCTGATGGACATGGACGATCCGAAGGAAGTCGAGGCGGTTGAGGCGTTCGTTTCCCGGCTCAACATGCGCGCCATCGCCATGGACGGCACCTGCACCGGCGAGCACGGCGTCGGCCAGGGCAAGGCCGCCTTCCTGCCGCACGAGCTGGGCGGCGGCGTTGACGTGATGCGCGCGATCAAGCAGGCGATCGACCCCGACGACATCATGAATCCGGGCAAGGTGCTGCCGGGCTGAGCGGTTTTCACTCGATTCACGAACGCCCGCGCCGCCCCTCATCCGCCCTTCGGGCACCTTCTCCCCGTGAACGGGGAGAAGGGGAAGCGGCGCCGTCGCGGCAGTTTCTCCTCTCCCCGTTCACGGGGAGAGGATGAAGGCCAAGCAGGTGAGGGGCAGCGCAAGCGGCTATCCTATTGAGTTCCCCCGACCGGCCTTCCTCGTTTGCCTCTTTCTCGACAACGTGCTGAACTTATCCTTGGACACGTCCTGGAAAAGAATCGGCGGGAGATAAGGTGGCACGGCTGTTCGTCGCCATCGGCGGATTGATCGTTCTGGCGCTGACGGCGGCGCTGGTCGCGCCCTATTTCGTCGACTGGACCTCCTATCGCGCCGATTTCGAGCGCGAGGCCGGGCGCATCCTCGGCCGCGAGGTGACGGTACGCGGCAGCGCCACTGCGCGGCTGCTGCCGTTTCCCTCCGTCAGCTTCACCGACGTCGCCGTCGCCGGCACCGCGCCGGGCGAGACGGCGATGACGGTCGAGACCTTCTCCATGGACGCCGAGCTTGCGCCGTTCATGCGCGGCGACGTCCACATCTTCGACATGCGGCTGGTGCGGCCGGCGGTGTTCGTCGATCTCGCCGCCGACGGCGCGCTCGACTGGGCGATGCGGCCGTCCGTCCCGGTCGGGGCAAGCCACATCTCGCTCGAAAGGCTGACCGTGACGGAAGGCAAGGTCGAGCTGCGCCACGCCGCCAGCGGCCGCATCCATCGCCTCACGGAGATCAATGCCGACATTTCGGCGCGCGCGCTGACCGGCCCGTGGCGCGTGGACGGCTCGCTGCGGCTCGACGGCATGCGCATGGCGCTTCAGGCCTCGACCGGGCAGGCCGACGGCGAGGGCGGGATGCGGCTGCGGGTCCAGGCGCGGCCGGAACGCTACGCGCTGGCGCTGGAGACCGACGGCAACGCCCGCATCGAGGACGGGCGCGCGCTCTATTCCGGCGGCTTCAGGCTCAATGCTCCAGTGGCCCCGGTGGCGGCCGAGCCGGCCGCGAGCCGCGAGCCGCCGGCCTACCGGCTGAGCGGGACGTTCGCGCTCGACCATGCCGCGCTTGCGGTCGAGCAATTCCGCTTCGAGACCGGCTCGCCGCAGGACCCCTACGTCGCCGAGGGCAACGCCTCCTTCGATCTGGGTACGGCGCCGCGCTTTCTCATCCGCGCCGACGGCGCGCAGATCCGCTTCGACGACGCGGCGGGCGAGGCCGGTGGCGAGGAGGGCGGCCGCTTCGACCTGCGCCAGCGGCTGGCGGCTCTGCACGAATTCCTGCTCGCCGCGCCGCGCCCGACCATTCCCGGCCGCATCGAGATGCTGCTGCCGGCCGTGGTGGCGGGCGACACCACGGCGCGCGACGTGCATCTCTTCGCCGAGCCTTCCCAGTCGGGCTGGAGCGTCGCCTCGCTCGGCGCGACGCTGCCGGGCCGCGCCACGCTGGAGGCCAAGGGTGAGCTCGCCGTGGGCGACGAGGCGCTCGGCTTCGACGGCTCGCTGCTGCTCGCCGTCGCCCAGCCGTCCGGCTTCGCGGCGTGGCTGGCGCGCGACGTGGACGATGCCATCCGCCGCCTGCCGGCGGCCGGCTTCAGCGCCGATGTCGCGCTCTCGCCCGAACGCCAGACTTTTCGCGATCTCGAACTTGTGCTGGGCGACGCGACGTTTCGCGGCGAGGCCGAAAGCCGCACGCCGGAAGGGGTGCGGCCGTCGCTGGCATTGAAACTCGACGGCGATAGGCTCGATGTCGAGGGCATGGCCGCCTTCGCCTCGCTTTTCGTCAGCGATGCCGGCGAGGCGCGGCTTGCCGACCGCGACCTCGAACTGGAGATCGCGGCCGGGCCGGTCTCGGCCGCCGGGCTTACCGCCGACACGCTCGACACGGCGCTGCGGATGAAAGAGGGCCGGCTCGAAATCGACCGCCTCGCCATCGGCGGGCTGGAGGGCGCCAATGTCAGCGCCACGGGCACGCTCAATGGTTTAGGCGACCTCGGCGCGGCTCCTGCGGGCACCATCGACGCCAGCATCATCGCCGCCGATCTCGCGCCGCTGGTCTCGGCGCTCGCGGGGCGCTTTCCCGACAGCCGGCTTGCCGCGCAGGCGCTCGGCCGGGCGCGGGCCTATCCCGGCCTCTACGAGGACGCCTCGCTGCGGGTCGAGGCGCGCATGGCGCAAGACGGCGCTCTCGCGCTCAATGCCGCGGGCGAGGCGGGCAGCACCGCCTTCCGGCTCGACGTAAACGCGCGCGACCTTGCCCGACATCTTGCAGGCGGATTGGCGACAATGCCGCTCACGGCCGAACTGACCGCGCGCAACGACGAGGCGGCTGCGCTCTATGCGCTGTTCGGCCTGCCGGCGCTGCCGCTCGGCCTTGCCGGCGCGGCCGAAGCCGGCCTGTCCTTCGACGGGACGATGGATGGCGGGCAGGCGGGCTTCACCTTTTCGGGCGACGACCTGAACCTCGTCTTCAAGGGCGAGGCGGGATTGAAAGGGACGGGGCTTTCGGCCAGCGGCGAGGCGCTTCTGTCGTCGGACGATCTCGAACCCTGGCTGGCGGCGGCCGGCGTGGCGCTCCCCGGCTTCGGCCTCGGCCTGCCGGCGGCGCTCGAAAGCCAGCTCGATCTCGATGACGGCCTGCTTGTCCTGTCCGGCCTGCGCGGCGAGATCGTCGGCGCCTCGGTCAGCGGCGACGTCAATGCGGGTCTGCGCGAGGGCGTGCCGCACCTGACCGGCGCGCTGGCGCTGGGGAGCCTCGACCTCGCGCCGCTGACCGAGATGGTCACCGGCGCGGCCGCGCTCGATGCGGGCGGGGATGGCGGCTGGCCGGAGGCGCCCTTCGCGGCAACGGCCGCCGCGCCCGTGACCGCCGAGCTCGATCTCGCCGCCGGCCGGCTCTGGCTCGGCGATTTCGCCGAGGCGCGAGATGCCCGCATGCGGCTCACTCTCGACCGCGACGGGCTGGCGATCGCGGATCTCGCCGCGTCGATGCTGGGCGGAGCCGCGTCGGGAATCGTCGATTTCCGCAACGATGGCGGCACGGGGCTGTTCTCGGCCCAGCTTCGGCTCGACGATGCCGACATTGCCGCGCTGGTCGGCGATGCCGGCCTTTCCGGCAGGGCCAGCCTGACGGCATCGGTGACCGCGAGCGGAAAGTCCGTCGACGGCCTCGTCGCCGCGCTGTCCGGCTCGGGCACGGCGGCGCTGCGCGATATCGCCATTGCCGGCATCGCGCCCGACGTTTTCCCCGACCTGATCGCGCGCGCCGACGCGGCCGGCGCGGAGATCGACGCGGCCGCGGTCTCGGCTTTCGCGCCGCCTTTGGTGCGGGCCGGGACGTTCGAGGCCGCCGGCGTCGACATCGCGTTTACGCTGGCGAACGGGGCGCTGCGCGCACCGCCCTTCCGGCTCGAAACGCAAGGGGCGGCGCTTGCCGGCGAGGTCGGGGCCGATTTCATCCGGCGCAGCATCGCCGCCGAGGCCACGCTCGTCTTCGACCCGGCCCAGGAGGCGCTTGCCGGCGCGGAGCCGGCGGTGCGTTTCACCGCCTCCGGCCCGCTCGATGCCTTGCGCGTCGATGTCGACACCGGGCCGTTGGCGCAGTTCCTGACCCAGCGCGCGCTGGAGCTGGAGCAGCAGCGCGTCGAGGCGATGCAGGCGGCGCTGGTGGAAAAGCAGCGCCTGCGCCGCGAGGCGCGCTACTATGCGGCACTCGCGGCGGAACGCGAGGCCGCGCAGAAGGCGGCCGAAGAAGCCGAGCGGCTGGAGCGGGAACGGCTGGAGCGCGAGGAACGGGAGCGGCTTCGCCGCGAGGAGGAGGCCGAACGCCGGCGCCTCGACGACGAGGCGCGCCGCGCGCAAGAGGAAGCGCGCCGGCAGGCGGCGGAGAAGGCGGCCGAGGAAGCGGCGGCGCACTCCGAGGCCGCGCGCCGGCGCGACGAGGATGCGCGGCTGCGGGCCGAGGTCGAGGCGCTTCTGCGCGCCCGCGCGCAGGAGGACGCCGCCCCGCCGCCGACGCCGCAATCGCTGGAGATCATGCCGACGCCGGCGCCGCGCGACATGTCCGTCGGCGAGCCGCTGCCCGCAATCGGCGGCGGGGCCACGATCAGCGATTTCCTGCGCGCGATCGGCGCCGACAGGTAGGGTCGGAGCAATCCGCCTTCGGCCGTCCGCGCCGCCCCTCATCCGCCCTTCGGACACCTTCGGGGTCGAGACCCGTGGCTCGACCCGTCCTCCGGACCCCCTTGAAACGGGAGAAGGAGCGGCCACGTCCCTTCCATCTTCCCGACCACGCCTGCGATTGGCGAGACGGAGATGATAACTCCCTTCTCCCCGCTTACGGCAGGGCAATCGCATATGGAAATGCCCACCTACGCGTCATCCCGGCCAAGGGCGCGGAGCGCCCGCAGAGCCGGGATCCATTGGCCGCACGATCGTCAGGAACGGCCCGGTCCTCGCCTCGGCGCGCTTTGGGACCGCCATCGCGAGCCTTGAAGCCGGCCGCGCCGCTCAATGGGTCCCGGATAGCCTCCGCTTCGCTCCGGCTTCCGGGATGACGGCAGAGATGCTCCGCCATATGCGATAGCCTTGCCGTTTACGGGGAGAGCTGGCGGCAGCCGGATGAGGGGCAGCGCGGTGGCTGACGGTCATGCTTTCAGGCCGGGCGGCGCTTGGCCGGTCGCGTCGCGCTTGAGGTTTTCGAGCACGTGGAGCCGCAGCGCCGAGGACAGGTTGGTCTCGCGCGGGCGGGTCTGGTCGATCTCGCCGACGAGGGCGGCGAGCGCGATGCCGCGCGCCGCGGCGATGCGGGCAAGCTCGTCGTGGAAGGGCCGTTCCAGCGAATAGGAGGTGCGATGGCCGCGGATGGAGACCGACCGCTTGACGATGCCGCTCACGGCGTCTCGTCCCCGGCCTTGGGACCAAGTGGCAGTCGAGGGCGGCGGTGGCCGTCGAGGGCGGCGGCGTCGCGTTCGCGCGCGGCCGCCTCGGCCTGTTTGTCGGCCTTCGTGCGACCGTGGCGGGCGCGGTTCTCCTCGGCCTCGCGTTCCTTGGCGGCGCGCTCCCTGCGCTTGCGCGCCGCGCGCAGGTTGACGAGCTCGCCCATCGCGGCGGCCGGCCTTCTATTTCTTGCGGAAGGAATCGAGCGAGACGACGTCGGCCGACTTGCCCGGCTCGCCGGCTTCGTCTTCACCGGCCTTGTCCGCTCCGACCTTATCCGCTCCGGCGGCCGTCTCCTGCCGGCGCGCGACCGGCGCGGCGACGACCGGCGCCGTATTCTCCGCATCGGCGGGGAGGGCGTCCTCGTCCTGCGCCGGCGGCTTGACGTCGAACTCCAGCTCGAAATTCACCGAGGGGTCATAGAAGCCGCGCACGGCGGCGAAGGGAATTTCCAGCTTCTCGGGGATGTCGGCGAAGGACAGGCCGACCTCGAAGCCGGTATCCGTGACCTTCAGGTCCCAGTACTGGAACTGGAGCACGATGGTCATCTGCTCGGGATAGCGCTCGCGCAGGCGCGTCGATATGCGCACGCCCGGGGCGCCCGTGAGGAAGGTGATGAAGAAATGATGGTTGCCGGGCAGGCCGGTGCGCGCGACCTCGCCCAGCACCTTGCGCATCACCCCGCGCAGCGCGTCCTGGGCCAGAATGTCGTAGCGGATGTGATCGTCAGCCATCGGGGCCGTTTCCCTGAATCTCGAAGGCATGGTGTAATCGAGCTTCGCGCGCCCGTAAACCGGCTATAGCGCGGATCGTGCGGCGATGGCGGACGAAGGGGGAAAAGTGGAGGTTTCTGTTGCCAGGTACCTCCGAACCCCGCCTGAAGGTGCGAACCCACAGGGCTTTAGTTGAAGCTATCGCACCGCTTACGCGGCGAGACGCGCTTCCGCATAGTTGTCGTTGGCAACTACAAGTTTGGCCCGATAACGGTGGCTACCATGCCGGGACAAAGTACGATCTTTACACCCTCGTCGATCCTGTTTCGCCCCCATCAGCAGCCGCGGCGCTGTCTGCCGCGGTTCCTGGTGGAGGCGCCGGGTACCGCCCCCGGGTCCGAATGGCTTATTGCATCGTCCGTTTATGCCCATAGCCGGCCGAGGCCGACAGGCCGAATATAGGAAACCCGGCGCGGAAAGAAAAGGGCCGGCGACGCCGGCCTGTGCATGGCCTGCTCGCAAGCGGGCGACGGCCTTGACTTGGCCGGTCGCGGAAACGAATGTCGGCGCCGGAGGCACGGTCCATGCGGCAATATCTCGATCTTCTCGGCCACGTGCTGGAAAACGGCGTCGATCGCGGCGACCGCACCGGCACGGGTACGCGCGGCGTGTTCGGCTGGCAGATGCGGTTCGATCTGGCTGAAGGATTCCCGGCGCTCACCACCAAGAAGCTGCACCTGAAGTCGATCATCCACGAGCTTCTGTGGTTCCTGAAGGGCGACACCAACATCGCCTATCTGCGCGAGAACGGCGTCACCATCTGGGACGAATGGGCCGACGGCAACGGCGATCTCGGGCCGGTCTACGGCGCGCAATGGCGTTCGTGGCCGACGGGTGACGGCGGCTCCATCGACCAGATCGCGAGGGTCGTGCGCGAGATCAGGGAGAACCCGAACTCGCGCCGGCTCATCGTCTCGGCCTGGAACCCCGCCGAGGTCGACGCCATGGCGCTGCCGCCATGCCATTGCCTGTTCCAGTTTCATGTCGCGGAGGGGCGGCTGTCGTGCCAGCTCTACCAGCGCTCGGCCGACATCTTCCTCGGCGTGCCGTTCAACATCGCCTCCTATGCGCTGCTGACGATGATGGTGGCGCAGGTGACGGGGCTCAAAGCCGGCGAGTTCATCCACACGCTCGGCGATGCGCATCTCTACGCCAATCACTTCGAGCAGGCGCGCGAGCAGCTCCGGCGCACGCCGAAGCCGCTGCCGACGATGTGGATCAACCCGCAGGTGAAGGATATCTTCTCCTTCCGCTTCGAGGATTTCCGGCTCGATGGCTATGTCGCCGACCCGACCATCCGCGCGCCGATCGCGGTATGAGGCGATGAGAATCAGGCTGGTCGTCGCGGTGGCGGAAAACGGCGTGATCGGGCGCGACGGCGCCATGCCGTGGCGGCTTTCCACCGACATGAAACGCTTCAAGGCGACCACGATGGGCAAGCCCGTGGTGATGGGGCGCAAGACGTGGGAAAGCTTCCCCAAGCGGCCGCTGCCGGGCCGGCACAACATCGTCGTCACCCGCGATCCGGCCTATGCGGCGCAAGGCGCGTCCGTCGCCGCCTCGCTCGAGGCGGCGCTGGCGCTGGCGAGGGCGGAAGACGCGGCGGAAGCCTGCGTCATCGGCGGCGGCGAGATCTATGCGGCGGCGATGCCGCTGGCCGACATCCTCGACGTCACCCACATCCTCGCCCGGATCGACGGCGACACCCGCTTTCCGCCCATCGACCCGGCGCTGTGGCGCGAGGCGTCGGGCGAGGCCTTCCCCGCCGGCGACAAGGACAGCCACGCCACGCGCCACGTCGTCTACCAGCGGCGGGCATAGGCGGGACCTTCGCCGGAACGCGGATGGGCTTCCCATCGTTGTGCCGACACGCGCAACAGGGAGAAGACCGCCATGAGCAATGCAGACCTCACGCTGACGCACGGCCTGTGGATCGTCGTCGCCGACGGCGAGAAGGCCCTTCTTCTCAGGAACGACGGCGACACCGCCTTTCCCGACCTGACGGTGATGCGGGAACTGGAGCAGGTCAACCCGCCGACGCACGAGCAGGGCACGGAACGGCCGGGCCGCCACAGCGACGGTCCCTCGCCGCACAACAGCGCCTATGAGGAGACCGACTGGCACCGCCTGAACAAGGAGCATTTCGCGCGGGATATCGCGGACCTGCTCTACCGGCTGGCCCATCGCGGCCGGTTCGAGCGCCTGGCCGTCATCGCCCCGCCGCAAGTGCTGGGCGAGATGCGCAAGCAGTTCCATCAGGAAGTCGCCTCGAAGGTGGTGGCGGAGATTCCCAAGACGCTGACAAACCACTCGGTCTTCGAGATCGAGAAGTTGCTGAAGGCGTCGTAAGACCGGCTCATCGGCGGCGGCTGCAGGGGATCGGCGCGGGCGACGCAATTGTGGGCGAAACCCCGTTTTGTGCCCTTGTGCGGGCATGAGCGATTTGCTACATGCGCCGGGCCGGTTCGATCCGGCCCTTTCGTGACGTGCGGTCGTGGCGGAATTGGTAGACGCGCAGCGTTGAGGTCGCTGTGGGGCAACCCGTGGAAGTTCGAGTCTTCTCGACCGCACCATCTCGAT
>Ga0172382_10005090_pt1 | contig 19780 bp, 18 predicted proteins | sample Leawel138RmetaG_FD_122245 | JGI IMG/M metagenome (GOLD analysis project Ga0172382, IMG submission 122245) | Leachate microbial communities from a municipal landfill in Southern Ontario, Canada - Leachate well 138R metaG | ecosystem: Engineered > Solid waste > Landfill > Unclassified | place... | reverse complement strand
GGTCGAGGTCAGCGCGATCATCGGCACCGGCGCGCGCGGCGGGGTGGACATGGTCTGGACCGGGGCCGCGATCGGGCATCTGGGGCTGGATTTCACCGGGGCGAGCGGCGGGGTGCTGCGCGTGGACGATCTGGTGATCGAGGACGTGACCCAGGTGTTCCTGCGCGACATGCTGGCGCAGGTCGATGTCCGCGATTTCGGCGCCCGCGGCGACGGCGTGACCGACGACACCGCCGCCTTCATCGCCGCCGATGCGGCGGCTGCCGGCCGGACGATCCTCGTGCCCACGGGCAGCTACCGGCTGGCCGGCAACGTCACCTTCCGCCATCGCGCCCGGTTCGAGGGCAAGGTCGTGCAGGGGCCGGAGGCGTGGTTCATCCTCCAGAAGAATTTCGACTTTCCGGCCTATGCCGACGCCTTCTCCGACGAGGAGACCGCGTTCCGCAAGGCGTTCCAGGCGCTGCTCAACTTCTCGGACCATGACGGGCTCGATCTGGGCGGGCGCCGCATCGGACTGACCGGGCCGGTGGACATGCAGGGCTGCGATCCGGGCAAGACCAGCTTCGCCACCCGCCGGGTGATCCGCAACGGCCAGTTCCAGGCCCTCGACAGCCCGGCATGGGAGAACGGGACCGCCACCTCGCAGGCCAGCTATTCCGCCGCCAGCCCGCGCGAGCTGACCGCGGTCGCCAATGTCGCCGGCATCGAGCCCGGCAGCCTCGTGACCGGGGCCGGGGTCGGGCGCGAGGTCTATGTCACCGAGGTGAACATCGCCCAGGCGCGCGTCACCCTCTCGGCCGAGCTGCACGATGCCGAGGGCACCCAGGTCTTTACCTTCCGCCGCTTCCGCTACCTGCTCGATTTCTCGGGTTTCTCGAGCCTGTCGGGCTTCGTCCTCGCCGATATCGACTTCTTCTGCGAGGGGCGGGCGAGCGGGGTGATGCTGGCACGGCAGGGCATCGCCGCCAGCTTCCGCGACTGCGCCTTCACCCGGCCCAGGGACCGCGGCATCACCTCGACCGGGACCGGCTGCCAGGGGTTGCAGATCGACCGCTGCCAGTTTCTGTCGAACGAGCAGGCGCTCGAGGTGGCGGCGCGCAGCTCGATCGCCTTCAACGCCAACGGCAACGACGTGAAGCTGCGCGGCAACCGGGTGGTGCTGTGGAAGCATTTCTGCGTCCTCGCCGGCACCGGCAACATGCTGACCGGCAACCACTGGTTCCACGGCGATTCGACCAGCGCCGGGGTGCGCCAGGGCGGCATCATCCTCACCCGGCCGAACGTGAAGACCATGGTGACCGGCAACTACATCGACAACAACTTCATCGAATGGACCAACGAGCACGACGCCACCCCGGCGCAGGAGTCGCAGTTCTCGTTCGGCGGGCTCACGGTCACCGGCAACATCCTGACCGTGAACGATGTCGCGCCGTGGTTCCACTGGCTGGTGGTAAAGCCCTACGGGCCCGGCCATTTCATCCACGGGCTGACGGTCACCGGCAACGTGTTCCGGACCATCAACGGCTTCATCGACCGGGTCGAGCATGTCGACACCACCTTCGCCGATCTCGACTTCGGGCGGATGCGCAACATCACCTTTACCGGCAACGTCTTCCACGGCGTGAGCCAGGAGGCGCGCAACCCGGTGAGCCTGATCCATACCCAGGCCAGCCCCGAGCGCATCTGGACCGCCGACAGCGGCACCGCGCTGCCGTTCCTCGGCCGGGCCCGCACCGTCGAGGCCGTGGTCGCCCAGGGCCCGATCCGCACCGCCGGCGGCCAGACCCTCTACGAGGCGCCGCATGTCGAACCCGAGCAGGGCGCCACGAGGCGCCAGTTCCGGCTGGTCTTCTCGACCCCCTGCACCGGGACGATGCGGGCGCAGGTGCGGATGGACAATCCGCTCTAGCAGCGGGCAGGGCCGGGGGGCCGGGGCGCCCTGCCCCCGCCCGCGGGTAGCGCAGCTTTCCCTTGACGGAATCGGCGCCCGCGGCTGATCTGGCGTGGTGCGGCCCCTCCGGCCGCCCCACAGGGAGGATTCCGTCATGTGCAACGCCTGCATCATGGAAGGCGTGAGGCAGCAGATGCTGTCGCGCCGCCAGCTTTTCACCGGCGCCGCCGCCGTCACCGCGACCGCGGTTGCCTCGGGCATCATGGCGGCAAAGCCCGCGCTCGCCCAGGCGCAGGGCCGGGTCGTCGATCTCACCCATGTCTTCGATCCCGAATTCCCCACTTTCGACGGGGTGCCGGGGATCGAGATGGAATGGGCGGTGAAGTTCGAGGAATCGGGCTACCAGCTCTACAAGGTCAGCTATTACGAACATTCCGGCACCCATATGGATGTGCCGCTGCATTTCAGCGAGCATGGCGATTCGGTCGAGAAGCTCGACCCCGGCCAGCTCATCGCGCCGCTCTGCATCGTCGACATCACCGCCAAGGCCGCCGAGGATCCCCATGCCACGCTCGAGGCCGAGGATATCGAAGCCTGGATCTCGGAACATGGCGACATCCCGGCGGGTGCCTGCGTCGCCATGCATTCGGGCTGGGCGGCCAGGGTCGGCGACACGTCCTATCGCACCGATGCCGACGGCAATTTCGCCTTCCCCGGCTTCAACAAGTCCGCGACCGACCTGCTGGCCGAGATCGGCGCCGCCTCGATCGCCGTCGACACGCTCAGCCTCGATCCGGGCAATTCGCCCGATTTCGCGGTGCATTACTCGTGGCTGTCCTCGGGGCATTTCGGCATCGAGAACGTGAAGAACCTCGACCAGTTGCCGGCCAGGGGGGCCACGGTGTTCATCGGCTCGCCCACCCACCGCGGCGGGACCGGGGGCCTTGCGCGGCTGCTGGCGGTGGCCTGATGGCGACCCTGCCCCGCATCGACGACGACGGCGCGGGCCCCGAGGCCCGCGCGATCTTTGCCGACATCCGCGAAAAGCGGAACACCGACTACATCAACAACTTCTGGCGGCATCTGGCCAATGATCCGGCGCTGCTCGCCTCGGTCTGGGAGCGGCTGCAGCAGGTGATGGCGCCCGGCGCCCTTGATCCGCTGGTCAAGGAGATGATCTATGTCGCGGTCTCGACCGCCAACGGCTGCGACTACTGCATCGCCTCGCATACCGCCGCCGCGAAGGCGCGCGGCATGACCGAGGCCCAGCACGGCGAGCTTCTGGCCGTGATCGGGATGGCGAGCCAGACCAACGCCCTCGCCCGGGCGCTGGCGGTCGAGGTGGACGAGCGGTTCCGGCTCTGACCCCTCACGTTCGCGTGGCCCCGCCGGCCGCCGGCCTTGCGCCGCGGCCGGCGGCGGCCGATCATCGCCCGGCAACCGCCGCCCGCCCGAAAATCGCCGCGAAAGCCCGCCATGCCGACCGCCCGCCTCTCCCTTGCCGTCCTGCTCGCGCTGGGTCCGCTTGCCGCCATGGCCGAGGTCTGCGCCGACGCGGCCGATCTCGGGCAGGGGATCATCGTGAGCTATGCCGGCGGCGGCCATGACACATTCACCGCCGATCCGCGCCGGCCGGGGGTGGTGGTGCTCGAGGGCGAGATCCAGGGTCGCAGCCTCGGCACGGTCGAGCTGGGGCGGGGCTATGTCTATCTCTCGGCCACCGGCCCCGAGGGGCAAAGGGTCAGCTACGACTACGACATCCTTCCCGCCGACCTGCCGCTGCCGGTTCCCGGCGGCGAATGGGAGACGGTGGCGGTGGTCAGCGCCGACGGCGCCAGTTCGACCGAACGCCAGACCCACCGCTTCGGCCCCGAGGGCACGCTGGCCATCGGCGCCTGCATCTGGCGGCTGGTCGAGGTGACGACCGCCTATCCCGGCAATACCGAAACCCGCTACTGGTTCCCGGACCTCGGCCTCTCGGTCCGGGCCGGCGACCGGGTCACCGCGATCACGCCGCTCGCCCTCGCGCCCTGAGGCTCAGAGCGCGGCGAGCGCCGCCGCCGCGATCTCGAGCGAGCGCAGGTTGGCGGCGCGGTCGTGGATCTGGCCGGCGATGATGATCTCGTCCGGGGCATGGGCGTCGCGGACTTCGGCCAGCCGCGCCGCCACCCGGGCCGGAGAGCCCACGGCGGAAAAGCCCAGCACATGCTCGACCTGCGCGCGCAGCGGCGGTGGAATTTCGCGGGCGAGCACGTCCGCGGGCGCGGGCGGCGGCAGCAGCCCGCCCTTGCCGCTGCGCAGCCGGGCGAAGGCGCGCAGTTGCGACGAGCGCAGGAATTCCGCCTCGGCATCGGTCGCGGCGGCGCAGACACCGACCGCCACCATCACATGCGGGCGCTGCAGCCAGGGCGAGGGGCGGAACCGCTCGCGATAGACCGCCAGCGCCTGTTCCAGCATGTCGGGCGCGAAATGCGAGGCAAAGGCATAGGGCAGGCCGATCATCGCCGCGAGCTGGGCGCCGTAGAGGCTCGAGCCGAGGATCCACACCGGGACATTGGTGCCGTTGCCGGGGAAGGCGCGCACCGGGGTGCCCTCGGGCTGGTCGCTGAAATAGGTGAGAAGCTCCACCACATCATCGGGAAAGCCGTCCACATCCGCCGCCAGATGCCGCCGCAGCGCCCGCGCCGTCGCCATGTCGGCGCCCGGCGCGCGGCCGAGGCCGAGGTCGATACGCCCGGGGTAGAGGGTCGCGAGGGTGCCGAACGCCTCGGCCACCATCAAGGGCGCGTGATTGGGCAGCATCACCCCGCCGGCCCCGACACGGATGCGCTGCGTGGCCGCCGCGACATGGCCGATCAGCACCGCGGTGGCGGCACTGGCGATACCGGGCATGTTGTGATGCTCGGCCAGCCAGAAACGGTGGAAGCCCAGCTCCTCGGCGCGCTGCGCCAGTTCCACGGTGCGGGCGAAGGCATCGGCCATGTCCGCGCCCTCGACCACCGGGGCGAGATCGAGGATCGAGAAATGGCGCATGTCGACTCTCCTGCTGGTGCGGCGCCCTCAATAGCCGGTCATCTCGAGATAGCCCATGCCCCGGTGCGAGCCGCCGACCTGCACCGGCCCCTCCCAGTAGGGGACCGAAACCTCCATCCACGCCCCGGGGTTGAGCGCGGTGACGGTGAGATCAAGCCCCTGCCCGGGCACGACCAGATGCCAGGCCACCGGAATCTCGCGCCCGGCGACCTGCGCGACCTGCTGCGGGGTGGCGGTGAAGGCGCCATCCGGCAGCGCGGTGACATGGCCGGCGGCATCGACCCAGGTGCCGGCGGTGAAGGGCGCGCCCGCCGCCTCGCCTGCCTCGCCCGCTTCGCGCAGCCGGAACGCCATCAGATGCGCGCCGGATTCAAGGCGCAGGGTGAACCAGTCCCAGCCCTCCTGCCCCGGCGACAGCGGCTGCGACGACCATTCGCGGTCGAGCCAGGCATGGCCGGTCACCGCGATCTCGCCTTCGGGCAGGACCAGGGTGCCGGCGGTGACGCGGTAGGGGCGGGAATAGTAATGGCTTGCCGCGCCCTCGCGCGATTTCACCGAATAGCCGTGCTCGCCGTTGGCGATCACCGGCCCCTCGGCCTCGAGCGCGAGGCTCCAGCGGAACCCGGGGGCCGAGGCGGCGAGCGCCAGCGCATCCATGGGCCCGCAGGGGGCGGCGCAGGGCGCGTCCTCCATCCGCCAGTCGTCGATCACGGCGGCGAAGGGCGCGGCGCGCACCCCCGCCAGCCCGACCCCGCCCCGCGCGAGCCGTTCGTCGACCAGATGCAGCCCGGCCGCGGTCAGCGCCGCATGGCCCATCCACATCTGCGGCGAGGCCCAGCCCTCGCCCTCGCCGGGGGCAAGGGCGGCGCGGAACAGGGTCCATTGCACCCCGTAGTCGGTGCCGTCCGCTCCGGTGAGATTGGCGGTGAGATACCACCATTCGATGCGGAAATCCGGGTGTGCACCGTGATCGGCGGGAAAGGTCAGCACATGGGCCGGGTCGGGCAGCGCAAAGCCTTCGGCCCCGGAGCCAAGCCCGGCAAAGCCCTGCGCGGCCAGCGGCACCGGCAGCAGCAGCGCAAGAAGCAGGGCCGGCAGCCTAGCGGTCATCGGCGAATACCCGCAACAGCCGCGCCGGCCCCGCGCGCCACAGGCCCAGCGCCGGCACAAGCCCGGCCAGCGCCGCCGCGACCAGCGCAAGCCCCAGCAGCCGCGCCCAGTCGGCCGGGAACAGGAACAGCGGCAGCCGCCAGCCGAAGGCCGCGACATTGACCACCGCCAGCAGCGCCCAGGCGAGCGCGAGGCCGAGGGGCAGCGCCAGCACCCCGGTCAGCGCGGCAAGGCCCAGCGCCCGGCCCAGTTCCGCCAGCGCCAGCGCCCGCCGCCCGACCCCCATCGCCCAGAGCGGCGCCACCTGCGGCAGCCGCATGGTGGCGAGGGTGGCCAGGCTCATCAGCAGCGCGAACCCGGCCACCGCGAGGGTGAGCACCGACAGCGCCGCGGTCACCGCGAAGGTGCGCTCGAACACCGCGAGCGAGGCGGCGCGGATCGCGGCACGGGCGGCGATCTCGTCGCCGGCAAGGCCGAACTCGGCCCGCAGCCCGGCCGCCACCGCCCCGGGATCGGCGCCCGCCGGCAGGACAAGGCCGAGGCGGCCCGGCGCCACCCCGGGATGGAGGCGGCGGAACAGCGCCTCGCCGATGCTCGCCTGCCCGAGCGGGTTGCCGTAATCGGCATGGATGCCGACGATCTCGAGCCGCGCATCATCCCCGGCCCCGAGGTCGATCACGTCGCCGACCCCCAGCCCGGCGCGGTTGGCAAGCTGCTCGCTCACCAGCACCCCGGTGCCGCGGGCCAGCCGGTCCCAGGCATCGGGCCGCCCGGCAAGCAGCCGCCAGCCGCTGCGATAGGCGGGCGCATCGCGCAGCCCCTGCAATTCGGCCGGCAGGCCGGCGATCGTGGTGCCGGTGGCGAGGCGCGGCAGCACCTGCGCGCCACCTGCGGCGGCCCAGGCCTCGACCGCCGCGGCATCGGCGTCGGGCGGCAGCGTCACCTGCAGGTCGGCGACCAGCCGCTGGTCGAGGAACGCCTCGAACGCCAGGCGGAACGACGAGACCATCGTGGTCACCCCGACATTGGTCGCCATCGCCAGCAGCAGCGCCATCAGCGCCAGCCGCAGGTCCGGCAGCGCGCGGGCGGCATCGGCCCAGAACCAGCCCGCGAACGGCCCCCGGGCGAGTCGGGCAAGACCGCGCAGCACCGCCGCGAGCAGCACCGGCAGCGCCAGCGCCCCGCCGCCCATCAGGCAGACCAGCAGCGCGATCGCCGCCCCCATGCCCTGCGCCCGCACCGCCAGCACCGCCGCCGCCGCCAGCAGCCCGAGCGCGGGCAGCAGCCACCGGCCGGGGCGCGGAGCCGGGCGCAGCGGATCGGCAAGGACCGGCAGCCGCGCCGCCTGCCACAGCGCCCCGGCGCCGGCCACGGCGGTGCCGGCGATCCCCATTCCCAGCGCCGCCAGCCAGACCCCGGGCCGCAGCCCCGGCACGCTCGCCACCCCGGCGCCGTAAAGCGCATCGAGGCTGCGCGCCACATCCGGCATCAGCAGCACCGCCACCCCCTGCCCCAGCGCCACCCCCGCCGCCCCGGCCAGCAGCGCGGCCAGCAGCAGTTCGGCCGCCAGCAGCGCCATCACGTGCCGCAGGTCCAGCCCCAGGCAGCGCAGCACCCGGATCGTGCCGCGCCGCTGCGCGAAGGCCAGCGCCACCGCGCCCTGCACGATGAACAGCCCGACCGCGAAGGCGAGAAAGCCGAAGGCGGTGAGGTTGAGATGGAAGGACCGGGTGAGGCCGGCAAGGTCCACCCCCGGCCCGGCCGCCACCGGGCGCAGATGCGGCGCGACCTGTTCCAGCGGCGCGCGGCCGAGCGGCTGCTCCGCCTCGGGGGCGAGCAGGATCGCGCTCAGCCGGCCCTCCATCCCCAGAAGGGTCTGCGCGATGCCGATATCCGCAACCGCCACCCCCGGCGCCACCAGCGCATCGACGACCGCGGGCAGGCCCGGCAGCGCCTCGCGGGCATGGACCTCCCCCGGCGGCAGGATGAACGCGGCCAGCGCACCGGCCCCCGCGCCGGCGGCGACCGGGGCCATGTCGGACGGCGCGGTCAGCGGGTCGATCCCGATCAGGTTCCGGCCGGCCACCTCGCCCTCGACCAGCGGGCTCACCCGCCAGCCGGCGCGGGCCAGCGTCGCGAGATCGGCCTCGGCCAGGGTGCCGCCGTCGCGCGCCACCAGCCGCGCCGGACGGCCCTGCCCCAGCACCCCGGCCGCCTGCGCATAGCTGGCGCGGGCCTCGGCATTGATGACCTGCACCGCCGACCACAGCGCCGTCGCCAGCATCAGCCCGCCGAGCAGCGCCAGCAGTTGCAGGGGCGCCCGCCGCCAGTGCGCCAGCAGCGCCGCGAGCGCCGCCCGTCTCACCGCAGCACCCCGCCCTCGAGATGCAGATGCCGGTCGAGCCGCGCCGCCAGCCGCTGCGAATGGGTGACCATCAGCAGCGCCGCGCCGCTGGCCCGGACCTGCGCCAGCATCAGCTCAAGAACGGTGTCGGCCGTCGCCTCGTCGAGATTGCCGGTCGGCTCGTCCGCCAGCAGCAGCCGCGGCCGCATCGCCAGCGCCCGGGCGATCGCCACCCGCTGCTCCTGCCCGCCCGAGAGCGTGTCGGGCATCGCCCGCAGCAGCCGGCCGATGCCCATCGCCTGCGCGATCCGCGCCGCCAGCGCCGGCTCGTGCCGGCCGGCCAGCCGGGCATGCAGGGCGATATTGGCCGCGACATCCAGCGCCGGCACCAGGTTGAGGCGCTGGAACACCACCGCCACGACCTCGCGCCGCAGCCGGGCGCGGCCGGCATCGTCGAGCGCCGTGACCTCGGTGCCGGCGACCGCGATCCGGCCGCCATCGGCATGGTCGAGCCCGGCGATCAGGTGAAGCAGGGTGCTCTTGCCGCTGCCGGATTCGCCGGTCAGCGCCAGCGTCTCGCCGGCCGCAAGTTGCAGGTCGACGCCGCGCAGCACCTCGACCCGCCCCTCGGGCCCGGCAAAGCCGCGCCGCAGGCCCTGCATCTCGAGCACGGGCAAAGCGGGCACGGGCGGGGCGGGCGCCATCAGGCCGGCGCCGGCGCCGCCGGCGGTGCGGTGCGGGCGATCATGCGCAGGATCGCCAGCGACAGCAGCGCCGCCACCAGCGCCACCAGCGCGAAGAGATGCCGCATTCCGGTGGCGCCGAGCACCGCGCCGAACAGCACCGGCCCCAGCACCCCGCCGGCGAGCCCGGCCAGCACCATCGACGAGGCCATGCGCGGATCGGGGCCAAGCAGCCGCGCCTGCCAGACATAGGCCGAGGGGAAGGCAAGGCCGACGAAGGCCCCGGCCAGCACGAATCCGGGCCCCGCCGCCCCCGAGGCGGCCAGGGCCGCCGCCAGCGCGGTGCCCAGCGCCGAGACCAGCAGCAGGTGACGCGGCTCGACCCGCTGCGCGAGCCAGTAGAGCGACAGCCGGGCGAGGAAATAGGCAAGGAAATAGCCCGAGACCAGCAGGGTCGCGGTCCCGGCGGTGCGGCCGCCGGCGATCAGGGCGAGGGCCGCGAATCCGCCCAGCGCGCTCTCGATCACGGTCGAGCCGGTGATGAGCGACAGCAGCCCCAGTTCGCGCCGGCCCAGGGGCGGCAGGCCGCGCGCGGCGCCGGCGAAGGCATCCTCGCGCGGGGCATGGAGCAGCAGGCAGGCCGCCGCCCCCGCCGCCAGCCCGCCGTAAAGCAGCCCGGTCGAGCCGCCGGCCGCGACCAGCAGCAGCGGCCCGGCGATCAGGCCCACCGCGCTGACGGCATTGACCAGCCCGACCATCGCCGGCCCGCGGGTGCCGAAGCCGCCGAGGAAGGCGCGGTTCACATGGCTCGCGGTGATGCCGAAGCCGGCGCCGGCGACAAAGGCGCCCAGCAGCGTGAGCGGCCAGCCCGCACCCGAGGCGATCAGCCCCGCCCCCGCCAGCAGCAGCGCCGCCGAGAGCCGCGCCGTAAGCCCGCGCATCCCCGAGGTCCCGGCCAGCACGGCCAGCACCGCGCCCGTGCCCCAGACGGTGAGGAACAGCCCGGCCGACCAGTCGTCCAGCGCGAAGCGGCGGGTGAACTGCGGCAGCGCGACGCCGTTGGCGGCGCCGAAGACGCCGATCAGCAGGAACCCCGCCGATCCCGACAGGAACAGGCGCGAGGCGAAACCGGGAACGGCTGGCATGATGCGATCCGACAAGAGGGCCACGGGCCCGTTGACGATGCCCGCGCCATCGGCCGTCGCGCGGCCGGGGTCAAGTGAAATAAGCGTCAAGCACACGGCGGTAGATGCGGGCCAGCGCCTCGATCTGCGCGGTCTCGACGTGTTCGTCGGCCTGGTGCATGGTCCGCCCGACAAGACCGAACTCGACCACCGGGCAATGCGCGCGGATGAAGCGCGCGTCCGATGTCCCGCCCGAGGTCGAGAGCACCGGGACATGCCCGGTCTCGGCCTCGACCGCGCCGGCGACGAGGGTGCTGAGCGCGCCGGGCGGGGTGAGGAAGCTCTCGCCGGAAATCCGGGTGCGCAGCTCGACCGCGACCCCGAATTCCTGCGCCACCCGCTCGCCCTCCTCGCGCAGGCGCGCGGCGATCCCGGCACCCGAATGCAGGTCGTTGAAGCGCACGTTCACGGTGGCGCGCGCCTCGGCCGGGATCACGTTGGTGGCCCTGTTGCCGGTGTCGACGGTGACGAAGGCCAGCGTCGAGGGATCGAAATGCCCGCTGCCCCGGTCGAGCGGCACCGAGGACAGCCGGTCCACCAGCCGCGCCAGCGCCGGCAGCGGATTGGCGGCCCGTTCGGGATAGGCCGAATGGCCCTGCCGCCCCCGGACCGTGAACCAGCCGTTGAGCGAGCCGCGCCGGCCGATCTTGATCATCTGGCCAAGGAACTCCGGGCAGGTCGGCTCGCCCACCAGGCAGACCGACATCGCCTCGCCCTCGTCCGCCATCCAGTCGAGCAGCGCCCGGGTGCCGTGCTCGGCCTCGCCCTCCTCGTCGCCGGTGACGGCAAGCAGGATCGCGCCGTCGCCGGGGTCGCGCCCGCGGGTGAAGGCGACCGCGGCGGCGACGAAGGCCGCGATGCCCGACTTCATGTCCGCCGCGCCGCGCCCGTAGAGCCGCCCGTCGCGGATGGTCCCGGCGAAGGGATCGGTGCTCCACAGCGCCGGATCGCCCGGCGGGACGACATCGGTATGGCCGTTGAAGCCGAAGCTGCGCGCCGCCCCCTTCGGCCCCCAGCGGGCAAAGAGATTGCCGACCCCGCCGCGATCGACCCGGGTGCAGGCAAAGCCCGCGTCGGCGAGCAGGCCCCCGAGCAGATCGAGCGCCCCGCCCTCCTCGGGCGTGACCGAGGGGCAGCGGACCAGTTCGGCGGTCAGGGCGACGGGGTCGATCGGCATGGGCGCTCCGGTTCAGTCGTGGAAAGGCGTCATCTGGGCGACGACGACGCTGTTCTCGTCAAGTGCGCGGTCCATGAGGGCGCGCTCCTCCGGCCCGACCTCCTCGCCCGCGGCCTCGCGCTCGGCAAGGGTGCCGAGGCCCTGCACGTCGAGCGGCGCCAGCCCGGCCTGCCGCAGGATCGCCACGGTCTCGCGCACCGCCTCGGGCTCGTCCACGCCGCTGGCATAGACCAGCAGCGCCCCGCCGGTGGCGCCCTCGGGCAGGCCGTCATCCGGCTTGCGGCCGACCTGCACCAGCAGGGTATGGACCTCCTGCGCGCGGCGGGGCTTCGTCTCGTGATCCATGGCGTCCTCCTGCCGGGCCCGGCGAGGGTGCCAGCGCGGCGGGCGGGGGGCAAGGGGGCTCTCCCGTCACCCGCGAGGCGGCGCCGCCGACGCGGCAGTCCATGCGGCCCGGGCCCGTGGATTGCTTCGCTGCGCAATGACGGACGGGGACGCCACACCCGGCCGGCGCGAGGCCATCGCCTCGCGCCGCTCACAGCATATCGACAAGAACCGGCCGGGCGGCTCCGCCGCACGGCCAGCGCCCGCCCTGCGGGGGGCGGGCGCTACACGCGCCCGCCGGGCGGGCTCTGGCCGTGCCCTGAACGCCGTTCCCGTGGAGACCTTCCCCGCCCTCCGCTCCCGCTCCGGGCGGCGGGCCGGGCGAGGCTGCGCCTCGCCGGTCCGGCCCGGGGGGCAGGATGGCTGGCCGTTCTCCCCCGTCACCCGCGATGGCCTCGCGCCGCCCGGGCGCAATCGTCCCCCGTCGGCGGGCTTCCGTCACTTGCGTTTCACAAATCCGTCACAGGCGCATAGATTGGGGCGGAACCGCCCCGGCGGGCGGCTCGCGGGTGGCTGGGACGGTGGCTGGGACCAGGCGATGATCAACTCCCTTTCGGGACGCTTTCTCATCCTCACGACGCTCTTCGTCCTGCTGGCCGAGGGGTTCATCCTGTTTCCCTCGCTCGCGTCGTGGCGCGAGGACTATCTCCAGCAGCGGCTCGAACGGGCGCAGATCGCCTCGCTTGCGGTGCTGGCCGACGACATGATCGACCCCGAGCTCGAACGCGAGCTGCTGACCAATGCCGGGGTCTACAACGTGGTCCTGCGCCGCGACGAGGTGCGCCAGCTCGCGCTGTCCTCGCCGATCCCCGAGCCGGTCTTTGCCACCTACGACCTGCGCGGCGCCACCGGCGCCGGGCTGGTCGCCGATGCGGTGGCCACGCTGCTCGATCCCGAGGACCGCATCATCCGCGTCATCGGCCAGCCGGTGCAGGGCGGCGGGCTGCTCATCGAGGTGACGATGGAACAGGGGCCGATGCGCGAGGCGATGTGGGAATACGGGCTGCGCATCCTCACCCAGTCGGCGCTGGTCGCGGTGGTGCTGGCGGCGCTGCTGTTCGCCGCCGTGCGCCGGCTGATCCTGCGCCCGATCGGCAATGTGGTCCGGGCGATGGAGAGCTATGCCGGCGCCCCCGAGGACGCCCGGCTCATCATCGCGCCGCGCGCCCGGATCCGCGAGATCCGCTCGGCCGAGGAGGCGCTGGCGCTGGTCCAGACCCAGCTCACCGGCGCCCTGCGCCAGAAGGAACGGCTCGCGCAACTCGGCGGCGCGGTGGCCAAGGTCGCGCATGACCTGCGCAACATCCTCACCTCGGCGCAACTGTTCGCCGACCGGCTCGAGGGGTCGGACGATCCGCTGGTGCGGCGCATGGCGCCCAAGCTGGTCGGCTCGCTCACCCGGGCGGTGCATCTGACCGAATCGACCCTTGCCTTCGGCCGCGCCGAGGAGCCGCCGCCGCGCCTCGTGCGGCTGCCGCTCGCCATGCTGGTCGCCGACGTGATCGAGGGCGAGCGGCTCGCGGTGGGCGAGCACGACATCTGGTTCTCCGAGGACGTGCCGGCCTCGCTGGTGATCCGCGCCGATGCCGAGCAGCTGCACCGGGTGATCCAGAACCTCGTGCGCAACGCCCGGCAGGCGATCATCGCCACCGGCCACCCCGGCGAGATCGCGGTGCAGGCCCGCGAGGACGAGGACGAATGGACCATCACCGTGAGCGACACCGGCCCCGGCCTGCCGCAGCGGGCGCAGGACCACCTGTTCCAGCCCTTCCAGGGCGGCACCACCCGCGGCGGCGCCGGGCTGGGGCTGACCATCGCCGCCGAACTGGTGCGCGGCCATGGCGGGCGGCTGGAACTCGCGCAGACCGGCCCCGGGGGCACCGCCTTCACCATCCGCCTGCCGCGCACCGACGCCGCCCTGGGCGGGACGGCGGATGAGGGCGGCTCCGGGACGGCCTCCGACGCCGCCGAGTGACTTTCACCCTTGCATCCCCCGCCCGCCGCCGCTACATCGCCGACACTCTGCCGCGCGCTGGTAGCTCAGCTGGATAGAGTACTTGACTACGAATCAAGGGGTCGGGGGTTCGAATCCTCCCCAGCGCGCCAGTTTCCCCCACAGCATCCGCGCGGCAGGTTGCCGTCAGCTTCCCGGGCGGGGTAATCTCCCGGCCATGGGCATGGGGTCGACGATGAGGGCTCCGGGCAGGCCCCGGCACCGGGGCGCCGTGGCCGGCGCGGTTCCGGCCGGCGGTGCCGCGGGGCGGGTTGGCGCGGAGTCCTGCAATGGAAGGGGAAACGACCGTGCTGCCGGGCTTTGAGACCGGACGGCTTCTGCTCCGCCCCCGGACGATGGCGGATTTCGATGCCTGTCTGGCGATGGATCGCGACCCGGTGGTGGCGCAGTTCATCCCCGGCCCGTGGCATGAGCCCGGGCAGCATGAATCCTTCCTGAGGGAAAGGATCGGGGCCTCGTTCGGCGACGGTCTTGGTTACTGGTCCATTTTTCCGAAGGAACATCCCGGGCGGTTCCTCGGGTGGATACTTCTCATCCCCCGGGACGGCATCGGCCCGGAGGTCGAGATCGGCTGGCGCCTCGACCGGTCCGCCCGGGGCAACGGCTTCGCGGCCGAAGCCGCCCGCCCCGTCGCCGACCATGCCTTCCGCACCCTCGGGCTCGACTGCATCATCGCCGATATTCACGCCGGCAACCTCGCCTCGTTGCGGGTCGCCGAGCGGATCGGCATGGAATATATCGGAGACGGCAGGGGGGAGCATCCCTGCAGACGCTATGCAATGCGCAGGCGCCGCGGCCCGGAGAGCGCCACGAGAGCGATGCAGAAATCGGAGACCACGGCGGCACCGGCAGGGGAGCGGCGGCGATGACGTTTGACGAGGCGGTGGACTATGCGCTCACGCTGCCCGGCGCGGAGCGGTCGACCAGCTATGGCAAGCCCTGCGTCAAGGCGAACGGCAACGGCTTCCTGTTCACCGGGCACGCGCCGCAGGAGGCCTTTGCGCTGCATATGGAGATGGACACTAAGCAGACGATGCTCGTGGTCCGGCCCGGGACGTTCTTCGAGACCGCGCATTACTCCGGCTATCCGACCGTGCTGGTCCGTTACGGCGGGCCGGACGAGGAGCTGGTCCGCGAGATGATCCGCCGCGCCGCCGAATGGGCGCGGGCCAAGGCCCCGCCCCGGCCGCGCGCGGGGAAAGGCGCGCCGCACAGGCCCTGAGGCCGGCGGCGGGCCGCCCTACCCGTCCTGCGGAAGCATCGCGGGGTTCCAGACGATCTCCCACAGATGCCCGTCGGGATCGCGGAAATAGCCGGCGTAGCCACCGTAGAACGTATCCTGCGGGGCCTTCACGAGCGCCGCGCCCGCCCGTTGCGCGGCGGCCATGACCTCGTCGACCTCGTCCCGCCGCATCACGTTATGCCCGACCGTCACCGCGGTCGGGCTGACCGGCTGCACGGGCAGGCCGGTGTCATGGGCGATGTCGGCCTGCGCCCAGAGGGCGAGCTTCAGCCCGCCGGCGAGATCGAAGAACGCCACCGCGCCATGCTCGAACTCGCGGCCGGTGATGCCGTCGGTCGCCAGCCCGAGGCCGTCGCGATAGAAGGCAAGCGACCGTTCGAGATCGGCCACGCCGAGCGTCAGGACCGAGATCCGGGGTTTCACCTCACCCGCCCCGCCGGACCGGCGGCCTATGCCGCCGGGGTTCCCGCGCGGGACTTCGCCCGCCGGCGCTGGCCCGGACGGGCGGCGGCATGGGGGCGGGCCGCAGCGGCCGGGCGCGGGGTCTGCGGGCGCGAGCGGCTGCGGTTGCGGCCCTTGGCGGGGGCGGCGCCGGCCGGCACCTCCCACGGCGCGCCCGAGGCCACCGGGATCGCGGCCTTCATCACCTTCTCGATGTCGCGCAGTTCGCCCATCTCCTCGGGCGAGACCAGCGCCACGGCGCGGCCGTCGGCGCCGGCGCGGGCGGTGCGGCCGATGCGGTGGACATAGTTCTCGGGCACGTTGGGCAGTTCGTAGTTGTAGACATGGCGCACCGCCGGAATGTCGAGCCCGCGCGCGGCGACATCGGTGGCCACCAGCACCCGCAGCTCGCCGGCCCGGAACGCGGCGAGGGCGCGGTCACGCTGGCCCTGGCTCTTGTTGCCGTGGATCGCGGCGACCGCAAAGCCCTTGGCGGCCAGCTGGCGCGAGAGCTTCTCCATCCCGTGCTTGGTGCGGCCGAAGACCAGCGCCAGCTCGTCGCGATGCGCGTCGAGCAGTTCCACCAGCAGGTCGAACTTGGTGGCCTTGGCGGTGAAATGCACCGATTGCACGATCCGCTCGACCGCCTGGCCGGGCGGGTTCACCTGCACCCGCTGCGGCCGGTCGAGATAGCTCTGGGCGAGCTCCTCCATCTCCTTCGGCATCGTGGCCGAAAACAGCATGGTCTGGCGCCCGGCCGGCAGCAGCGGCGCGATGCGGCGCAGGGCGTGGATGAAACCCATGTCGAGCATCTGGTCGGCCTCGTCGAGGACGAGGAAGCGGGTCCGGCTCAGGTCCACCGCGCGGCGGTCGATCAGGTCGATCAGCCGGCCCGGGGTGGCGACGATGATCGCCGCACCGCGCTCGAGCCGCTGGATCTGGCCGTTGATCCCGGCGCCGCCGGTGACCAGCACGGTCTTGAGATGCGACACCGGCCCGGCGAGCGCGGCAAGCGCGTCGCTGATCTGGCGCGCCAGTTCGCGGGTGGGGGCGAGGATGAGCGCATGGGCCCCCTTCGGCGCCGCCTTCTGCGGCTCCTTCAGCAGCCGGTCGAGCATCGGCAGCCCGAAGGCGAGGGTCTTGCCCGAGCCGGTCTGGGCAAGGCCCATCACGTCGCGGCCCTGCATCGCATGGGGAATGGCCTGGGCCTGGATCGGCGAGGGCGCGGTGATCCCCTGTTCGCCGAGGGCGGCGACGAGGCGGGGATGGAGCCCCAGCATGTCGAAATCCATGAAAGTCCTTTCTGGCCCCGCGCACGGGGCGGATGGGCGCGGGACTTCGGCCCGCGCAGGCACGATCGCGGCACCACGGCCGCGCGCATGAGGTTGCGCATGTCTCGCCCCGGGCCGGATTGCCCGCTGGCCGACGACGCGCGGCCCCTCGCGTGATGATGGGAACCTGTGCGACCCTGCCCTCGCCCGGGGTCCCCGGGGGCGCTGCTCACGCGGCAGCATCGGCGTCGGTCGACAGCTGCCAGATGTGGCGCGGAGCGCGCAAAGTCAACCCCTTGCCGGCACGGGCCCTTGCCGGCGCCGGATGCTTCCCCTAACCCGCCGGGGGCGGCCATCGTGGCGGCCGGGCCGGGGAAGGCCGGTGCAGGGCTTCGGGCGGGGCTTCGGGGGGCGGATCGTGGCGCATATCATCGTCGTCGGCAACGAGAAGGGCGGCGCCGGCAAATCCACCGTCTCGATGCATGTGGCCACCGCGCTGGCGCGGATGGGGCACCGGATCGGGGTGCTCGACCTCGACCTGCGGCAGAAAAGCCTCGGGCGCTATTTCGACAACCGCCGCCGCTACATGGCGGCCGAGGGGCTGGATCTGCCGACGCCGCTGCATATCGACCTGCCCGAGATCGACCGCGCCGCCCTCGCCCCCGGCGAGAACGCGATGGACCAGCGGCTGTCGGCGGCGGTGGCCGGGCTCGAGCCGGACGTGGACTTCATCCTGATCGACTGCCCCGGCTCGCACACCAGGCTCAGCCAGGTGGCGCATTCGCTGGCCGACACGCTGATCACGCCGCTCAACGACAGTTTCGTGGATTTCGACCTGCTCGCCCATATCGACACCGATGGCGAGAAGATCCTCGGCCCCTCGGTCTATGCCGAGATGGTCTGGAACGCGCGCCAGCTTCGGGCGCAGGCCGGGCTGCCGCCGATCGACTGGGTGGTGGCGCGCAACCGGCTCGGGGCGCAGGCGATGGTGAACAAGGCCAAGATGGAGCAGGCGCTCATCCGGCTCAGCCGCCGCATCGGCTTTCGGGTGGTGCCGGGCTTCACCGAACGGGTGATCTTCCGCGAACTGTTCCCGCGCGGCCTGACGCTGCTGGACCTGCGCGACCTCGGGGTGTCGAGCCTCAACATCTCGAACGTGGCCGCGCGGCAGGAGCTGCGCGAACTGATCCGGGCGCTGAAGCTGCCGGGGGTGACGGTCGGGTTCTGAACCGCTCAGCCGGCGGGCGGCACGGATTCCGGGATGGCCTGCGCGGCATGGGCCGGGTCCGGCCCGGCGCGGCCGAGGATCGCCCCGGCGACGATGCCGGCCAGCGCCACCGCCACCAGCACGATCGCCGCCTTGTGCAGGCTGCGGCCGAACCGGCCGCGGCGGGGGTCGGGCGCGGGCGGCGCCGCGCGGGCGGCGGCCTTCTCGGCGAGGCGGCGCTGCCATTCGGCCATACGCTCGGGCCCGGCCTCGGGGCGGGGATCCTCCGCGGGCACCGGCGCCGCGGCGGGGGCGGCCCCTGTGCCGGCCCCTGTGCCGGCCCGGGCGGGCAGCATCGCCGCCAGCGTGGCCATGGCGATACCCGCGAGGCAGACCACCCCGCCGATCCGGGCCATGATGCCGAACGTGGTCCCGGCCCCGGTCAGCGCCGCGAGCCCTTCGGGAAGCACCACGCCGCGCGCCTGCAGCCCGACCCCGAGCGCGAGAATCACGGTGCCGAGCGCAACCAGGGGCACCGGCAATCCGGGCCGGGGCGGGACATGTGACGGCATGGGCAGCTCCATCATGGGGTCCGCACAACCTCTGCGCACATTCGGGCGCGAAAGCGGCGCAAACCGCGCCTTTTGGCGGGAGCGGCGGGAAAAGAAAAAGGCGGGACCGCAGCCCCGCCTTTCCCGCTCACACGAGGGAGTGTGATCAGAACGACATCAGCCCAAGCTGGCTGATCGCGCTGTGGGTCGGGTTCAGCACCGCCGCCGCGACGCTGTTCTCCGGCACCATGCTCCGGCTCTGGCCCATCGGCACGGTGAGCGAGAGGGTGAAGCCGTCGAGGGTGGATTCACCCGGGCCGGACGGATTGCTGACCTTCGCCCCCGAATATTCGAGCGAGGCGAACAGCGGGATGCTGGTCATGCCGCTCAGGCTGTAGCTTGCGCCGATGCCGTAATCCATAATGTCGGCCATGTCGCTGCCCATGGCGGAAACCGAGCTGTTGGCAACGCCGCCAAACAGCGCGATCTGGTCGCTCACCGCATAGGTGCCGGCGATGCCGTAGCTGTCGATATCGGCACTCATCGGCACCGAGACCGTCACATCGGAGTGCATGAAATAGCCGCCGACCACATAGCGGTCGGCCCCGTAGCGCCCGCTCACCCCGTAGCTCGTCACGCTGTTGCCACTGCCGTAGAAGCCCCTGACCGCGACTCCAGCGACGTTGGTGCCGCCCTCGATACCGTAGTAATGCTGGCCAAGTGAGATCAGCGAGATGCCAGGAATACCCTCGGCGCTGCCGCCGATATCCTCGGAATAGACGCCGAACCAGGCGCCGTTCGACAGCGCGTAGCCCGCGGTCAGCTCGGTCCCACGAATCTGCAGATCGAGACCGCCCAACCCTTCGATATCCGGGCTGACATGGGTCAGCCGGGCGCCGAAGCGGAAACCGTCCGGGAACTGCACCTGCATCGTCCCGTGCAGCGTGAGCGCGGTGACATCCGCCGAGTCGGTGCCGTCCGATATCGACCCGCTGCTATACCCGAAGGTGAACGCGCCGCTGTAGTCCTGTGCCAGAAGCGGCGCGCCGGTGATCGCGAGCAGCGATGCGGCAATGCCGGCGATGGGCCATGTGCTTTTGGCCGCCATGATATGCTCCATTGTGACCCACATTTCCCAAGTAAGGCGCTGATTTCGCTGTCCTGACCATTATATTTCCTATATAAAACATGGTGTTGAAGGCTGCGAGGGGCGCGTTTCATGGATCACCCAGAGGGTGCGGGCTTGC
>Ga0172382_10005086_pt1 | contig 19790 bp, 13 predicted proteins | sample Leawel138RmetaG_FD_122245 | JGI IMG/M metagenome (GOLD analysis project Ga0172382, IMG submission 122245) | Leachate microbial communities from a municipal landfill in Southern Ontario, Canada - Leachate well 138R metaG | ecosystem: Engineered > Solid waste > Landfill > Unclassified | place... | reverse complement strand
TTATTGGGGAGAGGATGGATTCCCATACGTCAATCGGCCCTTTCCTTATCTGCGCTTCTATCAAGACCACGGTTTGCAGGTTATCTGTGGCTCGGCAAAGAGGCCAGGCCCTTCCGGATTGATTAACGTTGATGATAGAATTACCATACCTAATATACGAGGCTTTGCCGTCAGTGCAGCGGCCAATCGGGCTTTAGGCACTATAGCAACGTCATGGCCGGAAGCAGGAGGACCGTTGGAAACCACTTGGCACGGCGTGGCGGCCACAGCAGAGTTTGCCTGGGCGCCTGAAGAGGCCCGGGCGGATTTTGAATGTAAATTCAGACGGCGCTTCTACGGCGCTGACACGGAAGCGCTGACTCAAGCCATGTATCTGTTGGGAGGAAATATCCAGCCCTGGAATACAGCGGAAATGAAACATAGAACAGAGAATGCCTTAGCACTGTTAGGCCGGGTTGAGCCGCTGATCAGCAGGAACAAGGGTAACTATGACTTGCTCTCTTTGGCCGGCAGGATGAGACTGCTCTTTATTGAAGCCGTCAGGCTGGGCAGTGAGATAGACGAGAGCATAATCGGGCACACGGACAAGAGCCGGTGGAGAAAGGATAAGGCGACCGGCAACAGAGGCAGTCTTTCATGCAGCTTTGAAAGCAGGGATGTGGCCGGCCTCTCTCTGGCAGTATTGATAGACACGGTTAACAGGCTCAGAAATATAAGAGAAAAGATAGAGCTGCTCAAGGTAGATATAAGAAACCGCTACTCTGAAACGGTTATTGCCGATGATATAGAGGATGCCATAGACCGTGTCTTTGAGGGACCGGACGGGAAGCTCAAGGAGTATATCTCACAGATTGAATACTTCATAGCGGTACGGAAGCTTGAGCAATACCGGCAATCTATGGAGATTGAAGCTTAGAATTGCAAAGGGGGTCAGGAGTTTACATTTAACATTTTTGCTGAAATGTTAAATGTAAACTCCTGACCCCCTTCTTGTGACCCCATAAATTTAATGGGGTAGGCACATATCAAAGTTTATGTTAAAATAAGCAGGTGTGTTTTTCAGACGACATGAGAGTTAATGACCACATCGAGAGACCCAAGCTGATCCTTATAGACGGTAACAGCCTTGTCTACAGGGCTTTCTTTGCTCTTCCTGAACTCAGCACGGCAGCAGGTGTGCCCACAAATGCCGTTTACGGCTTTACTACTATGCTTTTGCGTCTGCTGGATGAGGAACGGCCGCAAAAGGTATTGGTTGCTTTCGATAAGGATAAAGAGACCTTTCGTCATAAGGAATATGAAGCCTATAAAGCTCATCGTCCGCGAACACCTGATGAATTGATCAGCCAGATGCCTCTGGTGCGAGAGGTGCTGGAAACCATTGGCATACCTATGCTGGAAGAGTCGGGATATGAAGCAGATGATATTATAGGAACGTTATCTGTTGCGGGAGCAAAATCCGGCTATGAAGTTATCATAGTAACCGGTGATCAGGATGCCTTGCAGCTGATAACGAAGCATGTAAAGGTTGCTATTACGACTAAAGGCATAAGTCAGACCAAGCGTTATGGTGTTCATGAGGTGGAGGAGCGTTTCGGCTTCGGGCCGGAAATGATGAATGATTATCGAGCGCTAAAAGGTGATCCGTCGGATAATATCCCCGGTGTTCCCGGGATAGGCGAGAAGACGGCTACTGCTCTAGTACAGAAGTTTGGGCATATTGAGAACCTTTACAATCATTTGCAGGAAGTCGATAATGAGCGCATCAGGGGATTATTGACGGAGTATAAGGAACAGGCGGAATTGAGCAAGCGCCTCTCTGTGATTTGTAAAGAGGTTCCTCTCGATTTCGATTTAGAAAAGAGTATAGCTCTGCAGCCGCAACGCGATGAGATGATCGATCTCTTTAGACGATTGGGTTTTAACAGTCTGGTAAAGCGTTTGCTTAAGAAACAGGATGCCGATGCGGTCCTGCCGGCCGATAGCGACAAGCATTTCGAAGAGACGGTTGATAGTAAAAGCGGTGAAGCGGTTGTTGATCAGCAACCTTTATTTATTCATTCTGCGCAGAACATATCTATTCTTGCTCCGAAACAACTGGCGCTGATGATGCATAGTTTGAGAAAAGCAAAACGGCTGGCCATAGATCTTCTGCTGAGCGCAGGCTCGACCATGACCTGCGATCTTTTGGGGGTAGCTTTAGCTACCGAAGATAATGAAGCTTATTTTATCCCCACCGGCCTATCCGAAGGTGATATGCGGCAGACGGTGGAAGCTGTCAGGCCGTTGCTGGAAGATGCGGCTATACCTAAATACGGTTATAATCTCAAGGATCAATTGGTGGTTTTGCGCCGTTACGGCATCTCTCCCGCCTCCTTCAGGCATGATGTTATGCTGGCATCATATCTTATCAATCCTACACGGCAGCCCGGAACACTCGAGGGCCTGGCGCTTGAATGGCTGAGCCGGGGGCTGCCTGAATGTGAGAATCTATCCGGCAACAAATTAAAACGCGAAGCTCTTGCCGAAGAGTATGACAATTATGGGATCTGTATGAATGGCAGGGTCCAGGCCGTTATGGAGATGATCGATCCTATGCTGCGCAATCTCGATGCGCTTGGCCTGATGGGGCTTTATCGTGATATGGAAATGCCGCTAATATATCTCCTGGCGGATATGGAATACAAAGGTGTGGCTATTGATTTGCCATATTTGCAGGAGCTCTCCGATGAGATGGGGAAGCGTATATTCGGTCTGGAAGAGTCTGTCTTTGATCTGGCCGGTGAGCGTTTCAATATAGGTTCTCCCAAGCAGTTGCAACGCATTTTGTTTGAGAAGTTGAGGCTGCCAACGGGTAGAAAGACGAAAACCGGATATTCGACTGATGTACATGTGCTGGAGGGTCTTGCAGAGCATCCAATAGTAGGCGGTATTTTGGAATATCGTGAGCTAACGAAGCTGAAATCCACTTATGTTGATGCCTTGCCCAAAATTGTGAATAGTGAGACCGGACGGGTGCACACTTCATTTAATAATACAGCCACCGCTACCGGCAGATTGAGCAGCAGCGATCCGAATCTCCAGAATATACCTGTAAAGGGTGATTGGGGACGCAAAATAAGGCGGGCTTTTTTAGCAGCGAAAGGTTACTCTCTGCTAAAGGCGGATTATTCGCAGATAGAATTGAGAGTCCTGGCGCATCTATCTCAGGATCAGGGCTTGATAAAGGCGTTCAGGTCCGGCGAGGATATACACACTCATACTGCGGCCGATATATATGGGGTAGCTCATGAGAACGTAACCCCTGACATGAGACGAGTGGCCAAAACGGTGAATTTTGGTCTTCTTTACGGCATGGGGGAGCAGCGCCTGGCCAGGGATCTGGGTATATCCGTGAAAGAGGCTGAAGGGCTGATACAAAGATATTTCGACCGTTTCCCTTCTGTAAAGGGATATATGCAAAAGATAGTAATGGAGGCCAAACAGGAAGGCTATGTAAGAACCCTGTTGGGGCGCTTAAGGGAGATAGGGGATATCCACAGCCGTAACCCTATGCTGCGTGCTGCGGCGGAGAGGGCGGCAACTAATACTCCTTTGCAGGGCACTGCCGCCGACATTATCAAGATAGCCATGAATAATATCTTCAGAGAGATGAACAGGCTCGGGCTAAAATCAAGGATGATCCTGCAAATACATGATGAGTTGCTGTTCGAAGTATTGCAGGATGAAGCGGCTGCAATGGAAGCCCTTGTAGAAAAGCTGATGGAAGAGGCTGTGGAATTAAGCGTGCCTTTGGAGGTAGAGCTGGAGACAGGTCCCAACTGGCAGGATATGAAGCCGCAATCCAAGCCTGGGTGGAGTAACGGGTAATGAGCATCAAGAGGCGAGAGGCCTGAATATAAATTGCTTAAAGGCTAAAAAGCCGATTAATGAAAGGGAGCTTGAGAGATGTCAGAAGTTACTATGGAGATGACCGAATTAAAGACTGTGAAAGAGGGTGATTTGGTAACCGGTATTATTGTAAGTATTGATAACGACGGTTTGCTGTTGGATATTGGGATCAAGGCCGAGGCGATCGTTCCTGTAAATCAGCTGCATATTCCTGCGGGTAGCTGTATGGAGGATGTGTTCAGTAAAGGACAGGAGCTGGAGGCTGTGGTGCTGAAGAGCGATAGTGATGAGGGACAGCCTGTTCTGTCCCAGAAGAAAGCTGCTGTCGCTTCATTATGGCGCAAGATTAATGAAATGTATGAGCGCGGTGAAAATGTGGAAATACGGATAACCAAATCCGTTAAAGGTGGTCTGCTGGGAGAGATCGAGGGCATTGAATCCTTTATGCCGGCCTCGCAGGCGACATTGCGTCGTGGAGAGGATACATCATCCATGGTAGGCAATTGCACCATGGTTAGAATAATAGAGGTCGACTCGGCCAAGCGTAAGGTTATAGTATCTCGTCGCCGGATTCTGGTAGAGGAAGCAGAAGAGAAACGTCGTCAGGCTATCGATTCTTTACAGGAAGGAACGGTTATCAAAGGGGTCGTACGCCGGCTGGCAGATTTCGGGGCTTTTGTTGATGTGGGCGGAGTAGATGGATTGCTGCATGTTTCAGATATGTCATGGACCAGAATAAAGCATCCTCGCGATGTGGTCAAGGTTGACGATGAAATAGAGGTCGGTGTTCAAAAGGTTGATAAAGAGAGCGGTAAGATATCTCTGAGCCTGAAGCAGGTGTTACGTGATCCGTGGGAAGATGTCGAGCGGAATTTCAAGCCAGGAGCCCTGGTTGAGGCAACCATAACTCGAGTTGTCAGCTTTGGCGCTTTTGCCCGATTGACTGATGATGGCGTGGAAGGCCTTGTTCCAATATCCGAGTTATCGTATCAGAGGATCGAAAAGGCAGAAGATGTTATTAAACCGGGACAGAAAATTATCCTGAAGGTTCTGAGCGCAAGCTATAAGAGCAGGCGTATATCTCTTAGTCTTAAGCAGGTAGCGGATGACCAGGAAAAGGCCGAGATGAAAACATATATGAAGGATCAGACAGCCGGGGATAATCCGACATTGGGTGATCTCTTCGGTGATCTGCTGAGCGGATTTAAGGAGGAATAAGCTCTGCGTATCGGAGTCTATCTGCATATTCCATTTTGTCCCGGCAAGTGCAGATACTGTAGCTTTATCTCTTCACCCTTTGATAAGCAGGCTGCTCGAGAATATATCGGGGCGGTAGATTGTGAGCTCGGCTTAAGAGCAGATGAAGTATCCAATGCTGATACGCTCTATATCGGCGGAGGAACACCTACCGTCCTTTCTTTATCTCTATTGGAAGAATTAGTTGATCTTCTGGGTAAAAGAATTGCGCTTGAGAGCTTAAGCGAGATTACCGTCGAGGCCAATCCGGGCACCTTGACTTTGGAGAAGGCCGTATTCTTAAAAGAAGCCGGCATCAACCGTTTAAGCCTGGGTGCGCAATCCTTTGAAGATGCGGAGCTTATCTTTCTCGGTAGATCGCATAATAGCCGCGATATCAGGAATGCAATCGAAATTGCAAGAGAGGCCGGCATAGATAATCTCAGTCTCGATCTGATGTTCGGATTGCCCGGCCAGGATCTCGCCGGTTGGGAAAGAACATTGCATACAGCGTTGCAGTATGAGCCGCAGCATCTCTCTCTTTACGACCTGACTCCCGAACGCGGCACACTGCTGATGGATGCTCTGGAAGCGGGAGAGGTGAAATTGCAGGATGACGACTGCAGGGCCGATCTCTATCTTCTGGCCTGCGATATGCTGAAAGCAGAAGGACTGGAGCGTTACGAGATATCTAATTTTGCTCATTGCGGCTATGAGGGCAAGCATAATATAAATTACTGGCGTAGCGGCGAGTATCTGGGTATAGGTGTATCTGCTTGTTCCAGAATAGGAGCGCAACGCTGGAAAAACACTGATTGTCGTGAAGAATATATCGAATCCTCATTATCCTTATTCACCAACCCTGTACATGAAACGGAGAAGTTGGATCGCCAGACACTCATGAATGAGTACATAATGCTGGCGTTAAGGACCACAGCCGGCGCATCAGCTGTTGAGTACCAGCATCTTTTCGGTGAGAATCTCTTTGATGTATATGGAGAGGTATGCACTGCGTTGGTGAAGGAGGGTTTTTTGGCTATGACGGCAGGCGGTTTTAAGCTGATCGACAAAGGCTTTCTGTTGGCAAACAGGATTATTATACGGTTTATGTATTGATGCTGTATTTTAAGATACACGCGTCCTCTTGACATGCAGACCGGCAGATGATATTTTTAAACTGTATTAGCACTCTACCATAATGAGTGCTAATGCGGGGGGTTGCATTACAATGGTACTGACGCCTAGGAAAGAGGCGGTTTTGCAGGCTGTAATACATGAATATATCGCCACCGCTGTGCCGGTAGGTTCCAAGGCTGTGGTTGAGAAGTATAATCTGGGTGTGAGTTCGGCCACCATCAGAAATGATATGGCTGAACTGGAGGAATACGGCTATCTGTCACAGCCTCATACTTCGGCCGGCCGTGTGCCTACTGATCAAGGCTACAGGCTTTATGTCGATACACTGATAAGGATCAGAATGCTGACGGAAGTCGAGCAGAAGCGCATCAGGTTGGAATACGAATCCGTCAATCACGAAATAGAAGGACTTTTGCAGGAAACAACCCGTGTTATGAGCCTGGTAACGGGATTAGCCTCTTTGGTGGTTGCCCCCAGTCTTGATAATAGCGTGCTGCGCTGTGTAGAGATGGTCCCATTAAGTACGTCAAAGGTATTGATGGTTCTTGTTACAAGCGCAGGTCTGGTGGAAAACAGAGTTATCGATGTACCGTTTATTGCGGATCCATTGGAACTCAGGCATATCTGCATGTATATTAATGAGCGTTTACAGGGTTTACGCCTGGCCACTGTCAGACAACGCCTTCTTAGTGAACGTCTTAATCAGGTTCGGACGTATAGGCGCTTTTTTGATGAAATTTTCAACCTGGTACAACACATCCTGGATGATAGAAGCCATGAACGTATTTATATGGAAGGCGTATCTAATATAATTTCCCAGCCGGAATTCCAGGATATCCAGGCGCTCAGGGGCATTATTGCCGCCCTGGAGGGAGATTTGGTGCTCTCCGATCTGCTATGTCAGGATAGCGACACAGCTATTAATGTTATCATCGGGCATGAAAACAGGCATGATGTTTTTAGCGCATGCAGTATTGTGACGGCCAAATATTATATTGATGATGATCTTGCCGGCAGCATAAGCATTGTCGGGCCTACTAGGATGGATTATGTGGATATCATAGAGAAAGTCTGTTTTACGGCCGATAACCTGAGCCGTATGATCAGGCGTATCGGCACAGCGAATTGATGCACTGTTGCCGGAAGAGAAGGAGCAAAAAAGAGAGGTACTGTAAGTATGACGGAGCATACAGAATTAAAAGAGGGGTGTGCAGCGAAGACTGAAACTGGTGATGCTCGCAAAGTGCGATCTGCAAGATCACCCCGATTGAAGGCGGAACTGGAAAAAGCAAAGGCGGAGATAGAGCGGTTGAATGCCGAGTTGGAAGAGCGTGTGCGACTTTATCAGCGACTGCAGGCAGATTTTGATAATTTCAGAAAGCGTACGGCATCGCGCCAGGAGGAGTTATCCGGTCTGATAAAGGAAGAGGTTATTTTGCAGATATTGCCTGTTGTGGATAACCTTGAGAGAGCTTTGCAAGCTTCTGAAACCTCAGATGACGTCGCTGCTTTAGCTGAGGGTGTTGCTATGACACACCGGCAGTTCTGTGCTATACTCTCCAATGCCGGAGTGGTTCCGCTGGAGGTTTGCGAGCAGCAATTCGATCCGGCATTCTGCGAGGCAATCATGTTTGAAGAGAACTCTTCCGCTGAAGATGGAATGGTTGTTCAAGAGCTGCAGAAGGGTTATAAGATGGGAGAACGCATTATCAGGCCGGCGATGGTAAAAGTGGCCAGGTCTGAAACGAGCAATAAATGACGAATAGCAAATAATGAATAACAAGGAAAGGGAATGTAAATATGAGCAAGATAATCGGTATTGATCTAGGGACGACAAACTCATGTGTGGCAGTCATGGAGGGTGGCGAGCCTGCCGTGATTTCTAATAGCGAAGGCAGCCGGACCACTCCTTCGGTAATAGGTTTTTCTAAAAACGGCGAGAGATTGACCGGGCAGATTGCCAAGCGTCAGGCGATAACCAATCCTGAAAGGACTATCAGCTCGATCAAGCGGCATATGGGAAGCGATTATAAGGTTGAAATCGATAATAAAAAATATACGCCGCAAGAGATTTCATCTATGGTTCTGCAGAAATTGAAAGCGGATGCAGAGAGCTACTTGGGCGAAAAAGTCGATAAGGCGGTCATTACTGTTCCGGCTTACTTTAATGACAGTCAGCGGCAGGCTACCAAGGATGCAGGAACTATAGCCGGCCTCGAAGTACTGCGTATAATCAATGAGCCGACAGCAGCTTCACTTGCCTATGGATTGGATAAGGGTAAAGACCATATCGTTGCTATATATGATTTAGGCGGTGGAACATTCGATATATCGGTTATGGAACTGGGCGACGGCGTTTTTGAGGTAAAATCGACTAATGGCGATACTCGTCTGGGCGGCGATGATTTCGACCAGCGTCTGATAGACTACATGAACAGCGAGTTTAAGAAGGATAGCGGTATCGATCTCAGTCAGGATAAGATGGCTATGCAGCGTCTGAAAGAGGCAGCGGAGAAGGCGAAGATAGAGCTCTCGGGAGTAATGAGCTCCAATATCAATCTGCCCTTTATTACTGCCGATGCCGGCGGTCCCAAGCATTTGGACATGACGATTACCAGAGCTAAGTTCGAGGAGCTTGTTAGAGATCTGATCGAGAGGTCCTTGAAGCCTTGTCAGCAAGCTCTGGAAGATGCCGGCTTGAAGTCTTCCGATATAGAGGAGATTATCCTGGTCGGAGGGCAGACGCGGATGCCACTGGTTCAAGAGATGGTAAAGAACTTTTTCGGAAAGGAACCTCATAAGGGTGTCAACCCGGACGAATGTGTTGCTTTAGGAGCTGCTATTCAAGCCGGTGTTCTGGGTGGAGAGGTGAAAGATGTTGTTCTACTGGATGTAACGCCGCTCTCTCTGGGTATAGAAACCCTAGGAGGAGTCTTTACTAGGCTTATCGAGCGTAATACAACCATACCGACATCTAAAAAGCAGGTTTTCTCCACAGCTGCGGATGGGCAGACGACAGTTGATATACATGTATTGCAGGGCGAGCGCGAGATGGCGGCCTATAATAAGACTCTGGGGCGCTTCCAGTTGACCGGAATTCCCCCGGCACCTCGCGGCATACCACAAATAGAGGTCAGCTTCGATATCGACGCCAACGGCATAGTCAATGTTTCCGCCAAGGATATGGCCAGCGGCAATGAGCAGAAAATAACGATAACTTCATCCGGCGGCTTAAATGAAGAAGAGATAAAGCGTATGATGGATGAGGCGGATACGCATGCTGCTGAGGACAAAGAAAAGCGTGAAGAGGTGGAATTGCACAACAATGCTGACGCCGCTGTATACAGTGCTGAGAAGGCAATTAAGGATGCCGGCGACAAGGTTGATAAAGCCGAGATACAGAAGGTGGAAACAGCTGTGGCAAAGTTGAAGACCTCTTTGCAGGGAAGCGATAAAGAAACTATAAAGGCGGATACTGAAGCACTGACCCAGGCAATGTATGGCTTAACATCCAAGCTTTATGAGCAGTCCGCCCAGCAAGAGCAAACCGGTACCGCTGCCGGAAAAGATGCAGACAAAGCCGGTACTACGGACGGGCCTACAGTCGATGCGGATTTCAAGGATGTTGACTAATGTCGGCTAAAAGGGATTATTATGAGGTCCTGGGGGTTAATCGGTCTGCATCGGAGGCTGAGATCAAAAGGGCTTTCCGGCGCCTTGCCCGGAAGTATCACCCGGACGTCAACCCGAATAATCAAGAGGCTGAGGCCAGATTCAAGGAAATAAATGAAGCCCACGAAGTCCTGAGCGATGCTCAGCGCAAGGCAGCCTACGATCAGTTCGGACATGCTGCCTTTGAGAACGGCGGACCGGGTGCCGGCGGTGGTTTCAAAGGCGATTTCAGCAGCGGCTTTGGGGGCTTCGGCGATATTTTTGATATGTTCTTTGGCGGGCGTTCCGCCGGTGCTCAACGTGAACATGGTCCTGCGCGCGGTGCCGACCTACGCTATGATCTACTGCTGGAATTTGAAGAAGCGATTTTCGGCAAGGATATGGAGATAGAGGTGTCACGTCTTGATAAATGTGATGCCTGTGATGGTAGCGGTAGTGCCGCAGGGTCTTCAGTGGAGACATGTCTTGCCTGTGCAGGGACCGGAGAGGTACGCCAGGCGCAACAAACGATGTTCGGACAGTTTGTAAATGTGACCACTTGTCACCGTTGCGGCGGCAGAGGCAAGATCATCACCAATCCCTGTTCTGCATGCGGTGGGGCCGGCAGGAAAAACAGGCGTAAGAAAATAGAGGTAAAGATACCTGCGGGTGTGGATAATGGTACAAGGGTACGTGTAGCCGGAGAAGGAGAGGCCGGTGAGCACGGCGGCCCCTCTGGAGATCTCTATATCTTCATTAGGGTGAAAACGCATGCCTTTTTTGAGCGGCATGATCAGGACATCTTTTGCGAAGTGCCTATTACTTTTGCTCAGGCGGCGCTTGGCGCCAGGATAACGGTACAGACGCTTGATGGAAATGCGGAGGTTGAGATACCCGCGGGAACGCAGGCCGGAACTCTCTTTCGTCTCAGGGGAAAGGGCGTGCCGGCTGTAAGGGGTGGAGGCCGTGGCGATCAGCATGTCAGAGTGCGGCTTGAGGTCCCTAAGCGTATGACGGAAACGCAACGGCAGCTACTGAATGAATATGCCAAAGCCATGGGTGAGAGTCCCAGAGAAAATGATGACAAAGGGCTTTTCGGCAGAATGAAGGATGCTTTCGGAAAATAAGAGTAGATTAAGGGGTCAGGAGTTTACATTTAACATTTTCGACAAAAATGTTAAATGTAAACTCCTGACCCCATGAATTAAGGGTGTAACGCTATGGACTGGCTGGAATTGGTGCTGAACGCAAAGAACGATGTTGCGGCGGAAAGAGCGGCGCTGCTTATGAGAGATTGCGGTATCAAGGGATGCTGGTTCAATGAAGGCGCAGTGATATCCTATCTGCCGGAAGAGACGGCTTCTTGGCAGACAATAGATGCCTTGTCTGTTGAACTGGCAGAACTTAGAGCTGCGGGCATAGGGCTGGGCGAATTGAGAGTGCACGGCCGGCGTGAGCTGGAGTGGGCTGATAATTGGAAGAAATACTTCAAAATTAATAAAATCGGCCGTATAGTTATTCGTCCCTCCTGGGAGGATTATACTCCTGAACCGGGAGAGGCGGTAATGGATCTCGATCCCGGCATGGCTTTCGGAACAGGGGCGCACCCTACCACCGTTATGTGCCTACAGATGATAGATCATTATTTGAAAGCCGGTTGGACGGTTCTTGACATCGGCACCGGATCGGCCATTCTTTCCATCCTGTCGGCCAGGCTCGGCGCCGCTTCCGTCTTTGCATGCGATATCGATTCTGTGGCTGTCGAGGCGGCGCAACAGAACATTATCGCTAATTCCGTATCTGGGCAAGTGAGTGTAGTTCAAGGCGGCGTAGATAAATATGACGGCCCTCTTGTAGATATGATTCTGGCTAATATAACGGCCGATGTTATAAAGCTGCTTTTGCCGGACATGAAGCGTTGTCTGAAGCCGGATGGATATCTTCTGCTTTCCGGCATTATCGATACGCTCAGGCAGGATGTGCTTACGGTGGCGGATAAAAACGGGTTCCAAGTGTTCGAAGAGAGAAAACAGGGAGAATGGATTGCGCTGGCACTGCGGAGACGGGAGACATGAACCGGTTATGTCTTCCCGGGGCAACGCTGGGAAGCGGCTTGAGCTTACATCTGGCCGGTGAGGAAGCGCACTATATTCTCAGGGTCTTGCGTTTGAGAAAGGGCGATGGAATATTCATCTTCGACGGTGCGGGAAATGAATATGAAGCTGTGCTGGAGACTGCGGAGCGCGGCAGTGCCTTTCTGCGTCTGGGGAGGGCTGTTAAGCGTAACACCGAGCCTCTTGTTCGTATCAGCCTGGCCCAGGCTCTACCTCGAGGCGATAAGATGGATCTGATAATTCAGAAATGCACCGAAATAGGGGTCGCCGAAATATTGCCTTTCTCTTCTGCACGCGGCATACCCAGAGTAAAGGAGATTACACAGGCAGGACGATTGAGCCGATGGCGTAGGATTGCATGTGAGGCAGCCGAACAATCCCAGAGGGTGTTCATTCCTGAGGTAGCGGAGATTACCGCTTTGGATCAGATAGCCGAAAGTATAGGGTCATACGATCTTTCTTTGGTAGCCTGGGAAGATAGTATCGAGCCGTTGAAAACGGTTTGGGGAAGGATTAACCGTGGGGCGCATAGTATTTTGTTGGTGGTGGGACCTGAAGGAGGTTTCACCATTGAAGAGATAGAGTTGCTGAGGTCCTATGGTGCGCTGGATATCTCTCTGGGATCGAGGATATTGCGGACGGAGACGGCCGGCATGGTGCTGGCGGCTCTGACGGTTTACGAAATGGATTCATAAGGGAAGGATCGTATGCATGGAGATTGTGCCCTGCTGACGTTGGGCTGTAAGGTAAATCAGTATGAAAGCCAGGAGATGCGAGAGCAACTGGAGAGCGCAGGCTATAAAATAGTTGATGCCGGCGGGGATGCAGACCTTTTCGTTGTTAATACCTGTGCCGTTACTCAGACTGCTGAAAAGAAATGTCGGCAGATCATAAGGCGAGTTGCAGCCCGTTGCCCGAAGGCGGTAATAGTGGTTACCGGTTGTATGGCTCAAAGAGCCGGTGCTGATTTGAAAAGATTATCAGAGCGGTTGATCATTCTGGGTAATGTGGAGAAAGAGGATATTCTTGCTTATATCACAGGAGGGATATCCTGTACAACGACTGGCCTTGGCAACTGTCGAAGCTATCGGGGGCGGGGAATAGGTAACTGGAATGGCAGAGCGAGGGCTTTTGTCAAGATCCAGGATGGCTGTAATCGTAATTGCGCTTACTGTCTGGTGCCGCAGGTCAGAGGCAGGTTGCGAAGCAGGCCGGCACGGGCTGCCTATGATGAAATAAGGCGCTTGGCTGATAACGGGTTCAGAGAGGTTGTTCTTACGGGTATACATCTGGGGCTTTACAATGAGCGTAAGGGGGATGGGCTGGCAGAATTTCTGAGCAAGCTCCCTGATATAGAGGGGATAGTGAATATACGGCTGAGTTCCATAGAAGCGACCGATTTTACATCCGATTTACTCAGTGTAATCAAAAACGATAACCGGATATGTAATCATATGCATGTACCGCTACAGCATGGGAGTGACCGGATACTTGGAATGATGCGGCGTTCCTATACAGCTATCGAATACGCACGCGTTATCGATAGCCTTCGAGCTATCCGGCCGGGACTGGCTGTTACGACCGATGTAATGGTCGGATTCCCGGGTGAGGATGATGCCGCATTCCAGGAGAGCCTCTCTTTTATCAGGAAGATGGGATTTGCGGGATTGCATATCTTTCGATACTCCCGCCGTCCCGGCACTCCGGCGGCGGTAATGCCGAATCAGGTAGGTGAAAAGATAAAAAGTGCCAGAGCGGAAGAGATGGCGCAAACGGCTGATGGTATTACCGATGCATATTTGGCTTCTATCGTGAATGAGAAACTTAGGCTTGTAGTTGAAAAGATCGATAATTCTCTATGTATGGGAAGAACCGATAGATATGTGGAAGCTGAGATTAATTCTCAGCCGGATTTCTCCATCGGTGATGTTATCTCCGTAAGAGCGTTAGGTAAAAACAACGGACGATTGCTTGGCAAAGCACTGAAAAAGGTGTTATAATAAATTTCAAGCAAATGCTCATTACATAGGTTGAAAGGCGGATACTCATAAAAGCCGTCGTGCGGAGGAAGCTGTGGAGGGTTGCTTGTTCTGTAAGCTGGCATCGGGCGAGATAGCGGCCGGCACGGTTTACAGCGATGATCGGGTTGTTGCCTTTAGGGATGTAGCCCCGGCGGCTCCTATTCATGTGCTTATTATACCGCGCAGACACATTGAGAACATATTGGCGGCAAATAAAGCCGACGAGGCATTGTTAGGACATATGTTGACAGCTGCTTCCAGGATTGCCCGCCAGGAGGGTATTGCTGAATCCGGGTTCCGCCTGGTTATTAATTGTAATGAGGATGGAGGCCAAAGTATAGATCACCTTCATATACATTTGCTCGGAGGTCGAAAGTTGGGGTGGCCTCCCGGTTAGCAGGAGGGGGGAGTGAGATTGTCTGAAGTACGTATAAGGGATGACGAATCCTTGGATAGTGCTCTTCGTCGTTTTAAGAGAGAGCTGCAGCGTACGGGTGTTCTGGCCGAAGCCAGGCGTCACGAGCACTACGAGAAACCCAGCGAGAAGAGGCGCAAGCGCATTGAAGCCGCTAGGCGTAAACGTTAAATCAAAGATGATTTTTCATTGAGTTGCACGGCCCTGCCCACTCTCCTGCATCTGGCGGAGAGCGGGCAGGGCCGTGCGGCCTTTTCTACCCGGGCGGATGAAGCTCCGCAGAGATATGCGGTCTGGAAAAAAGTAGCTGAATGGGGTTAAATAGAGCTTCTTGCGTATCACATTTCTAAAACAATCAACTGGTGACCTACCATTTTATCAATTTTAACCCAGGTTCTCCCGGCTTTGTATTCCACAGCCGGCCTCTTATCTAAAAGAGAATAGGCCCTCTGGGGTTTAGATATTTTAAGACCGATTTCTAGATCCACCAAGGGCAAAGAATCCTCAACCAGGTCCAACTGAGAGCGTCTTTCCGGCACATAATGAAGAATATAGAGGCCGTAACGGTTTTCTTTTTCTTGATAGTTCAGCAGTAGCTGTGCAGTGGATGGAGCATTGCTCACCACCAGCGGCTCAGGAAGCAGTTCCTTCAAGGCTGCAAGCACAAGTTTGCGGGCTATAGGGCTGCCATGTCTGCGGTAGATGGTAAAGAGGGGATGAGCAAAGTAGATACCGGTCTCCCAAGATACAGCTCCCGGTCGTCCCATGGGCCCTTGGGGAGGCGTATGGAAGTGATTTGAAAAATGGCGCCGGCTTCTTTGGAAAAAAGGCCGCCATCGCTCTGCCAGCCACCGGGCACCACTTTCCACCTCTGCTGCAGGCTCGTGCATCACAAAGGGCATCTGCCCCAGGCTCTGCCACTGCTTTTCAGGCAGAAGATAATCGGGATGGAACTCGCTCTCACCCAGATATTTAAGCGGCCAGCCGGCTGGAAATTCGCCATGGCAAAGACCGCTATGGCAGCTGGCCAGGATCTTGCCACCGCCTTTTTGATACTCTTCCACCTTTGCCGCTAGCTTCCGGGAAAGCTCTATCTGGTCAGGAAGGATCAGCACAGAGTATTTAGACCAGTCGCAGTGGCTATCCACCAGATCGAACTGATATTGGGCCTGGCCAAGGATTCTGTTTGCACCTGCCAGGGCATCGTCGATTCTCTTTTCTGTTAGCTCCGGCATTACAACTCCTATCTCAGAAGTGGATTTGGCACTTTCAAAATAAGGCTCATATTTTGCAACAGTTTCATATATATCACTGATGAGCTTTATGGCTGTGGGATCCAAGCGGCCATCCGGCAGCAGCTGATCTCCTATAGAGCAGCTTGCACCGAAGGCTATAGCTCTTAAACATTCGTATTCCAAAGCGTTGGGATCTTTGTAACCACCATACTCAGCCCAGGACTTATGAAAACGTCCTGTCATTCCAAGGTAGGGAAGATCCAAAGTCCGAGCGTAGCGTGCGACTATGGGAAAATGGTCATACCCCCAACCACCTGTAGGAAGGGATTCGATCTCAAGATGAGAGTAGAATTTTAAGCTGGAGCGAATGCCGGGGGTAATGTGGCCTGCATTGTAGAAAACGGGAGCGCTATCTTTTCGCTCCCAGATGAAAGAAGACAGCCGCTCTTTCATCCGTAGCAGCACTTTTTCTGCAAAAGCCCTTCGCTCCCGGCTTACCTCAGGGTTGTAGCCTTTCTCCTCCATAGAGACAAGGCAATTAGCACAGCAGCACTCTCCCTGATGGATAATATCAAAAAAGAACCCGTCAACTTCAAAGAGGGAAAGGAGCTCTGCAATCTGCTCTTCAACATAGGAAAGATAAGCATCATTGTTCAGACACAGCTTCTTCCAGCCGGCTTCCAGGGGTGCGCTGCCGCCAAGTTTCCCCTCTGCAGATACCTCCCGCCAATCCAAATGGAGCTTTGCCATCTCTTCATCAAAGCCCAGAGAGATATAAATAGGGACTTTGATACCTACCTTGTGGCATGCGGCAATTTGCTCTCGCAAGAGGTCGCATTCAAGATGCGGATGCCGGCCAGGCAACTTGGTATAGTAATAGATCATGCCATGGTGGCACTTGGCAAAGCAGGTTATAGACTCTACTTTTGCCTCTAAAAGCCTTTGGGCAAAGCTTTCAGGATCGAATTGCGATCCGATATTTTCAAGCAAAGGGCTATTATGAAAATCCAAATGAACTGTGCGCATTTGCAAAGCCATCTCCTCCAGCCAAATGATAATTGAAACCGGTTGCAACTTATGTAGTTATTCGTGTTTTCTTTTTCTTTTCCTGCTTAAATTAACTTTATGCTGTAAAGCAGGCTGCTTCGAGCTTTTCCGTTTAAATATTATGCAGGAATCTAACGAGAAAGGGAGAAACTTATACTATAGGATCTGAAAGGGGTTTCAGAATGGCAAGTATCTATGACATCGCAAAAATGGCAGGGGTGTCGGCAGCTACAGTCTCAAGGGTAATCAATAATGAACGATATGTCTCGCCTGCGACTCGTGAGAAAGTGCAAAAGGTACTCCGGCAGACCGGCTTTATTCCCAATGCCAATGCCAGCAGTCTTACTAAAAAAAGAACCGACACCATCGCTGTGGTTGTGCCTGATCTTACCAATCCTTTTTTCACAGAGATCATCCGGGGGATCGAGGAGCAGGCAGCAGCACAGAAAATTGCTGTAATAGTCTTCAACACGGATGAAGATATGGATAAAGAGCATGGAGCTTTGCGTTTTCTCATGGAAAAGAGAGTAGATGCCCTGATTATTGCCAGTGCAGCAAGATTTGCAAAGCATATAACCTCACATATAAACGCTGAAATGCCCCTTGTCCTTTTAGACCGGCAGCCCAAAGGTTTGAAGGCTGATCTTGTGCGCAGCGATGATCACAGGGGTGCTCAGATGCTGGTTGATTATCTAGTAGGTTTGGGCCACAGGGAGATTGGCTTTATCAAAGGTAAGGATGGAATCTCCACTGCCAAGCTGCGCCTTGAGGGCTACCTTCAGGCTTTAGAAAAGCACGGGTTGGAGCCTGATGAAAAGCTTATAGTTCCAGGCGATTTCAAACAGGAAGGCGGACGGGAAGGTATGCTGAAGCTATTGGCACTTGCCAGTCCCCCGTCTTGTGTAATTACATCAAATAATCTGGAGGCTATCGGAGCTCTTGCTGCCATTCGCCAGAGGGGACTGTCTGTGCCTGAAGATATCTCTTTGGTCTGTTTTGATGATTTGGAACTGGCCTCACAAGTATATCCGTTCCTTACAGTTGTAGCGCAGCCTGTGAGAACCATGGGCGCTGTGGCTGCACAATTAGCTTTGGAAAGGCTAGATGGCAAGGCCCAAAAGCCCCGGGAGGTGGTAATGCAGATGACACTTCTAGAGCGGAACTCTGTAAGAAGGGTCTAATTTTTTTCAGTGTTTCTGAAACCGGTTACAGAATTTAAGGAGGGATTTTTCGTGAGAAGTACAGCAATAGGCTTGGTGTTGGTCAATGATGAACGACCTCATGTTTATGAAGTAAATAATCAGGAGAACATGGCAACTGTAGATGCTTGGGCAAAAAGGATCCGAGAGCGCCTAACCGAGGAGGGGCATTGTCCGCCTATAGTGGTAGCATCTCAAACCATAACCGGTGTGCGGGTGGCACAGCAAGTGGGCGAGGAGTTGGCAAGGGCCAACGTGAAGCAGCTCATTATGTGCTATAACGTTTGGGATTTTCCCTATCTAGCATGGCCTCTGGTAAACTCACTGGGAAAGGAGATCCCTATCCTGAGCCTTTCCAACAATAATGGGAAATATCCGGGGAATGTGGGCCTGCTTGCCACAGATGGAGCCCTGAGGCAGGCGGGACGCAGGACCCACCGTGTTGTGGGAGAGATAGAGGATTCTAGCACTGTGGAGCAGGTATTGAATTGGGTGCGGGCAAGTCAGGCCGTCACTACGATCCGCAACGAAGTCTATGGCCTCTATGGCGGTCACTCCATGGGCATGGAGACAGGTTATTTTCACCTAATACCTACCCAAAGAGCACTCGGCTGCACAGCTTACCAGATCGATCAACTTATGGTTTTAAAAGTGATGGAAGGAATTCCACAAGATGAGGTGGAAAAGGGTCGTAGGTGGTTTGAGAAGTTATTAGGTGAGCGCCTACGCTATGATGGGCATATGCTGACAGAGAAGACCTTGGAAACGCAGCTCCGCCTGTATTTGGCTATAAAAAAGCTCAATGAGGAATATGGCCTGGATTTCTGTGGTATCAAAGGTCAGCGGGAGCTCACTGAATATGTGTGCTTAGGTGATGTGGCCGAGATGTTGCTCAATGATCCTTATGACTGGAATGGTCAGAAAGAGCCTACAGTCTGTGCCACAGAGGCAGATAGCAATGCCGCCGTTACCATGCAGCTTTTGAAATATATCTCAGGGGGCTTGCCTACGCTTTTTATGGATGTTAGGTTGTATCATCCCAAGCTGGACCTATGGGATTTATGTAACAGTGGAAATCATTCCAGCTACTATGCTGCTTTATCCCTTGATCCGCAGGAGAACTTCAAGCATATTACCTTCCATCCGGCTTTGGAATATTACTTCAAAGCAGGTGGGGCCTCTGTTGAGTTTGATGCTGTACCCGGCAAGCTGACTTTGGCCAGGCTCGGCTTTTACAACGATAAACCGTATATGGTGATCATGGCCGCAAGGAGTCTGGAGTTGCCGGCAAAACAGCGCCAAGAGTTAGGAGAAGAGACGGATCCGACTTGGCCTCATGTCTATGCGCGTCTGGAGGGTGGCTTCAGGGAGTTTTTGCAATACTTCCCTGCCAATCATATTCAGGGAGTGGTGGGGGATAAAATAGAAAGCTTGGTTTATGCCTGCGAGATCGCGGGGATTCGGCCAATAGTGCTGGGTAAGGATTATCTGCCGCCTGTGTGGGAGCTAGTATAAAAAAGAGGTGAATAGAAATGTTAACCGGACTTGCAAAATTAGGTCAGGAAGTAAGTTCCCAGCGCCAATCTTCTTACGATGGGCCTCTCTGACTGCCGTCTTGCGTATATTTGCGAAAGTCCTGCCCGAATAGCAACTGCATGCAGAAGTTCAGAAACATATTGGACTCTGAACGGGAAGGTTCGGAGTGCAACAGATCTATGTAGGAAGCTATATCCGGGGTTATAATAGACTGATGAAGTATATATCGGATATAGAGCATTTAAGCCAGAGAGAAAAGAAAGAGATAAAGCGGCGGCTTAAGATCATAGGTTTTTTCGAGGAGTATG
>Ga0172382_10005084_pt1 | contig 19795 bp, 25 predicted proteins | sample Leawel138RmetaG_FD_122245 | JGI IMG/M metagenome (GOLD analysis project Ga0172382, IMG submission 122245) | Leachate microbial communities from a municipal landfill in Southern Ontario, Canada - Leachate well 138R metaG | ecosystem: Engineered > Solid waste > Landfill > Unclassified | place... | reverse complement strand
TGCATCTTCACCATCAAGAACCGGCCGGAGCATGTCCGAGAGATCTTCAATCGCAATCAGGATCGCCTCTGCATCAGCAGCGTCACCCTCATGGAGCTGATTTACGGTGCGGAGAAGTCGTCCATGCCCGAGCGCAACCTTGCGGTCGTGGAGGGGTTTGCGGCCCGGCTGCAGGTCTTGCCTTACGACGAGGCGGGTGCAGCGCATACCGGTCAGCTGAGGGCCGAGCTGGCCAGTCAGGGTAAGCCTATTGGCCCCTATGACCAGATGATCGCAGGCCATGCTCGGTCCCGTGGCCTGGTGCTGGTGACCAACAATCTGCGTGAGTTCAAGCGGGTGCCCGGGCTGAGAGTCGAGGACTGGGTGTCGGCGTGAAGCGGGATGGGGCGCGTCCCTGTGCCCCGGTGCGTCAGCTGCAGTTGCCCGCCTTGCGGTATCCGGCGGAAAGGGCTTCTGCCTCACTGGAGAAGTTCACGATATTTCTCGGGCTCATGGCATCGTAGCTGGGGCATCCCTGGGGTAGGTGGAAAACCCTGCTGTTACGGTTGCCGCGAATGGGCTGGCGGGCATCGGGAGAAACCGCAGAAAAAACCTCCCGCTGAGAATCTGCCCTGGTCAAGGTAGCCGTTCCGCCAAGGCCGTCCCTGGTAGGCCGATGTCCCAGTGTCCAGTGACGCTCACCGGTAACAAACGGATTGTGCCGGCCCACCACCCGGGCGATCCGCGCATCGCGCTCGCGCTCCCATGCATCCACCGGAAACATTCTGTCCCAAGCCATCAGGAGCTGTTGCTGCTGCCTGCTCATGTTCAGTCCGTAACGGTCATGCATGTAGAAGTAGATGCGGGCTACACGGCCTTTCACGGCGTCCCGGGGCTCGGCCATCCGGGCCTTGAAGTCCACTTTGAAGCTGCACTGCCCGTAGTACCCCTGACTTCGCTGCACCGTTCCAAAGCTGTAGTTGCTGCGGTCTGCGTTCACCTCGCCAACGGCGATCACGAGGTTGTGCAGGTCGCTCTCCATGGCGCGAAATACCGGGTCGGTGGCCACGCAGTTCTGCCGGCCCCCGTTCTGCCAGCACTGCCTCTGGTGCCCCATGGTCCAGCTTGGCAGCACATGCTCCCACTCCGTACGTTCGGCGCGGTTTTGCTGCGCGCGGACCTGATACCCGCATGAGGCCATGTCGGTACGTCCTCCCGACTCGCCCACCCACTTCCAGTTGCAGCCGCAGTAGAACGTGCCCTGCTGCCCTCGGTTCTGGTCAAAGTAGACATGCTCTTTCAGCAGCTTTTTTGCCTCTCGGAAGCTGCCCACCTCTGCTGACGACAGGGCTGGCACCATCAGCCAGAACGCCATCAACCACCACAACACTTGTCTCAATGGAATCTCCCCCTGAAAAATTGAAAAATAACCCTGCACCCGGGACCGCCCCTGCGGCCCCGGAGCTCAACCTGTTGCCTGCTTGTTCTTCTGGAATCCCTTCGCGCGGCGGACGTTGTAGCCCTTGATCCAGCGCTCCAGCTCTGCGCAGGGCGCCTGAGGCACCGGATTCAACTGAGCCTCCTTGCCCGGGTTCTCGCCCATGAACGCCCTGTACGCGTAGTAGGCCCATCCGGGTTTCTTCCCGTGCTGTTGTGCGTAGCCAAGCAGCTGACCATAGACCTCCTGCTTATGGTTAGGACAGATAACCGTCTTGCGATCCTCCATCTTCACCAGCTTGCCGCTGGCCACCGTGATGCCACGGGCGACCTCCAGCTGATGCCCGCATTTGGGGCAGATGCTGCCGATATGGAGGAAGCTGCACATCTGGCAGGGATGTTCCTGGGGCTCTTTCTCGTCTTTCTTTTCCGGCCGGCGGTCTGGGTTGTCGCCGTCGTTCATGTCCAACGCCGCCGGTAGCGGGTCGGCTGGTTTACCGTTGCGCAGCAGGTTGCCGGCATGGTCGATGATGATGCCGTCCACCTTTCCCCGGTCGGGACAGATCCGCAGCACCCGTCCGAGCATCTGGTAATGCAGCATCAGGCTCTTGGTAGGCCGAGCGATCACGATGCAGCTGGTGGCCGGGTCATCGAAGCCCTTGATCATCATGGCTACCGACACCAGGACGGTCAGTTTCTGCCGGTGATAGAGATCCACCACCGCATGACTTTCTTCGGGCGACATATAGCCGTGAACGCATGCCGCCTTGACGCCGTGGTTCAGGAACTCGTTGGCCAGCTGCTGCGCGTGTGCAACGTCGCAGGCGAACACAAGCGTTTGCCGGCCTTCACCCAGCTCGAACCAGTGCGAGACGACATCCCCAACGATCTTGGCATCGCCCATGACCTTGGACAGGGCGGTCTCCACCCAGTCGCCATTGGAATTGGTGGGCAGCCCGGCCGTGTTCGGCACGAACGGGGCATAGCAGACCGCCGGAACCAGATATCCGCGGTCGGTCAGCTCCTGAATCGTGATGTTGCTCACCATCGAGTCGAAGATGAGCCCCAATCCCTTCCGGAATGGGGTGGCACTGAGGCCGATGACAGGCACCTTGTTCTGCCGGCACCACTCGATCAGCTTGAGGTGGACCTCGAAAATGACATGGCACTCGTCAATGATGACCAGCTCAGGCGGGTATTTTTCCAGCAGCAGCTGGATGCGCGTACGCAGGGTCTGGACGCTGATGACCTGCAGCGGCTTGGAATAATCGGTGTGGATGTGGTCACCCTGCACCACACCGAGATCATGCTCGGCGCCCAGCCGGCGGACCGACTGATCGAGCAGCCTCAAGCTATCGACAATAAAGTAGGTTCGCGCCCCTTTACTGTAAGCATTGAGCATGATCGTTTTGGCGACCTCAGTTTTGCCGGATCCGGTGGGGCTCATCAAAAGCTGGATGAGGTTCCCCTGCCGAATACCCTGGCGCAACAGGGAGATCTGTTCCGATTGATAGTCACGAAGTTGCATGGCCACCCACCTGATAAAGCATTCAGGTAGAGGCTCTCACGGCTTCGGGAATACCCAAGCCGGGCGGGGCAACTCGTGCGGTTCTAGTCGGCCTGATCAGTGTCGGGGAGGGGGAGTATCAACTCCAGCTGCTCCTCATCCCGAGGTGAGCTTTTTCCTTCGGGCGCTTGTGCAGGGCATTGGCAGTCCAGGTGGTTGAACTCCATCCAGCACTCCCAGCAAAGTCTTCGCTCACGATTTTCCATTGTGCCCTTACATGCTCGATCGGCACCTGAACTGGCCGCTACTGGCTACTATGCCCACTATTTCGCGATTTTCCAGTACCGATCGCTGAGAATGTCGATCAGCAGCTGTGAGGTAGTCACCCCCTCGGCCGCAGCGACGGCCAGCAGCATGTCCCGGGCCTGCTCCGTCAGCTCGGTCACCACCGGCCGCACAGCAGGGGATTTATATCCCTCGGCGCGTTGTGCTTCGCGCGCCCGGCGGGCCGACAGGGCTTTCTGCAGGCGTTTGCGGCTATCCGGATCCAGATAGCGGTCGATGAGGCGTCGCGCGTCATCAGGGGTCTCCATCAGATCTGCCGCTCGGTAGGAGAGCTCTGGCAGTCTGCCGGTGGAGATCTGATGCTTCAGCCATTGCCGCACCCAGTACACCTCCCGAGTGTCGCGGATTTCAAAAGGGCGTTTGACGTTCATTCTGGCCATGACGTAGCTCTACACGATGGAATTCTACCGAGTGGAACACAAAAATCCTTTAGCGGATAGCTCAAGAGAACCGACGATCATTCTGACGATATAGAAGATCTACATGGTGGAATTCTACCGAGTAGAACACAGATAAGTCTCTACCGGAGGGGTGAAATCGGTAAATGCGCGTATTTTCCGCATTTATACAGCGCTCGGGGTACCCGTTCTGATGGTTTACTCAGGTTTTGCCATAACCATTGGAGTTCACTATGAAAAAAGCCGACCTGATCAAACATATCGCCAGCCAGATGGACTGCAGCCAAACGGAGGCGGGCCGGTTCCTGGTGGCATTCACTGACGCGATCGAGGGGGTTATTGGTCGTGGCGACCAGGTGGCCATCCCCGGTTTCGGCACGTTCGGGGTGAGTGTTCGTCAGTCGCGCACCGGCCGTAATCCGCACACCGGTGAAGTGATGGCCATCCCGGCCAAGGTGGTACCGCGCTTCACACCGGGCGCCCATCTGCGCGAAGCGGCGAGCCTTAATGCTCCCGTCTGATTAACACGAGAGGGATGAACCAATGCAATACACATCGGAGCAGCTGCCGGTTATCAACTATCAGGGTAACCATCTGGTAATCAAAGCGTTTGCCGGATGTGGCAAGACTTCAACACTTGTGGGGTATGCAAAGGCACATGCTGACCTCAAGATGCTGTATTTGGCATACAACAGGGCCATCCGTGACGAGGGAGCTGCAAAGTTCCCTCGCAACGTGGTCTGCAAGACAGCGCACCAGCTGGCCTGGCCGGAGTTCGGTAGCCGGTACCAGCACAAGCTGGGCAACCTGCGGTTGACTGACATTGCTCAGTTTCTCGGGACACGCAACTGGAAGCTCATCAAAGCCGCGCAGGGCACATTGAATGCCTATCTCAGCAGTGATGCCCGGGAGCTGGATGAAACCCATGTCGAGGCCGGAATGGACCCGGATGACTACCTGACTGCCAGCGAGAAACTCATCCGGGAAGTCGTGGACATGGGCCGCAAGCTGTGGGAGGGCATGATCGACCCGGACTCCCGGCTCAACTGTGTGCACGATGCCTATCTCAAGCTGTTCCAGCTGAGCAATCCCGTACTGCCCTTTGATGTAATCCTGTTCGATGAAGCGCAGGACTCCAACCCGGTCACCGCCGCCCTGGTATCGAGCCAAACAGCACGGAAAATTTTCGTGGGAGACAGATGGCAGCAAATTTATCGCTGGAGAGGCGCTGAAGACGCGCTGGAGAAGGAAATAGCGAAGGGTGCCGATCTGATGCACCTGACCAACTCTTTCCGGTTCGGCCCGATGATCGCTGGTGCAGCCAACGTGGTGCTGCGCTTCCAGGGCGAGAAGCGCTCGCTTGTGGGCCTGGGACCGTCTGACAAGGTGTACACCGTACTTCCCCCGGGCATCCGCAAGTACACAGTGCTGAACCGCACTGTCGCCGGGGTGCTCCAGACGGCGATCGAGGAGGTTCAACGCGGCCGCGTCGTGTACTGGGTGGGCGGGATCGAGTCATACCAGATTCAGGACATCGAGGATCTTCACCACCTCAAGAGCGGTGACCACAAGAAAATCGTCAACCAGCGCCTGGTCAAGCAATTCCCCTCATACGGGCACTACGAGGACGCGGCGCAGGAGGCCAAGGATCTGGAAATGACCCGGCTGGTGAAAATTCTCAAGGACTACCCGGATGTGCCGCGCATCGTGGCTGCCCTGAGAAAAAACATGGCTCTGGAGGAGGAGGACGCGGACGTTGTGGTCAGCACCGTGCACCGGTCGAAGGGGCTTGAGTGGGAGAGCGTCATTATGGAGAACGACTTCCCTGACCTGTTTGACACAGGGGAGCGCGCTATGTCCGCCGAGCAGCGGGCGGATGAACTGAACCTGCTGTATGTCGCGGTAACCCGCGCCAAGTCGAATCTGGTGATCAACGCATCGGTGGAGGGCCTGGTGTTGAAAGCCCACGCCGAGGCCCGCAAGGCAAGGAGTGTGCAGAATGTTTGAGGTACTGGTTGGATTGATCGTGCTGCCCACAGCAATCATTTTTCTCTGGAACTGGTTGCTCGTGCGGATGAACGCGGCGGTATGGGATGCCTATCGGTACACCGGCCTCATCGGCACACCGATACACGAGCTGTCGCATGCCGTCGCCTGTGTGTTGTTCGGTATGAAGATCGAGTCTGTCTCGTTCTATTCCCCGAACCCGCTCACCGGGCAGCTGGGCTATGTACGGTTCGTGTACCGGACGCATTCGGCGCTGCATGCGCTGGGGCGGGTGATACAGGGCGTCGCGCCGCTGATAACGGCTTCCGTCATACTGGTGATGGTGTTCTCGCTGGGTGATCAAATGGGTAAGCCAGGCAGCCTCCCGCTCCACCTATGGGTAATGGACGCAGCACAGGCCACGCTCACCAGTGCCAGAGACATGTTCCTCTCGGGCTGGCAGGGCATGCTTACCACAGTGGTCTGCGCGATCCTGGCGCTGCACCTGATCCCCAGCGTGTCAGATATCCAGATTTCCCTGGGTGGGCTGGTCGGGGTGCTCTTTGCCGGGCTCTGCGTGCTGCTGGGCCTTGATCTGTTGCAGATGAACCTGCACTCCATGGGACTGGCAGAGCTGATGGGCGTCAATATCCATTACGCGCTGGGTGTGGCCCTGGACTGGACAGAGGCTGCTCTCTGGATGGGAGTGCTGGGTGTGACCGCCACTGTCGTCATGGCCCTGATCGGCTCGGCCGGGGTGATTCTCGTACCCTCGATAATTGGTTTTGGTGTGAGGTATATCCGCGGTGCCCGGGGCGCAACGTGAGGGGTTGCGCCGGGGCCGAATCCATTGCATGATTAAGGTGTCTTCGGACCCGCTCGCTGCGCGGCATGCAAGCAAGTCTTCTGGGCCAGCACCTGCTGCTGGCCTCTCTCCTCAAGCCTCTCGGCTAACGAATCTTTTATCAGCGCATGTGCGGTGATAATTGACCATGCTTCGGCATGGGTCGGCAGCTACCGACTGAATCAAGCACTCAACCCCTGCGGGAGTTCCTCCCGTCAGGGAGGGCTCTCGCTTAACTCTACTGGAGAAAAGCGATGTCCATTATCAACCTCACCAAGTTCCGAATCACCCCTGAGCTTCAGGAGTTCGGCGTGAAAGATCTTTCCGATTGGAAAGAATTCAAGGAAGTCAGAAACCTTCTGTTCTTCCAAGGCCCGCCGGTGGCTGATCTTGTTGCAAAGCGCATTGAGCGCCTTGTCGAGATCGCACTTGCGGAATCTGCCCGCACAGGCAGCACGAAAGTGCTGATGAGTTGTCCGCCCTGGATGGCCCATGGTCTGTGCAACGAGCTCATCTATCACGGCCTTGAGCCGCTGGTGAGTTTTACCAAGCGAACCCAGGAAAATGGCATTGAAGTCGTTGACCTGATCAAAGCAGCTTAACAGCAGTAAAAACCTACCCGCAGGGGAGAGACTTCCCTGACGGGAGTTCTCTTTTCTCGCGGAAACATTGAAGAAAGGAGAATTACGATGCATTTTACCAGCACTGTTCCGTTGAATCATTTTGGGATTAATGTCCAGCAAGTAGTTGATGCGTTCCCAGAAGATCACGAGCATATGGCATATGTACCGCGCAAAAAGGAGCTTTATCATTTTCGCGTGACTATGCTCAGGCGCTTTACCGAATGGTTGTATAACCCTGAAGGTGACGCCTGCTTGTTGGTAGGACCAACGGGCTCAGGAAAAACCTCATTGGTGGAGCAAATCGCAGCTCGTTTGCGGTGGCCTACCATCACTGTTTCGGCGCACAGCCGGATGGAAATGCCTGAGCTCACCGGCTACAACTTGCCATACACCGACCCGGTGTCTGGTGACCTGCAGACCCGGTTCGTGGATGGGCCGCTTACCAAGGCGATGCGTGAGGGGTTCATATTCGTGCTCGATGAGTACGACACTCTGGATCCTGCCGTATCGGTTGGGCTTCACGCGGTTCTGGAAGGTCGGCCGCTGGTTATCCCGGAAAACGGTGGGGAGATAATTCATCCCCATCCCAATTTCCGGTTTGTTGCTTGCGGCAACACGGCTGGGCAAGGGGATGAGAATTCCCTTTACGCAGCAACCATGCAGCAGAACCTGGCCACGCTGGACAGGTTCCGTGTGTATGAGGTGCCATATATCGACAAGAAGGATGAACTTGCGCTTCTGGCTGTAACCTCACCCGACCTGGGTGATGTGACCAGGGAAGCAATGGTTGAGATTGCCACGTCGATACGCAACCGGCATGAAGGTAAGGATGGAGGCAACTTTCTGAGCGTCACCATGTCCACCCGGACATTGCTCAGATGGGGCCGTATCGCCTGCGCCTACATGGATCTTGGTGAAGAAGCGCCCCTGAAAACGGCGTTGGAAGAAGCACTTCTGAACCGGTGTGATGCAGTCCAAAGGCTCGCTATTAACCAGATCGCTAAAAGCGTGATTGGCAATACGTGGGACGAGAACTGATAACCACACTTTAAACCCTGAAGGGGGCCTGCTCCCTTCAGGGGGGCAGTCTCCTTTCATCACGATGAAAAGGAAAACTGCTATGACGAACATCGAAGTAAAAATCCTCGACCAGATTCTTCTGGTTGATTTGTCGGCCATCCGCCTGTGGACGGCTCGCAAGAAGCTCAAGCCGGAAATGCTGGAGGGAAAAATTCCGCCGGCAACTCTGGCTTCTCTGGGGTCGATGCGTGTGATTGATCCCGAGGAGCTTAAACCCTTCGAGCGGCTCAAACGCCGCGCCACGGCCCTCGTGGAATCGCGGGGCGTCAAATTCCTGGGGGGGTACGCCATCCCCGATAGCCTTATCCATGAGATTGTCGATGAGCTCAATACGCTGAAGGCCGAGTTCTATCAAGCCAAGGCGGATTTCATCAGCAGGTATGACTCACTTGTGGATGCGTGGGTGAACCAGGCATGGGAAAAAAACGAATGGCGAGAAGCCATACGGTCAAGTGTGACACCCAAGGCAGTTGTTGAGCACTCCTTGCAGTTTGGCTTTGCGGCATGCCGCGTGGCCCCTGACAAGGATGACAAGCTCAACAATCTGCTCAACGGAGAGGTAAGGGGCCTTGCCGATCAGCTCTACGCTGACACGGCGGCTGAGGCGGAGGATTTGCTTTCGACTGGCCTGGCCGGTCGCGGGCATGTGGATCAGCGAACGCTGAACACGCTTCGCCGGATGAACGCGAAACTGAGGGGGTTGATGTTCTTATCCTCCGATGTCCGCGCTCTTACCGAGTACATCACGGAGCTATTGGACACCCTGCCGACGGCGGGTGTCGTCAACGGCTCCCAGTACGCGCAGGTGGTAACCCTGGTGTCCGCGCTTTCTACAGAGGCGGGCATCAAGAACCTCGTTGTGCACCTGAATACCAGCAATGGTAAGACGGACACTGATGAGGAGCTGCAGTCTGTAGTTACTGTGAGCGCCCCGGCGCAGACCATGGTGACATCAGAACCGGATGTGGAGGTAGAAGCTGAGGCAGCGTTGCCAGCAGCAGAGCAACCGGTGGAGCAAGTAGAGGAGGAGGTTGGCGTAGTCGATACGCCGATCGAACCTGAAACCGCCCCTGCACCTGCAGGTCAGGTAGTGGAATTCCCGAGCATTCAGGATCTGATTGAACGGGAGCAGCGCCAACAAACCGCCAGAAGAAGAAACGCTTTCTACTTCTGAATCTGGCACACACCCCTGGGGGAAACCATTCCCCTTGGGGGGTGGTTTCTCCTTGGAATCAATGAAAAGGAGAATCAGATGAATCGTTCCAACAGAACCATTGCCAGTGCGCTTCCCATTTATGGGCAGCACCTGGCCGAAGCAACCGGTATCAAGGTTGTCATCGGCGGCGATCGAGCCTACACCAACGGTCAGCAAGTGAATGTGCCGATGGTGAAGGATGGCGATGCAAAGCTGGCCTTTGGTTTCATCGCCCACGAATGCAGCCATGTCCGCAACACAGACATGAGGGTATTCGGATCAACCGCAGGAACGCCGATTCGACAAAAACTCCTCAACATTCTTGAGGATGTTCGCATCGAGCGGCTCAGCATGGATCAGTACCCTGGTACAGAAGATGACATCAGGTACCTGAACCGAAAGGTGCTGCTTGAGCCTTTCTCACCCAACCGGGTGGGGACGACACCGGCAGAAATCCTCCATGGCGCCCTGCTGTTTGGGACGTACTGGAAGCTGCAGGAGCCGCAGCTGGAAACACCAGCGAAGGCTTACCTTGCAGCGCTGGCCGGGCTGGTTGGGCAGCCTCTGGCTGATCAGATCATGGCAGTGGCTTGCCGCTGCCTGGACTGTTCCAACACGGAAGAAGTGCTCGGTCTGGTTGACGAGATACTGGCGTTACTTCCGGATGACCAGCAACAGCAACAGCAACAGCAACAGCAACAGCCTGAGGACTCGCCAGAGGAATCCGGTGCTGAAGCTGGGGATGGAGAATCTGGCGAAAGTGACGCGGCGGAGGGCTCATCTGAGCAGGAAGCCGGGGATCAATCCCAGGGGGCAGGGCAGAACTCATCGAGCGGCGATCAGCCGGGAGAGGATGACGCCCAGAATACTGGCGGTGCACAGGCTCCGGCCGGCGCGGATCAGGATTCAGCCTCACAATCCCAACAAGGTCAGGACCAGACGAGGTGGCTGACTGACGAGGACTCGTGGGAGGATCTCCGTTCAACAGGTATCCGCTCACAGGTTCTATCCTCAACGGAAGCAGATCTTGCTGGGTTAATCTCCGATATCGGTGATGAAGCTGCGAGGATGATCGAGGCCGAAGCGGACGCCAATGGCACCGAAGAAGTCCTTCAATGTGTTGATGTCCGGAAGCCAGGAAAATCCTCCGAGTTTCAGAGGATTCGTCTGGGTCTGGAACAGTCAGCCGGGTTACGGCAGGTGATGTCTGGTCTGCTGCAATCGCAGGTGGATGTTCGCGTTCGGTTAAAAAGACAGGGGCGCCGTCTCGACGCATCGCGCATTGCGATGCTGAAGGCAGGCGAAGGCCGTGTTTTTCGCTCCAAAGCGCGGGCAGTAAAGGAAGCATCGGCCATTCAGATTCTTCTTGATAACTCGGGAAGCATGGATGGCCACCTGGACCATGCCGAGGCGGCGCTTTACGCCGTTCTGAAGGCCCTGGAAGGGCTGCCGCTGCTAAGCGTCGGTGCAATGGCGTTCCCTTTTCAAACATTGCATGGTGAGCGGTGCCAGCTGATCAAGGCGCACACGGAAACGCTGCAGGCTGCTGTAAACAAGGGAGGGTTTGGCCTGCAGGCTGAAGGTAGCACTCCACTGGCCGGTGCCTTGTGGGCGGCTGCTGGGGAGTTGTTCCAGCGCCGCACATGCACTGCGTCGAGGAAAGTGCTTTTCGTCATCACTGACGGTATGCCCAACAGGAATTTGGAGGATCCAGGGTATACGAGAAGAATGGTTGAGCGCTGTGAGGCAAGTGGTATCACAGTAATCGGCCTGGGATTCGGCGCGGCAACTGAGCCGGTTCTCCGGGAGACGTTCAACCACTACTGCTGTGTTGGGACCGTGGAAAACCTGAGGCAATCCTTATTCGGGTTGGTTCGGGAGGTACTCGCGGCCTGATGTAGCATCCACCCACCAAGGGGGTCATTCCCCCTTGGGGGAGTGGCCCCTTGTTTTTTGGGGCTACTGAAATGGAAAAAATGGTAATGAAGATGCCTGCCTTCGACTTGTTTGGAGAGCAGGTCATCACCCAGCGGCGTGGCGTTGAGCCGCGTCAGCGAACAGCACGACTTCAGGTGGTAAGGGAGTCCGTGCAGCTGGCCTTCATCGACCTGCTTGCAATGTCCGATGAAGAACTGGAGCAACAGCGCCAGTTCGACGAGTTGACCGATGATTACATCGAATGGCTCCGAGGCTACATGCTCAAACGAACGCTCCGGCAGCTCCTGCACCCGCAGGTAAGCGCGGAAGGAAGGCAAGACGCCTATGAATGGCTGATGGATGATTCAATTCATCCGTTCAGCTTTCGGGTGTGCTGCGAAGCCCATGGTACTGACTACATCGAGGTCCGCCTCGGTGTGGAATCAATCATGCGCAAGCACATGAAGTGACCACAAAGCCCACGAGGGGGAAAGCCCCTCGGGGCTTTCTCTTTTGCGGGCACCATCAAGCAAAAGGGAGAATCATATGGAAACCTCATCTAACGACCAGCGCAGGGTGCACTTGCTCTACGACATTACCGATGAGCCACCAGTCCCCTGTGAGTTCAAGGTTGGCGACAAGGTGACCTTAACCACTCGGGCGGGGGACGTGTACCGCGGATTGGAGGTGGCCGGGTTCGGGAAGGCGGTCAATCCCGAGCTGCGCCCCGATGCCTTCATCTACCTGGAAGACTGGGACTGCTATTGGTACGCAACCTCACCGGACATGCTGAAGCTGGAAAGTCGCGGCGATGCGTCTCAGGAGGCTGTTGTGCTCGGAGGTGCTCATGAGGACTGAAAAGCGACCTGTACGAGTTGGGCTTGGGGAACTGTCCAAGCCAATGACGCGGCAGCAAGCATGGCGATATGGGGAGCGCAACATGTCCCGATCGCTCAGACAGGCTGGGTTCGAGACGATTGTTTTCGCCTCTGATCCGGTGATCAACGGTGGCCTTTTTTTTCGTGTGAATTACGGGAAAAAATGCTGACGTTGGAATGATGAATAACCCCGGACGGCCTATGGCTGCCCGGGGTTTTCTTTTGCCCCTGGCATTGCTACAGTGAAGGGCATATGCAGCTGAGCAGTACTATTCAGCACCTTATCTTTGTGATCAGCATGAGCTGACCACTCAGATGCTCAGCCATGTATGTGGCCGAGCACACCCCCAAGCCGTTCAGGCTTAAATCGCTCACTCAGATCCCTGTGTGAGTACAGACCAACCCCCGGGTAAATAGAGCCCGGCGGGCCATATTTACCCCCCAACAGAGGAGTAAATATGGGTTATCAAAAGCGCATGCTACCATCACCTGAGAGCAACATTTGGGGGTTGATAGCCATGCCGTCATATCAGATCCGCTTTCACGAGCGGGACACCTTGCCGGACCTGATGGAACGTAGAGCCAGCGAACTCGGTATAACCGTCGAGCAACTGATTCTTCGCTTCATCTGTACTGGCATGCAGGACTACGAAACCCTTGATGGCCCCGCCGTGCCAGGTGATTCCCTGGACGATTTCTTTGTGAAAAACGGAGCATTGAAGGAATCGTAGTACCCACATAACACGTCAAATCAGCCCCCAGGGCGCGGAGGTAGCATGTCTAACCTTTCGGCCCTGCGAGGGGTCATTCTGTTTGCCTGGCTCCCTGAGGACGAAAATCCCCATCGGCCAGGACCAAAGTTTCGCCCAGTATTTGTGATTGATGTCGATCCAGAAGCGAGACGCCTGTTGGTTGCCTATGGCACCAGTCAGCGCGTTGAAGTCAACGGGTTGGGAGAGATCACTTTTCGGAAAAGCGAAATCGAAGGGTTGAGCAGGGACACCAAGTTCTGCCTCGGGAAATCCAAATGGATCCCCCTGGCGAAGGAGTACCTGTCTCAAAGCCAGTCGGCTGAAAAACTCGCTGTTCTCGGAACCATACCCAGCTCACGCGTCAGAGAGCTGTGGATGCGCCTGAGTGAAATCGCTGATAGCTGATTCATACCGCCCAATGGGGGAGTTTTCCCCTTTGGGGGGATTCCCTCCCGGGCATGACCCAGAAAGGAGAATCCCATGAATACCAAGCCGAATCAGTGCGTTGAATCGACCCTGTTCTGCCAGGCTCACCCAGGTGAAATTGCTGCGGTGGAATCGGGTCTTGTGCAGACCGCTTACAAGTTGCTGTGCAACGTACTGGAAAGCGTATTTCCCCCTGAGGAGGTTCGTAAGCTGAAGCGCGCATTGGATGACGAGGAAAGCAGTCGGTTCTTCTACATCCTGCGCTCCCACGCAGCGACCTTCATCGAGCTGGGGGTGGAGCAGCCCTGCTGGAACTGGATCGACGCCTACGGCTTCTATCTGGACGCAGTAGGAACCCGCTGGCCGTACATGACTCAGGAGCGCCGCAAGATGCTCCTGGATTGTGCTGCGGTTCAAGTCGGTGTGAAGGCTCCGGCCGGCACACTCAGTTAACGGTTCCGGGTCACCGTAGCCACGCCCTGAGGGGGAGTTTGCCCTTCGGGGCGAACTCTCCTCTCGCTTATGAAAGGAGAATCAAAATGCTTAAAAATTCTGTGGTTTCGTACCCGGATCGAGGCGCCTGGGGCAACTCCCGTTATCGGGGGAACTGCACCGGGCACATCATCAAGGACTTCTTTGAGTCCTTCGTGAAGCGCAAAGACGGCTTGGTGGTTGACCCGAGCATAGGGGGAGGCACCAGTGTCGATGTCGCGAATGAGCTTGGGCTCCGGTTCGTCGGTACCGATCTGCACCAGGGGTTCAACCTGCTGGTAGACGATCTGGCCACCTTCCTGGGTGAGCAAGCGCACGTTGCATGGTGGCATCCCCCGTACGCTGGGATGCTGCAGTACAGCGGTGTGGAATGGGGTGAGTCGAACAAATGGGACATGTCCCGGATGTCGCTGGCTGACTTCACTGAAGCACTGGAGCTGGCCGTCATGAATATCCACGATGCCGTCGAACAAGGGGGCGTCTATGGGATTCTGATGGGCAACATGCGCAAGGCAGGGGAGTACTACAACCTGTCATCGCTGGTGGAGAGGGTCGCGCCGGGCAAGCTCATTGAAGAAATCATCAAGGTTCAACACAACTGCGTCAGCGACGCCAGGCAGTACAGGGGCAATGTCATTCGAATTGCTCATGAGAAGCTCCTGGTGTTTCGCAAGGCCCAAGCATCGCTGTTTCTGCTTGGCCTGATGCAGCGCAGGGCAGAGGCGATGGTCGGGGTTACCTGGCGAGCCGCTGTTCGCAGAGTGCTTCTGGGCGGGAAAACCCTTCACCTGAAGGAAATAAATTCCGCTGTGGAGCCCTTTGCCAAGACGCGCAATAACCAGCACTGGGAAGCGAAGGTGCGGCAAGTCCTCCAGGATGAGCGGTATTTTCGCCGAGTCGGCTCCGGCGTTTATGCGTTGGCCAGCTGAGTGTTTGTGGTGATCTCGATGAACTACATCTGAAGGGAAGTTGATATGGACATTCAGAGTGATTTCGACCGTGGTGCCTTCCGTGATTGTGTGCTGGCTCATGGTCTGGGAGCGCCTACCCATGCCGCTTATGCATGGGCACGTCAGGCGTTTGTCTCAGGTAAAACCTATGCGGAACTTGCTCAGGGTGCGGTTGCTCAGGGCATGGTCCAGTGCGATCTCATATTCATCACGGATGTGAGACCAGGAGAGCCCTGCCTTCTGGACGGGAAGGGTCATGAGGATCTGACTATCAGGAATCTGGACGGACTGCCGCTGCTGGTATTGGCGCCCGCTCAGGATGCCCCCTGGACGCACGAGAGACTGAGGGATCTGGACATCGAGGCTTTCATCGGCCGCAGGGCCATCGAAGCCGGAGTCAGCGCCTACATAGGCGGTGATTTCGTCGGTAGCACCGAGGTCTGATCCGCAACCACACCCCGGAGGGAACTGTCCCTCTGGGGATGGTTCTCCCCGGTTAGCGAGGGAGAGTTAATGCGATGTTGATCAAAAACCCGTACACCTTGGAGGAAACGCTGCAGCGGTTGCAGCACTACCTGACAGCGATCAAGGCATCTGATGCCCTGGCCCTGCTGGCCAAAGCAGTAGCAAAGGCTTCTGATGAACCTCGGTTCGCAGAAAAATTGGAGCATGCTTTTCTGCATGGCTCCACGATCGAGTGCAGGGACCTGTTCTCGGCGTTCGGTGATTATTGGGCACCCCCCCGGGCTGAATTCCCTTATTACCCGCATAGCGATGCGGTGAACACAGTCGATTCGGCTCTGTACCACATCAAGCTCGGCGACGAGCAGGATGCAATCTCGTTCTATAACGGATTGCACAATTGTGATGGGGCTCATCTGAGCTCTTGATCAGACCCGGCCGCAAGGCCATCAAACGCCACGTTGGCATAACCATCCCAGAAGGGGGATCTCCCTTCGGGGGGGTCTTCCGTCTGGATAACCAGAAGGAAGCAGAAATGAAGACCTACAACCACGCTTACACCGTGGCATTCTCCGTGAAAGGATCGACGCACCCTGAAGGTGCCGATGTCACTCCGGAGCAGTTCGAGGCAGCGCTGACAGCGCGGATCCGGGAGCTGAACAGCAACGTCGATGAGTGGGCTGAAGCAGTGGGGTTGCCGTTCGACTCGTTTGAGGAGGAGGTGGTCCTGCAGCCGTTCACCGTTCTCGGGTTCTGTGAAGACACCGGGCAGGTTCTTTGCGATCACGTTGAAGCAGAGAATGACCTGCATGCGTTCCACGTTGCCGCTCAACAGCATGGACACATCAGCTTCGTAGCCGCCCTGCCAGGGCATCTGCAGGAAGGTGAGGGTATCAGCTTCCCTGGGACAGGGTTTGTTGATGCTTTAACTGTGCTCGATCAGCCTGAAGTCTTTGGTGGTACCTACGCCAAGGCCCAGGCTGTCGCAAAGTAGTAGACCCGGGTCGATCAGCATTGTGCTGTTCTGCTCATTAAAACCCTGACGGGGGAAACCCCTTCGGGGGTTTCTCCTTTCAAAAAAAGGAGAAATACGATGACAACTATCATCAACACCAAGATTGGCGAGTCCCGCAATGTGGCTCGCCTGTGGTTGGAAGGGCAGAAGCTGGCGAGAGCTGGCGTTCAGTCTGGCATGAAGTATGCGCTGCAACGCAGTGTTGGCGAGAGGGCGGAGCTGAAGCAGGTGGATGACACCTACCAGGGCAAAACCTACCACGTCAGCATTCGCAACCGGCGCGGCATTGCCACACCACTGATCGAGGTGCGGACCGATGAGCTGAGGGAGATTTTTTCCTCAGAGCGTATTCGGGTCGCAATACGGCAAGGTCGAATACTGATCACTGCCAACCACCTCGACGTAAAACAGCGTGAAAGGGAGCAAGAGCTGAAGCGGCGCCTGAAGGAAGGGGTACCGCTTGGGGTCTGCAGTCTGTTTCACGGAGGAGGGGTGCTGGACAAAGCGATGCACAGTGGCTTCAAGCGCGCGGGGATAGCCTCGTTCGTTCAGGTCGCCGCTGAGCTGGAATCTGGCTACCTCGATGCTTCGATAAGGAACAACCCGGAACTCTGGATGCAAGAATCACTGGCGGTGTGTGGTGATATTGCGGAAATGAATCTGGGTAACAACGCACCGCATTGCTCGGTGCTCTGGGCAGGGGTCCCTTGCACTGGCGCTTCGCTCGCAGGGCGATCCCGTAACGGATTGGACTGCGCAGAAGCGCATGAAGATGCCGGCGCGATGTTCGTTTACTTTCTGGATGCAGTCAGGGCGGTCAACCCTGCTGTCATCCTGATTGAGAACGTGCCGCCGTACCAGAACACCGCGAGCATGATGGTGATCAGGTCTGTACTCAGCAGTCTGGGCTACACGCTCAGTGAGGCAGTGCTCAATGGCAACGATTTCGGTGCCCTGGAGCGCCGCAGCAGGCTTGTAGTGGTTGCCATCAGCAAAGGGCTCCCTGCATTCAACTTCGATGGCCTACGGCCTGTGAAGGCGAAGGAGGAGGCGCTGGCGGAGGTGCTGGAGGACATTCCGCTGGATTCCGACCGTTGGAGAACGTTCGACTACCTTGCGGAAAAGGAAAAGCGAGATCTGAAGGCTGGTAAAGGCTTCAAGCGGCAGCTGCTGGACGGGTCGGAGGAGTTCTGCGGCACGATAGGGAAAAGCTATCAAAAATGCAGATCGACCGAGCCCTTCATTCGCCATCCGGCGAACCCAGAACTGTCGAGACTGCTGACACCGGTCGAGCATGCACGAGTGAAGGGAATCCCAGAGGAAGTTATCGCTGGGGAGTCTGACACCATCGCGCATGAAATTCTGGGTCAGTCGGTGATCTTCCCTCAGTTTGAGGCCGTAGGTCTTGCGCTGGGGAATCACCTGAAGAAGTCCTGCTCTGCCGCCCATCCCATCCAGGGAGAAGCGAAGGAAGCAGCGTAATCTGCATCATCCACCCACGCCGGGGAGAGTCTCCCCGGTTGGGGGGCTCTCTTTGGCCGTACCGAGGAGAGATTTATGAACGCGATTATGGAAGCAGCCAAACTGCAAGGGTCGGCAGCTGTGAGCCGGCGAGCCTGGGCCGTCCGCGGCCAAACCAAGACACACCTGTGGGAGCTTTCCACCGGCGGCGTCATCCTTCTCAAGCACGAGAAGGGAAAGGGCTTTGCGCAACCTGTGCGGTTGGAGCAGTCTCTGGATCAGCTCATTGAGCAGTTTCGGAGGCGCATTGGGAACAAGGTTTTCTGTCCCGATGCGTAACAGTGAGATCAGGCCGGTCGTTCAATGAACGCCGGCCTTTTTTGCACCGACGTGGATCTCTAAGGAGGGCTGGCAACGACAATATTTCCTGATAATATGAAGGCATTGCACCCCGTCGCCTCTGCGGCGGGGTAGCCAGATTCCCTACTCCCGGCGCTCGCCGGGAAGTCCAGAACCTTAGCGTCTGTACTGTGTACATTCGCCAAGATGCTCGTTTCGTCTATGCGATCGAGCTCCCCTTCAGTCCTGTCTATGCAGGCTGAAACCCCAATGCCCAGCTAGGCATTCAATCAAGCAATACCCACCCATGCGGGGAAATTCCCCGTCTGGGGCATTTCTCCGCGCTTACTTTGGAGAAATGCTATGAAAACTCTCATCATCGCAATCGCGGTCATCGTCGGCGGTATTCAACTCGGCGGTGCAGCTTTTGATGCTGTAAAGAGTTCAGCTGAAAAGTCCCAGACTGCTCAGCTGATCAATGAGCGTCAGTCGGCGCTTTAACATCAACCCTGACGGGTAATTCCCGTCAGGGGACTCCCGTCAATAACTTACGGGAGTAAAACTATGTTCCACAGGGCTTTTTTGAGTTGGTTCAAAAACTTCCTGCTGGGAGTTGGCTGTAGTCTGCTTGCCGCCGGCGTCATTGGATTCGCTACACCAGGCACGAACCCTTTCCCCTTGGTCTTTACCTTGGTAGTGGGGTTTGTTCTGGCCGTGTTATCCTTGGTGATAGTGGCAATTGAGCTGATTCCATCCACTTCTGAAGGAGAGTGACATGGGACTTGTATATGCCGTATCTGCGATTGTCCTCGGTGTGGCCGTTATAGGCGTTGTCGGTTTTCTGACCGCTGGCCACCTGGACAAGAAGTTTGGAACTGAGCATAAACAGCCACCGCATCGCGTGTGGTAACCCCACTGCTGATAAATCTCAGCAGCCATTCACTATGGCGGTGCAGCTCTAGCTAGGGCTGCACCGAATCTGGACAGGTTGTGATCATCCGTGTGGGTGGTCACCAAAGGGCTTCGAGGAGCCTTTCGGTGACCACCCACATGGAGTAAGCGAAAATGAGCAACCTGTCGGCCATCTACTGCCACGAACAGCGAGAGCTGATGCTCGAATCGGGTCGTGTGATCATTGTTCCTGAGCCGATCGCTCGGTCTTGCACGGGCACCAAAGACACTCGATTCATTCAAGCATGGGCTGTGATGAAGCAACTGATTCCAGCGAACGGCCAGATCGGCTACTTCGAAGCTGGTTAAATGAAGCACAGAACCCCGGTCCTCGATGGAGCCGGGGTTTCTTTTTTTTACAACCGAAATCCTGCCTGATATCCCCATTGCCGTTCCTTCTGAGCCAGTAGCATGGCGATACTGACCAGAGGTGCCTTTACCATGCTCAACTCCTTCCACCATTCGCGCTGTATGCGCTTTCTTGCCTGGATCCTGCTGGGACTGCAGCTCAATATGCTGTCCATGGGAGCATGGGCAAATGCCGTTCAGTCCAGCGCCGCACAAGCACAGGCGCTGGGTCTGGAGGCGCGAAATGCCTTCTCGTTCGACCAGGCCCAGGTTCATTTGCAGGACGTATTCCCTGACCTCACAGAGGACACCACCGAGCTGGAAGATGTGTTCGGTGATGACCGACGGACCAATGAACTGGGTTCCGAGGCCCAGGGAAGATTAGCGCTGGAACCCAGCGAGGAGGGCGA
>Ga0172382_10005083_pt1 | contig 19795 bp, 11 predicted proteins | sample Leawel138RmetaG_FD_122245 | JGI IMG/M metagenome (GOLD analysis project Ga0172382, IMG submission 122245) | Leachate microbial communities from a municipal landfill in Southern Ontario, Canada - Leachate well 138R metaG | ecosystem: Engineered > Solid waste > Landfill > Unclassified | place... | reverse complement strand
GTTTTATTGTTTCTGAAATAAACCCCTTTTTTAGATATATCAAAATATGCGGTCGCTACCGACTGATATTCACTGGCTGTTATTTCATTTATAGTATAATTATTTTTTTTGTTATAATTATAAAATAAATTCTCTACTGTTGATGTTAGATCCATTCTTAATTTATTAATCTTTGAAAAATATTTGCTGCCCTTTTCCTCTTAATTTTAAATCTATATGTTTATATGATATAATAAGTTCTATAGCATTTGAAATATATAAATTCATCAATTTTCTCATTTTTATAACGAATTCATTTTGTACCGCCTTAATTATCATTAAACAATCTAAAGATAATCTTACAAGGTTTGGTATATTGTTTCCATTGATATCGTATAAGTATAAAGATAATGGATTTATTGAGTTATCTGAAGTTGCTTCTATTTTAGTTTTTTTAGCATCACTTTTATGTAAAAGATAACTTGTCTCTACAGATGAACTGATAGCTTCAAACAAATTCTTCGTACTGAGATTATATTGGTTTATTCTTTTTTGATCTATATAATCATTATATTTTGTACATTTATTAACTGTTCCATTGACTAATAACATTAAATCAAAAACTAAATTTTGTAAATCAGGTGTTATAGATTTTAAATAATCTATGTTTTGATACATTATATTCATTTGTGAACCATTTATTATCTCTTCGATAAAATCACAATATATCTTGGAATTAACGGTTTCAACATATAAATAATTTGATGCTTCTATTGATTTTTGATTTATGAAATCAACTATTATGCTATACATATTAGTTATGTAACGATTATTACCATAACTTTTTGAATAGGTATTTAATAATTGTTTTAAACTATCGTATAATACTAAATCTTCTTTCGCATTGACTTCATTAGTGATAGAATAATTAGTATCTGTAAGATTTATGGAATTATATTTTGTTATGTTTATTTTATCTTCTAATGATTCCAATAAAGGTTTTATCTGAGATTCATTCAAAGTTATCTTTTCCGTTGATTTAAGATAGCATATAAATCCTACTATTTTTAAAACGACCATAATATCTACAACTCCTTCCAAATTTTTATGTATTGCTGATAAAAGTTGTACATTTAATTCTTTACGTTTTTCTTCTGATTGGTCTTTGAAATATTCATCATATATGGATTTTATCTCATCCTTGAAAGCTTCAAAATCAAAATCTTTACTCCCAGTAAAATAATTTTTAAACATTTTTATTATTTTTTGAGAATCTCCTTCTGATTGAAAACTGAAACTTTCGTATAGTCCATTCAGTAAAGTTTTGTCTAACCCTGATAATCCACTGGCGTACTCCAATATTTTATCTTTACCGGTTAATAAAACATCGTTTTCTATATTTTTAAAATCTTTCATAAAATCTTTCATAAATTTATAAAGTTAACACAATATTGCTATTTATATATTCAAATACACTTTTTCATGATTTTCATTTCATAAAATAAAAAATAACCACCCTGTTAAGGGTGGTTATCATAATTTAATCATTAAAGTATATTTAAATCAAAAACAACTTTCTCAGTAGCATTGTAAGGTGTATACTCTACCTTAACTAGTTTTATCTTGTAATTTGATATTTCTGGAGTATTGTTTTCTGGATCACATTTAACTAAGAAACCACTTTCAATGGCATTGCTTAAAACTAATCCTGACATAAATGCTTGAACTTCTGTTTGTGTTCTTAAATAATCATTGTAAGTTCCTCCTTTACTGAGAACATCTGGTTTGGCTAAAATTAACAGGTTATATTTTATATATGCTAACAACTCTGAATTATGAATTTGTTGTTGTTTAGATGCCTTTTTCTGACCGGTTAAATTACCCATTATGGTTATTCCATTAAAATCTACTATTGGATTAAATCTGAATAATTCAAGATACTTACGATCATTATCATCTACTTTTTCTTCTAATTCTGTTGCGGCTACATATCCTGTTGTATTTGCTACTATATCAAAAGGTAATGTTTTATTATAGAATAGATTGGATATTTTACCTGCTAATGGTGTAACAACGTTATTTATAATATCACCAACTCCATAAAAGAAGCACATATCTGAACCTATTGAAAATTTATCAACTAATTTTGTTGAATATTGTGGATTACCACCTATTGGTATATATTCATAATTCAGAATATCGTCTGATGGTGAATTTTTATATAAAGGATTTGTTGATTTTAAAAAGTCAGTTATAAATGGTTCATTAAGAATCGCTCTAACAAATTTATTTCTTTCGTCTAAAGTGTACATTAATTGACCAAATTGATATTTATAACCATTTTCTATGTAAGATTTAAAACAATCAATTACATATCTTAAACCATTAGTATCTTTTAAACCTTTAACAATTCCTGGTGTATTCATTATATCAAGAATTTCGCTCTGTCTAACTGACGTCCCATTTATGAATTGTTCTTCTACAGGTTTATAAGACTCTAACGTGTAATGTTTTAACGGTATAATATCTGAATTTACTGCTGGTAAAACTTTCATTATAGTTGTAGCGTCTCCTACTTCTTCAAATAACACTGATCCATCTGTTGTGTAATGGCATAATGTGTAATTAACTATGACTACTTGTGAAAATACAAATGGAGTTAAAGTGGTTAATGCACCGGTTCCTGTAACTAAATTATAATCTTCTAATTCATTGGCTACTGCGAATGTTTTATTTCCTGCATTTTGTAAATATGTTAGTCCATCAGCTACTTCTACTTCTGTGTAAGTTGTGGTATCTAACGATGCTATGAATGTGGCTGTAGAATTTATCCCGATATACTGTTTACCATGTATACCTACAATATCGGCTATTGTTAACATATTAACTGATAATGCAGATACTCCATCTTTTCTAATATTATGTCCAGTATCTCCTGTAACTGATGTTATATCTGATACTACGCCACTTGTGAAAGTCATAGTATAAATATCATCATCAGTGAATACAACTAAATCACTTCCACTATTAGAAACTGCAAGTACATTATCTTCAATTGTTAATAAATCAACTACTGACCAATTAACAAAATCAGGTGAATATAACAATTCATTTGTTGAAGGTATGATAGCTAAAAAGGCTAGAAATTGATTTAAGAAAACACAATTAGTTATGGTTTTATCTGTTAAGAAAGTGTTTATCATTCCTTGCCATGTATTACCACCATCTGAAGAAATATATACCATCAAATTATTCCATGCTACATATCTTCCATTTCCGTATATTAGATTAGTTAATGGTCCGGTTGATAAATCGCCTATTTGATTTACTGTCCAATATATTGAAGATTCTCTTTTAGCTACATAATTTAATCCATCTTTTACTCCTAAACATACTTGTTTAAGTCCAAAAACTCCTGCGTTATATGTTAAAGAAGCCGGAATATCATTAATAACTTCCCAATTTTCTCCATCAACGGATTTCATGATATTTTCATCAGCGGTTAAGAAATATGTATTATCACCATAAGAAATATTTTTAAAATTCCAATCTGCCGTAATAGTTATAGGTGTTGTGCCTGTTGATATTTCATCTATGTTGGTAACTCTTACAAATCCTGTTTCTCCTAATACAAAATCTCCTATCAAAACACCATTTTCTTTCAAACCCGAAAATTTATTTGATGATATTTTATTTGATTCATATATTATAGTATCTGTGTCTGTGTCTACTACCGGTACTCCTATATCTGTTAAAGTTAAAGGTGTTAAAGGTATTGGTGCGCCATTATTATATTCTTTCAAAGTTTTATCTACATAAGATAAAGGTAATTTGAATTTACCTTCTGATAATTCTGTAAATGTCGCACTACCAAATAAATCTATGATTCCTACATTAACTAAATTAGATTCTAATAAATCTGTATTAATGTCACAAATAATTCCATTCAATAAATGTGATTGATACAATATATCATCTATAGAAATAGATTCGCCTGTTTCATTAACTAAATTGGGAATTACTGAACCAACATATTTACCATAAAATCCAGAAGCACCCAACAAAGACAATTTTTCCAAATTTTCTTGTGTTAAATTTCCATTAACATCAAATAAATATGAATAACTTGAATTTGTTGCCCAATCAGAAAAAGTATTGTTAAATACCCATACTGTCACAAATGTGTCTTTTAACAAGGCATTCCAATTTAAACCTGGATATTCATCAATTTCTAATTCCGTTTCTTCTAAAGTGTTTTCACCTTCATTTGTTTTTTCTAAAACTTCTGTGCTTTTAGATTTAGTAACAAATAAAGATACATCTTTATTTCCAACATTTCCGAAATTTAGATAACTTGTCGGAAAATACTTATCTGTTATATTTCCGGATTTTGCACTCCAAAAACCATTTTTATTATATAATGATGTTAAAGGTACTGAATCTTCCTTAACATATGATAACATCAATGTGTTTGGATTGATGGTTGCGACATTTGTCACGTCTCTTAAATCATCAAATTTACGTAAGTTAACTACACCGATAGGTCCTGCAGATAAAGAATCTAAACAAACTCTATGCGAAAAATTTCCCTTCTTCTCTAACGATCTTGTAGATTTCCCAAAAACAGCCGTAAATGAATCCGTATCACCTTGGGCAAACTTCACTAAAGAATTAAACGGTCCAGATTCACTGTTTATAAAATACAATCTTAATTTGGGATCATCGGCAACTTCAGAAACTTGACTCGAATCTGTTACGATAAAATAAACGCCAGCTTCCTTCGTTATTATTTTTCTTAATTTTGGATCCATTTATTTTTTATTTTATTAATTTACATTATAATTTTATGAACAAATATATATTTATTAGTATATATATTATAATTTATTTAACTTAAAAACTCCATAATTTTATCAGAAGTTTTGGTTATATATAAACAATAAAAAATTATTCTTTTTCTTTTTCTTTTGATTCAGATTCAGTTAAAATGGATTTTAACATTTGTTTATGATTATTAAATTGCAAATCTCCAAAAGATTGAGAATATACTTCTGAACTCGGAGTCAAAGGTGCTTCTATTTGTTGATTACACAAAACATCTGCTCTCATCTTCTTTAAAACTGTCGGAATATTTCTATATTGTGTTTGTACTTCTTTCATAAGTTTCAAATGTTGTGTAACTAAATTAGTATAAGATTGTAATATAGCATAATCTTCAGCGGCGGTAGAATTTATTCTTTCGACTATATTGTTTATCATTTGTTTATTAATTTCTTGAAGATATAAAAGATCTAATAAATTATTGTATTGTAGTTCAGCAACCTGTTTTAAATATAATTCATGTTGTGGAGTTATAACTTCGTCTTTAAATTCTAATACAAATTTAGTAATCCTATTTACGAAATTCTTAGTTTTGGTTGCTAATTTTTGATCAATTAATGTTAAATCTATTTTTTGATATTCGGCAATGGCGACTAAACCGCTCTGTTTCGGTGTTAAATTTCCATCATATTCTGTTAACTGTACTACTTCATCAATACATTTATCAGATAATTCAAAACTTTCAACGTCTTCCAAATTTTCATTATCTGTAGATATTTCTAAATCGTTTATTTCTTCTTCATTATCGTATTCTGACATCATATCAAATTATAATATATTAGATACATATATATTTATTTACAAAATTGTTTGTATTTTATGAATTTATGTCATTGTTATTCTATTCATAACTAACAATGGGTTACAATTATCTGTATAAATATTTTTACTATTCACGTCCATTTTTATTTTACCTATCAAATAATTACCACCACATATATTTGCTGATGTTAAATCATCTAATGGATTAGTAATTAATGATATTGTTTGATAAACTAAATCTTTTTTACCATTATTATAATAATAAATGTATATTACTACCTGTGGTGTTTCATCATACTGTTTATCATATGAAAATTTCAAATAATATAATTCATTTGGTTCAAAAGTAAAATCTATCACTAATCCATTAACAATAATTTGATAAGATCTATTCATAGAAATATCAAAAACACTTGTATCAGTGTTCATAAAATTTACAATACGTCCATTAAATTTTGATACAACAGCCATTATAAATTCCAACTCAAAAGTTGTAGCTATTTTTGTAGGTATTTTTGATACACCGGTAAAATCCAATAAAGTATATCTCATTGCTATAGTATCCAAATCAACATCACTACAATTGTACATATTTAATGGATACATCTCTAATCCTGGATTTACTTTGCTTATTTTAAGTCTTGTATGATAAAATTCTCTCACTTTTTCTGATTCTTTCATAGAAACATACCAGGTAGAATCTTCCAAAATATTTGTATATGAATCTGTCGCTTTCCTTTTTTCGAAAATTGTTTTTTCTCCAATTTTTTCTTTAGTGTTTAAATTTCTTGATGTATAATCTTCGATTTTTTCTAATACGTTTTCTCCTGTTAATGGTTCTACATTAGATATTCCATCCAAATCTAACAAATCTCCAGCACCTAATAAATCTAATGCTTTATCAAATTCTGGAATACCACCAATCTCTTCTTTTAAAACATCTGAAACTCCTACATGAGCATCATCTTCGTATAAAAATAATTGCCCTTCCCACCATGCTACTTTACCCATAAATCCGTTTATGGGTTGAACAACCCCCAATGTAAATAACTTATTTAAAAGTGGTATATAAATATAATCTCTTTCATTGGGTATTGCATCTTCACCAAAGGCGGTTTTAAACTTATCCCATAAAATATGGACCATGAAGTCATCAGATAAAGGCATATCCCATTCAGAATACATAATTTTATCTGGTGATCCTATATTATTATCTGGGAACATTAACATTATTTTTTTAATGGCTACGACATTTCTTAAATAATGTTGTCTCAATGTATTGTTTGTTTCTACCGGTGATGTTTTGAAATAAACACATTTATGTCCATACATTTCTGATATAGCGTTACATTGTGCTATCCAACGCAATACATTAATATCTTGATTATCGTAAAGATTCCAATTAGGATACTGACTTATAAGTTCTCTGTATGTAATATATTTTACTGACTCATAATCATTTAAAACAATATCCACCGTATCATATGCTAAACGATTTAATGTGACTTGGTATTTTTCATTGGTTACATTTTCATCATAATGCAACTCTGATGGTGCGATATTTAAACTATTTATAAGTTGCTTTTCTAACAGTATCGATATAAATAAAGATACACCTGCTAATTCTTCAGGTATTGTAAAGGTTTCTTTACTTACATGATTTGTATAATTTTTACCATCTATAGAATATCCTAACTTAAGATTATATGATACTGTTTCCGGAACTGTTGGTATGTTGTCTTTTATCGTGTAATCAACGACTAACTTAGACTTATCAAAATCTATATGAGGTTTGATAAGTCTAATGAAAGTAGAGTCATAAAATACAACTTCTTCTTTATTTATAGTTATAAAACTCATGTCTAATTATTATCTGGGTGAATTTCTCCTACTGGTATATTATCTAATTTATTTGTCAGCATCTTCTTAAAATTACTTCCTGATGTTGTAATTTTAAATAATTCTACTGCTGAATAAGTACCTGTAGTATCTGTTGCTGTTGCATTAGCAGGTATTCTTTCATATGCCCATGTTTTTCTGCCTGATTCTGGTAATGGTACTTGATTTGCTGGTGTTGATGCCCAAGCATTTAATAATGTTTCATCATAATAATATATAGAATATATCAATGCATTATTAGACGCCCACCCTTTTACTTCTTTTACACTTGGTAATTTAAATATTTTGACTACATCTAAAAATTTTGCATCCGTAGACCAATATCCGTTATCATAATATATCAAAGCATGTGTTTCTATAAATTTAAAAGGTTTAAATTCGTTGCTAACAAGCGTCGAATTATTAAAACCATATTGGGATATAAGCAAATATTCTGTTCCTATAGAATAATTTCTTTTATATATCAAAGGTACTGATATAGTTTCATAACTACCATTTGAAAAATATATTTTGACAATTCCTCCACCACAAATAACCCAACCTTTCGGTATATCCAATACAAAGGGTTTATTTATAGAACCTTGAGTAAGTCTACTTTGGGTGGTTGAATAATCTAACATCATTCCTGCTGGTACAATATTCAAAGTTTGTAAATAAGACTTATCAGATTTCGTGTTAAGTAATGATAATATATTTGTTAATTGAGGTTTTAACCAGTATATCAATTTATCAAAGATACCTCCAATTAATCTTAGGTTTATACCTGTTAAAAATAATTTTGATATAATACTGCCTCTATCATATCGGGCAGGTATCATGGATGGAATCTCTCCTAAACTTCTATCTAATATTTTAGAAACACCCCTATCTAGTAAGCCGACTTCACTCATTGTTGGAGGTCTTGTATTTCCACCAACTCGAACATTTTGCGACAATTCACTAAATACTGTATCTATATTTATTGCTTCTATATCTGTATTTAATTTAGACTCACTATCGTACGATAAATTAAATGAATTAGTTGATAAATTATATTGGTAAGTTAAATTAAACCAAGAAAAATCTGATGAAAGTTTTGATGTAGAATTGGTAGTTAAAACTTTATTCTGATATCCTGCTTTTTGAATTGTTAATGTATTCCAATTTAAAGTTATATCAGTATTTCCTTCTCCTAAATCTAATATTGAATAACCTGTACTTGTACTTGAAACTATCGTTCTTATTATTGATCTGTAAGCTGAATCATTATCTCTATAACCTACCCAAAATTGTTGATGTAATGATAATGAAGGTATATTGTGTAAAGGTCTAATCCCACCTACCGATGTAAAATCAAAAAACTGATTTTTAAGCCAAACATTATTAAGATTTTTATTAGAGTCCCAATTTAATGTTAAATTGTTTCCTGTTCCTGTTGTTCCCCAAATAGCTGTAAGTAAATTGTATAATGTTTCTGATGTTACTAAATTATTTGATCTACCGGAACCATAAAATTGTGTTAATAATGAACTCACTGAAGGTTTTGGTCTTAAAATATCATAAATATCTTTAGGATTTGATACTGTGTCTAACTCGCTCGCTATTCTGATAACTGTTCTTAAAACGCCAGTATTATCTGTCGATAATATAATATCTTTAAATTTATTGGTATTTGTATTCCCGGAATTATCACTCGTTAATTTTATTGTGTTTGCTTTTAATGTCAAACCACCTGTTGCTACTGAATTTCTTGAAACATCTGTACCTAAAATAATATCCCATGTTTGATTACTGATATTTTTTATGGTTTTAATGAAATAAGAATTTATTAGTGAAACTTTTGGCGTAGCGCCACTAAAATCGTCTGATAAACTTAAATCTCCTCCGATTACATGGTCTCCTAAAACTTTTAATCTTTTATTCCATAAAAGTTCTACGGATGACATCTTCAAAATACCATTATTTACTACTGTTGGATTTGATGAATCAGGTTCATAGTTTGACTTAAAAACCAAACTACCATATTGCCCTGCTTCTCTATAAATAGACGCGAATGATTGTAATGAAGATTCATCTTTTCTACCTAATAATAATCCTGATAATCCATTGTTTTGTAATAAAACAACGGATGGCAGATTTGTAGAATTTGGAGCATAATCAGTAGAATAAACTCCATTTCTGGCAGCCATGGATGCTTCTTGTAATGATATGAACCTACGCACAGAGCCAATTATAAATGTCGTATTTATAGATATGTTGTTTTCATCTTCGGAAACAATATCATTAAATGAAAAATATCTATGAGCAACTGATGGATCTTGCCCTTCACTCATTAAAGTACCAACTCCTGCATCTATAACACCATTCAATATCGGGAAATATTGACTACTCCCTACTTGAAAATTATGGTCTTCAATTCCATTAACTAATGCAGTATTTCTTGATATAGAATTATAATTCACCAAAACTACAGAAGATAATTGCGTCTCTAAAGACCTCATTATATTATTCAAATAAGCTGATAACTCATTTTGTACATAGTTGGTTATGTTTATATTAGATGAAAAAGAAACTCCAGTATTTATGAATTCATCTATAATGGCATGATATTGCCACATTTCAGTGGATGATTCAAATACTACAATATCTGTATCATTCAAAAATTCTACATCTAACGCTAATAATAATTTATCTCTTTTTGATGGATCTGCTAATAAAGTGTTTATATATTCACCTGTTAGAATATTTGGATTAGAATTTGTAAGTTCTGGAAATTGAACAACGAAATTAGAAAATTTTGTGAATATGTAAATGGTTCCTCTTGGGCCTACAATACTATCACCTGGAAGTCCTTGAAGTCCTGGAAGACCTTTAAATAAAGGTGAATTTTCTATCGTGGAAAAATTTTCATTTAACCTCGCTAAAAAATTTGCCATATTGTCAAATTCTATTTTAATCAACCCACTTGCCATATTAGTTTTATTTTCTTATTAAAATTATATCAATATTATATATTCCAACTAAATCCGTATCAATTCTTAAAATATAATTGTTACTATCCACTGTAAACTCTATACTTCTTGAATTTAATAATACTGTAGATACTTTATAAAACTTATCAAATAAATATCTAACATATTCTTCATCATTATCAAATAATGTATATAATGATATATCTTTTGAAATATCAAAATTATGTTCTACGGTTATTGTGATATCATCATTAAAAGAAAATATTCTTGATATGAAAACTCCTAAATCTTCTTTCCATGATGGTACATCCGAACTTTTATTCAAAGATTGAAAATCTCTCTGAGGTATATCTATCATATATGGATTATAATAAGTTGATTGTCTTATAATTTTATCTGTTTTTTGTTTGTTAGCTGAAGGTAACATTATTTTTAAATCAACATTATAATTTAGATCATTTCCTTCAAAATCTTTTAAAGGTATGGATTTTCCATTTAAATATTTATAAAAATTACCTATGGAAAAATCTCTTAATATAGTCTCTACCTGATTAATTGATAAAACATTAGTACTTAACATTTTTGTCATATTCCTCAACATTGACCAAACCGGATTTGTTGAGAATAAATCTAGTTCATTTATTGCTGAAAAATCTTCTGATTCATATCCCCTTACTAATGTTTCTATATCTGATATTGTTGTATTTTGATCGTAAAATATTTTTTTAGGTGCTGCGTATGTTTGATCAACATCATTTTTAATAAAAAATAATTCTTTTATAATTGTGCTCGTATCTCTGTCTGGAATATAACTTAATCTGAAATATTGATTTCTAAGTGATATATCAGTAGTATTTGAATCTGTAACATCTAACAAAAATTTAACTACTTTTATTTTAATATTATCATCTTCATTTATAGTGGTATAATATTGTTTGTATTTGGTTTGGAATTTTTGGGGATCATTATAAGATTCATCATAAATATAACTGTCAACCAATGTATAAACTGCCTTATCATTTTCATCTCTATCTTCTAAAGGATGCAACCAAAGATACATATTTTCTGGATAAAGTCTATATACTATATCTTTGCACCAAAAATATTCTTCGTTTATAGATGTTATTTTTTCAAATCTTACTGTAAATAATCTTACATCTTTTCTTTCTATTTGCATTTCTGAATTATAAACAGGAATATTAACATAATAATGTGCTTCTGGTGAAGATCCTTCATTATAAATCAATGTAAAATCATAATTAGGTTTTGACCTTGATACTAAAAAATAATAATCTGTGTTTGTTCCTGATATATCTTTGTTGAATATCCAGTCTTTGGCTAAACCTAAATTCTTAAAACTTGAACTATAAATATCACCAACAAGATTAGCGTTTCCAACTCTATAACCTATTTCTTGAAATAAAGATTGTTGTCTTTGAGAATCATTAAGAGCTACTTTTATATTGTAAAATAATGATAAGTCTATCAGTGGTTTATTTGATACATTTCCAAATCTTATTAAATCGCTAAAATCTAAATAACGGTTTATAACTAAATGTATCAATTTATTTACTATATCTATTTCTAAATTATAATACGGCGAACTATAATCACTATCGTCTGGATTTAAATATACTGAAAAATTGTAATCCTTATATCTTATAGGTAATCTATATCTAATTCCTAAAAATACTGTTTCACAATAAAAATCACCAACTTCTATCATTTTAGAATACAATTGTGGTGTATCTGTGAAATATCTCAAACTTCTAACATCATTTTTTAAATATTCTGGACAATCTCCTTTAATCAAAAACCATGAAAAAGAATATTGTTCGGTTTTTATATCTAAATAATTCAAAATATCGTATAATCCATTTTTATTACCAAATTGTATATCATAATTCATTACATGTGGTGTTAAATGGCAACCTATACCTGAGGTGATTAACGTTTTTGATTCAATCGAAATACTTGTTTGGTCCTTAATTTCTAATGGAAATACATCGTTAAATTTGTCTAATATATCTTTTGAATAATTTTTTATCTTATTATCTATTATAATATTAGTTGATGAATCTCCGACTTTAGATAATAAATTTTCTTTATAACTATCAATATCAAATAATGGTAAAATATTATATGATGATTCTTTATTTATATAATTTATTGGTGTTAATGCTTTTATCGTCTCTTTTTTAGTTTTTATCAAAAATGCACTTTTATCTGAAGTTATTTTGGAGTTTCGATCAAGTCTTAAACAATAATAATCTCGATACTTAAAATTCTTGAGTATTTTATATATATTCCCATCTATTGATAATTGAGAATATGTATTTATGTCTAAATAATCACTTGCTGATACAAATAAAACATCTTTGTTTATTATATTTTGATTAAATTGAAAATTTACTGTCTGTCTATCTAAAACATTATATCTTACATAATTAGGTAATTCTATTCTTAATGATAAAAATGATAAAAATTCTACGATTTTCAAATTCGGGTCGGACAATGATGCGGTAATCATATACTCGGAAGCTAAAGATATGTTTTTACAAATCTTTTGAATTGTTTGAATTTGTGTTGTTTTAATATCTGCATCTTTTACAACATATGTAAAAACTAAATTTTCAGTCTGTGTTTTTTCATTTAATGCGTAAAATTTAAATATATCTCCTCTTTGATAATTATTCACAATAAATCTATATAAATAATCTTGTTCATTTATATCTTTTACTGTAATTGTTTTATCTATAACATTATAATCCAATAACTTTGGTATGTCTACATTTATCAAATTATATGAAAATTCCGTATCTGATAATTCCTTAACTTTTATATCTGTATTAAATTTAATATTTGATTTTACAAAATCTTTCAAAGATACTTCATTATCATAACTTAAATAGGCGTGATAATTTTCTAAAGGATAACTTAAAATAGATTTTGATGGTTCAAACTCAACCTCTATATTTATATAACGAGGAAATATCAATCTTGGATTTAAAGGATCTTTAAATTTAGATAATACATAATCATTAAAGAAATTTAAATCTGATTTTTCGGATGTTCTATTCAATACCAAATCATCTATAACATAAGACTTTTGCGTTGTTGTTTGTTTTGCAACATCATATCCAAAAATTGTGAATGATCTTTCACCTGAATTTCCACTCCAATTAAAAAATACTGGATTTTTGATTTTTTTATTATTTAATGTTAAAGCTATAATTTCATTAAATATTTTATGCAAACCTACCTTTTCTAAATCTACTATATTTTTTAATATCGGATTTGTTAAATCTGCTTTTTCGTATAATACAAAATATTTTGGTAATCTTTTTTCATCTGGGGATAAATAAAGTGGAAAATGGAATTTTAATATTTTATGATCTCTATATCCTCCATGATAAGTTAACTCTTCTTTAACTTTTGATGATACTTGAACAAAATTACCTATTTGAGGTAATATTGGTTGTGTTTTATCTATATTTATTTTACGACCTGTATAATCATCAAAATGTAAATTTCCGTTTGTTTCAACAACAATCTTAAATTCACCAGATAATTCTATCAGGGAATTTAAATATATTCCTGTATTACTGTCAAGAGTCATTATCTGAAATTTACTATAGCGTTGATATCAAAATTAAATGGTAAATTGTTGACAATCATATCTACACCTAAAGTTTTCGAATAACTGAAATTATTGATAGTTTTTGTGTATAAACCATTTATGTTTCCTAATATATCCATCATTCTATATTCAAAAACTATTGGTATTAATATTTCTGCGCCTGGATCTAATGTCACTGACGATGTGACAGAATCTCCTGCTACTTGTACTTTATGTGAAGGAAGTCTAGGATATAAAAATGCTCCACAGGTATATACTCCTATAGCATATTTGTCGTTATCATCAAATCCTAAAACGTCTACATCTTCTAATTTACCTATTCCTGAAGAATCTACTGTTAACTTGTTTTGTTTATTTCCTTTCAAAATGGATGTCATTTTGGAAATTCTTTTGAACTCACTAACTACATCTATATTTTGATTTATCATTGGGGCTTCGTTAGAGAAAACAGCTACATGTGTTTTTGAAGTCATCAATGAATAAGTTGCAGAATCATAAAAAATAGGATAAACAGTTGTCCCATCAAACATAAAGGCATTTGTAACTTCGCTATTTGTTATTAGATTATTACTATATGTTGGTATGATTGAACTATCTTGTTCGTATAAGGCGAACTCTGGAGATGTCTGTCTTGACAAATCCATTTTCCTAAAATATAATATTTGTTTAAATTGTTGTTGATTTAATTTTTCTCCATTAATTGGTGATGTATATGGAGTTATTAAAGGTACATCATTATAATATGTTTGGAAAACTGTATTTTGATAATTATTTGAACCTGGTAAAATTGGTCTAACTTCTATTGGTACTTGATTCCTATTTTTAAATCTTATGTAGGCTGTCTTACGAATAATACTCCCCCAAGTATTTTTGTCTGTTATATCATATTCACTTGAATACGCTGATGTTCTTATAGTTACTATGGAACCATTATCAACATTAAATTCTTGACCGGAAAAATCTATAAGTTCTATGGCTAAAGGATTATAATAACTTATTTTTAAACTATTGATATCTGATATTATAGTTTTTATACATTCATCTAAAGGTATATTTTTTCTTTCGGCAGTGTATTGTCCAGAAGTTATCATTGATGCTATGTGGTCATATTTTCTATCTGATTCACTGACAGTATTATTAATATGTGATATAAGCCCCTTAGTATTAAGTATATTTTCAAATTCTGCATTTGTTAAATCTGTCTCATTTTTTGATATAACAGAATTTATATTATTTTCTTTTAAAGAATCTGGAAACACAACTTTTACTATATTCGACCAATCAGACTTTAATGGTGATATTGGATAACCTGCTTCTGATATTGCTCTAATTCTAATTTCTACCGCTTCATTTTCGTTTATAGTTATAGCACATTGATTTATATTCGTTTCATCAACAGAATTATTTGCTATTGTTTTCCAAATAATTTTTCCGGTCGCGTCATCTCTATACTTTGTAAGTGTTGTGGTATTCAATGTATTCCATGGACTAAAAACTACGGTAACTTCTTGACCATTATCTACCATATTTACAGTCGTAGAATCAAAAACATCAGATGATTGACTCAAATATCTATATTCTACATCATATTTTATAATTTTTTGTACTCCTGTGATGGAAGAATATAAATTATTTTGAATACTCCAATAACCTATGACTTTGTATTTGGCTTTTATGTTTTTTAAAGAATTATTGTTTGCGTTGTTATCAATATTACGTGAAATTGTCAAAATTTCTGTATTTAGGTCGGATATTTCTTGTCGTAATCTTGTTATATTAGTTAATAGTTGATTTTTTTCTTCATTTGTATTATAATTATTTGATTGTATATCTTTTTGTATATTGAAAATTTCTTTACTTTTGTAATCTACTTCATTCTGTAAAGATAATTTCTGTTGATTTAATTGATTTATTTGAGTGACTGTTTTAGAATTAGTTACATGTTTATTTATTTGAACCACCTTGAAATTAGTTGTTTCTAAAACTGGTGCGGTTGGTTTAATACCTAAAGATAATGGTATATTATTTTCATTAATAATGGATAATAAATAATCTGAAATATTTGTAACATATGTTCCAAAAAATTCATCAATAGTATATGTTACATTATTGTAAGATACTGTATATTCAGATGTATCTATCTTTATACCATTTGATGGATATGATGTGGATGATAAAGATTCTGTAGATAAAAATACAACCATCTTTGTTAATGGTTTTACAGGTATTCCAACTATTGTATTATCTGATGATACATATTGATTAAAATATAATGAATTTATACCTACTGATATTATTTCTTCACCGGCTACTTTTACAACATCTACTACATTTGTTTGAATATTTATATTTGTTATTTTGTAACGTCCTGAACCTGAAGATGTGATTAATTCATCATCTATTTTTAAATAAATATTATTACCATTAACATTTAATCCTGTGTATTTCACAGTGTTTAAAACTAAACGATAATTATTTAATGTTGTTTGTGTTACTGATTCTACATTAAAATTTCCAAAATATTTTATTTGTTCTTTTTGCAGATCCAATTTTTTGGATTGCTCTCCAGTGGTTACAACAACGGCATTTGATATCAAGGTTTTTAACCCTAAATAAGTTATGTCTTCTGGTATACTTTCCCATCCTTCTGTTATTTCGAAAACTTTTGCTATTACATCTGATTTTAACTGTGTTGGTAATGTTATTGGTATTTTTACCAATGGGGTCATAAAATCATTGACTATAGAATTGTTATCTACAAACCCTTGTGAACCAATTTGAACATCTCCCGAAGCAATATATTCTGCATTGATAAAAGATGTTTTCAAATATTGTGATATAGATCCATCAGAATTTAAAATATATGATAATCCATTAGAATTAGTTAAAGCGCTAAAATTGTTAGATATTCTATTTATTTCGGCCTGAATTTGTTGAAATGAATTTACATTTACTGTTTCTATAGTGCCATCAGATTTTTTAATATCCACAGAAATTACTTCGTTAGTATTTACTGAGGATGCTGAACGTTGAAATGCTACGAGAAGATTATATATATTCTCGTATAATAATTCCATTGATTTAAGTAATTGCTGTGCTGAAGTTTCCATATAGTATATATTATTCTCTAATCATGTAATTTTTTGAAAATTTTTTAAACCCGAATCCCGAATACCACTTTTTTAAACGTTCTTTTGTTAATGGATTATCATCATAAGGTTCTGCATGAAGTATTACTTGAATATTTTTAAACTTTTTATTCAATACTTTAAAAAATTCTGTGACTATGATGCGACCATAGCCCAAATTACGAAATTGTTTTTCTATATTTAATCTTATAAAATATATTATTGGATAATTTAATGTATTAAAATACTTTTCTTCTATATATAAATTTCTTCTGGCGTCTTTTTCATCATATAATGCAAACCATATAACTCCTATAAAAGATTTTTTATCATATAATTCTAAATGATAAAAATATTTGTTTATCTGTAATAATTTAAATTTCATATTATGACCGATATAATATTACATCTCCTAAACCTGCGCTTGCTTTCACTTGTTCTTCCACAGAATCTATATCTTCTATATGTGAACATATTTCATCTGCTGATACTTCTACACCGCCAGGTAATTGGAATGTATGTCCTGCCAATAATCTTTTTAACTCTTTCTCACATTTAGCTATGATATATTTTATAAATAAGTCGTCCAAATAAAGATATTGTAATTCTACATTTTTACAATATTTCAAAACAAAATCTTTTTTTAACTCTCTATGTACGAATAAATCTTTTGTTAATGGATCAAAAGTAAAAGCTACCATAGTAGTACAACAACTTTCATAAACATTATTTTCAGTTAATTTTACAACTGATTCTTGTATATAAAGGTCATTATTAATACCAAATAACTGATTAGATCCTGACATCCTGGAAGAATACTGAGAACTTACCGTTGTTGATGTATTAAGTGAACCACTACTTGAAAAACCTAATGTTAAATCCCAATTTATATTGCTATTTCCACGTTCATATATTTCTATAACATACTTAACTGCTGGTGGTAATTTTACGTGAAATGATAAAATTGGTTTTCTATCTCCACCTATCACACCATTTGTTGTTAAATATCTGGTCAATTCTTTTTTCTCTAAAACTGCCCAGACTTCAACTCCAGATTTCCAATAGTTTTTATAGAAAAAACGTGCCCCTTCTTTTATCATATCTATGATTAAAGGTTGGGGCACTGTATATGGAATTTGTCCATACATGGTTATTCTATTATTAACTAACTCAATAAACCTTGAATCTTCTTCTGTTAAATTAGTTGGTGTGTTATTAATATGAATTGGCATTTTGTTTTAATATTGAGAATTTTGTATTACACCATTTCGTAAATCTAAACCGAAGTAATCATCACTGTCTAATTTCCCTTCTGGTTTTGGAACCCAATTTGGAACATACTCATAGTTACCATTATATTTTTTACCTGATGATAATATGGTCTTTCCATCTGAGTCTATAACTTTGGCGGATAAAAGATCACTAAATTTATCACCATAATATCCATTTTCTTTTATTGGTCTTCCGTTTTTATCTATTACAGTATTTGTTTCTAAATCAATTAAAATACTGTAATCTTTATAGCATATTTCTGGCAAAGATTCTAATGTATCGATGTATGGATTCTTTCTAGGATTTTTTCCGTAAAGTTTTAACACAGTATTATTAAAATCTTCCCAATTTATGACAAGATATTTTCCACCACCTTTAAATAAATCATTGTATGTTATCATGTTATTGAAATTTTATTCTAACGTTCCTTGGTACTTGTTTAAATTCGTGTATTCTAGTGAATTATCTAATCTTGATAATGCGCCAACCATTTCTGGTAACATTTCCAAAACAGGTCTTAACGCTAACATTCTTTTGGTAATATAATCTACTAAATCACAGAAATCAAGTATGCCATATGCTTCATCATAAGTTATGGCTTCTATATCGCCATAATCCAAACATTCTCTACCGCATTGTGATAACATTTGTTCCATAAGTACATCTATAAAATCCGTTATTTGATAATAAACTCGATCTAATGCTTCGTGTTCCGCTTTTCCTTCATTTTTCCAATGGAGATTTTTGATTGTAGGAATAATTCCTAACATTTCATTTACAAAAGGTATAACTTTTGTTTTTAAAATTACTGCGTACTTTTCTTTTTTATTCATGATTATTGATATTAAATTTATTATAATTATCTACTGATTGATTTAAATCTGATTCTAAACCCCCAATATCCTGTATAATTTCTGGCTCAAAATTATCATCTACTAATTGATATAAGTTCCATAAATTATCATTAAATATTAAAGGTTTATCATTATTAGCGTATATATCGGTTAAAGAATAATTTAAAATTATATTACTTCCATCATAAAAGAATACGATATAATCATAAACATCTGATTCTACTTCTACTTTATCATGTATAGTATTATTTTCTGATAATATATTAATAGTTGAATTGATAAAAGAATTTTCACATTCTTTTAACACAATACGAATGATTAATGATTTATCTACTTGATGTTCTATAACTGCATCTTCTATGTTATCTATTAATGGATCAAATATACCATTAGATAGATTTAAGATGATTGATGATAAAGATTGATTTT
>Ga0172382_10005081_pt1 | contig 19803 bp, 17 predicted proteins | sample Leawel138RmetaG_FD_122245 | JGI IMG/M metagenome (GOLD analysis project Ga0172382, IMG submission 122245) | Leachate microbial communities from a municipal landfill in Southern Ontario, Canada - Leachate well 138R metaG | ecosystem: Engineered > Solid waste > Landfill > Unclassified | place... | reverse complement strand
TTAAGTTGTGAATTTAAAGTTGTAAGTTTGCCTCACAAATTTCAACATAAATGTACTCCCTCAAAGCCTATAACACCTTCGGAATAGACGTAAAAGCAAAAGAATTTATTTCTGTTTCTTCCCTTTCAGAATTACAATCTGTTTTAGAAAAATACAAACATGAAGAAATTTTTGTGTTGGGTGGCGGAAGCAATATGCTTCTGACTCAAGACATCGAAAAACCGGTTGTTCATATCAATCTAAAAGGAATTCAGATAGCAAAACAAGATGAAAATTATGTTTGGGTAGAGGCACAAGCAGGTGAAAATTGGCATCAGTTTGTGTTGTGGGCACTCGAAAACGACTTTGGAGGAATTGAGAATTTATCACTCATTCCGGGAAATATTGGCTCTGCTCCTATTCAGAATATCGGAGCTTATGGAGTGGAACTCAAAGATGTTTTCGACAATTGTAAAGCCATTCATATCAAAACCCAAGAAATCAAAACTTTTACTAAAGAAGATTGCCTTTTCGGATACAGAGAAAGTATTTTTAAGAGTACCGAAAAGGGAAAGTATATTATTCTTTCTGTAACTCTAAAACTCACCAAGAAAAATCATAAAATTTCTACTTCCTACGGAGTAATTGCAAACGAGCTCCAAAAAATGGGAATTACTGCACCTACTATTCAAGATGTTAGCAAGGCTGTTATTTCTATCAGACAAAGCAAACTTCCCGACCCTAAAGAAATCGGCAACAGCGGAAGTTTCTTTAAGAACCCTGTTGTTCCTCAAAAAATCTATGAAAAAATACAGGAACAGTACCCTGAAATGCCTTTTTATAAAGTTTCTGAAGATGAAATTAAAATTCCTGCCGGTTGGCTAATAGAAACAAGCGAATTTAAAGGAAAACGTTTTGGAGATGCCGGAGTACACCAAAAACAGGCACTTGTCTTAGTAAACTACGGAAATGCAACCGGAGAGGAAATCTACAACTTAGCTAAAACTATCCAGAATACAATTTTTGACAAATTCGGAATCGAAATTGAAATGGAAGTGAATGTATTCTAATAAGAAACGCTGTCGGAGTTGTTTTTTTACATAACCCAACAAAAAATCCCATCCTTTACGAATGGGATTTTTCCTCTTATAATTATGAAAACATTTTCTCTACTTACAAAGAAAATACTGTAATGCTACGACCTTAGCTGGCTGACTCCTGCTCTGCTCTTTTTTTGGCTTTACGTTCTTTAAAAAGCTCTATTGATGTTCCGGTTACCCAGTAAAAAGCAAATCCTGCCAAGAAGAGTAACAACCAAAAACCCATTGTAAAAATGGTTAGAAACAATAAAAATCCTAAATATTGCTGAAAGTCAAACATAACGATGTGTTTTTTGTTCTTTAAAGCACAAAGGTAAAAATATTTATTTTATTTCCTATACAAAACCTCTTTTTTTTGTGTGGGGTTTTCAACAAAGAATTAACAGTAAAAATTTCGGTAGCCATTCTTTGTTTTATATCTTTATAAACTCAATTTTATTTTTATGGATTATACGCAAAAAATGCTCCGAGACGATGCTCTCAAAGGAAAAGTAATCGTGGTAACAGGCGGAGGAAGTGGTCTGGGAAAATCAATGACCAGCTATTTTATGGAGCTTGGAGCTAAGGTTGCCATCACTTCGAGAAATCTGGAAAAACTTCAAACCACAGCTCAGGAACTCGAAGCTCAAACAGGCGGAAAATGTCTTGCTGTACAGTGTGACGTCCGTCATTATGACCAAGTCGAGGCTATGCTGCAAAAGGTTTTAGAAGTATATGGAAAAGTAGATATTTTACTCAACAATGCAGCCGGAAATTTTATTTCTCCAACCGAAAGATTGTCTGCCAATGCTTTTGATACTATTATTGACATCGTATTAAAAGGTACGAAAAACTGCACACTTGCTTTCGGAAAACATTGGATAGATACTCAACAAGCAAACACCAATATTCTGAATATCGTAACAACCTATGCCTGGACAGGCTCTGCCTATGTGGTTCCGAGTGCTACGGCAAAAGCAGGAGTTTTGGCTATGACCCGAAGCCTTGCTGTGGAGTGGGCAAAATACGGAATCAGAACCAATGCTATTGCTCCCGGACCTTTCCCGACCAAAGGTGCCTGGGACAGGCTGCTTCCGGGTGATTTGAAAGATAAATTCGATTTGGCTAAAAAAGTACCGCTCAAAAGAGTAGGTGACCATCAGGAATTGGCTAATCTGGCTGCCTATCTGGTTTCTGATTTTTCGGCTTATATAAACGGAGAAGTCATCACTATTGACGGAGGCGAATGGCTCAAAGGAGCAGGACAATTTAACCTTCTGGAAGCCATTCCAACAGAAATGTGGGATATGCTCGAAGCGATGATTAAAGGGAATAAATAATTAAAAATTTTAATGAAAAAAATATTTCTGTTAAGCTATGTTGTATTCGGATTAATTTCGTGCAGTGATTTTTCCGACAGGATTTCCGAAGATGAACAACGCACTCGGGACATATTTTTTAAGCTAACCAAAAGAGGCGATTTCCCAAAAGACAGTATCAGCCGAAACCTGCAATTTTTGGATTTGCTCGAAACCGACAAATCCGAATTTAAAGCAATGAGTGAAATTACCAAAGGAACATACCATTGGAAATACGCTTCTCTGGATTCTGCTAAAACCCACTATAACAATGCACTGCAATACGAAAATCTTTCGGATTCTCTTACAGGCTATGCTTTTGCAGGTTTGGGAAATGTCCACAAGGACATAGGCGATTACACCAAAGCACTCGAATATTATCAGTCGGCTTTAAAGCTGTCCGAAAAGCAGAAGAACCAAAATTCTGTGGCTCATATTTATAAAAACATCGGAGCTTTGTATATGAGCTGGGAACGTTTTGACGAAAGTCTGGACTATTACCACAAAGCCGAACAAACCGCTTTGAGCCTCAAAGACAGCCTGTTATATGCTGACTGCAACAACAATATCGGAACGGTTCTGGAACAGCAGAACAGGTTTGATGAAGCGATTTCACGCTATAATACAGCACTCGGAATTTACGAAAGACATAGGGTTACAAACGGTATTTCTTTCTGTTACAGCAATTTAGCTATTGTTTACAAGCTAAAAAAGGAATATAACAAAGCAGTAGATTATAACCTGAAATCGTTGGAACTTTCCCGACAGGTCAATGACAAATGGATGCAGTCTGCCACACTCAACAACATTGGCAATTTATATCGGGAGATGGGAAAATTTGCCCAAGCTAAAGAATATTCCAATCAAAGTCTGGCATTGTCAAAAGAAATCAATGCTCCCGAAATTGCTTATAATACCTACGAAACCTTGATGTTTATTGCCTTTGCGGAAAAGGACATTGACAAAGCTATTGAATATCAGCATCTTTTTATCGAAACTAAAGAAAATTTTGAAAATGCAGAAGTAAACCGACAGCTTTCGGAGCTCAACATAAAATACGAAACCGAAAAAAAGGAAAAAGCATTAGCCAAGCAGGAAGTCGATTTGGAAAAGAAAAACTTTTTCCTGATTTTTTTAGGTGGAATTGTCCTGATTATCCTGATTTTATTGCGAAATTACAGGGTAAAATCAAAGTTGAAACAGGAACAGCTTTTGCTCGAAAACAAACTGCTCGAAGAGCAGACCCATTCCAAAATTCAGGAGCAAAGGCTTGATATTTCGAGGGAATTGCACGACAGAGTAGGTTCACAGCTTACGTTTATTACTTCTATTTTAGATAATTTGAAAAAACGGTCGATAAGTGATGAAACAGTCAGCCAAAAAATCAATACACTTTCTGATTTTGCTGATAATTCCATTGCAGAGCTTCGGGATACGATTTGGGTTTTAAATTCCAAAAAGCTGACTCTCGAAGAACTGAAAATGAAAATGCTCAACTTTATTAACGAAGCAGACGAAGCAACCGATAAATTTCAGTTTCATTTTAATTTTGAAATAAGCCAGAATATTCAGCTTTCGACCAAGCAGACCGTTAATATCTATCGTATTTTTCAGGAAATCGTAAATAATTCGGTTAAATACTCCCGAGCTAAAGATGTTTTTGTTTTGGTGCACCAGGCTAAAAACGAATTGAATTTAAACATTTCAGATAACGGAATCGGTTTTGATTATGAGTCGGTTAAAACCAAATCCTTCGGACTCTCCAACATACAAAACCGGATTTCGGAACTCAATGGGAATCTGACCGTAAATTCTGAAAACGGAACGGTTTACAACATCAAAATTCCTTTGCAGAACCCATAAATTCCTTATTTTTGTCTGTGGCTTACCCTTTAAAAACCTATACCCAATGATAAAGCTCATCATCACAGAAGACAATCTTATTTCCCAAAAGGCATTGGTTGAAAAAATCTCTGCTTATGATGATATTCTTATCAAAGAAATTGCTCAAAACGGACAGCAGACCATAGAGATTTTAGAGCAGAACCACAATGTCGATTTGATTTTAATGGATATAGAAATGCCTGTGATGAATGGGATTCAGGCAACAGAAATTATTAAATCGAAATTTCCTCAGATAAAAATCGTGATGATTACCATTCACGATGACGACGACAATATTTTTAATGCCATCAAAGCTGGTGCAGATAGCTATTTGCTGAAAGAATCTAAATCCGAAAAAATCTACGAAACCATACAGGAAACCCTCTTGGGAGGGTCGGTAATGTCGCCTTCTATTGCTATGAAAACTTTAAAACTGCTAAAAAACCCTCCTCTCCCCAAAACCGACCCAACCGAAACCAAACTTTCCGAAAGAGAAACCGAAGTGTTGGAACAGCTTAGCAAAGGTTTGAAAAACAGCATTATAGCAGATAATCTTTATATTTCACCTTTTACGGTTAAGGGACATATTCAGAATATTTACAAAAAACTACAAGCTCATAACCGAATTGAACTGGTTCAGATAGCACGGAAAAATCGGCTTATCTGATAAAAACAGTCCGAACGGACTATTGACACGTTTTCCGCTTCTTTGTTCATTTGCAGTATAATTTTTAATACTAAAAACAATGAACACATTTGCAAAACTCAGCAAGTATGCTGTTATGGCTTTCGTAGCAGTAAGTATGATTTCCTGCTCATCAGATGAGGGAGGAGAAAACAACAATGACGACAACCCACAATCAGGACCTTTTGTAGCAAAGGTGGACGGAGAAAATTTTGCCACCAAAGGTTATCAAGCAAAGTATCTTTCTTCAACCAAAATGCTACAAATTATCGGTAATACCGAAAGCAATGAAGAAACCATTGTGATTAGTATAATACGTATCGGAGATGAAACGATTACTTCTTTGTCAGACTGGACACCACAAACCTTTGAGATGGGTGCACCTAATCCGTGGGGAGAGGGTTATTATACCTCATCAATAGGATATAACAAATACAATTACAATATTGACGGTTATGAAATGTGGCAGAACAATCCGGAAGGAGAAATCCAGGTGGGTCAGATAAAAATTACTGAAATCTCAGGAAATCACATCAAAGGAACTTTTTTTGTAGATACCTATAAATATGATGGAACATACAACCTTTCTGATGTAAAACACATTACAGTCGGAGCTTTTGATTTGGATGTGACCATTCAGTGATAAGAAAGTTTCTGAATCCTGTCTGGAATAAAATTCCGACAGGATTTTTTTATTTATTCCAGATTTCCCAAGCTTTTTCTGCCTGAAAAACAAGCATTTGATGTCCGTTTTGAGTGATAGCTCCCTGTTGTTTTGCCTTTTTGAGAAAAGTCGTTTCGGCAGGGTTGTATATCAAATCAAAAGCCAGGTGTTTGTCTGTGAAGTGCTCATAATTAAGCTCCGGAAATTGCTCAACATCAGGGAAAGTACCCAGCGGAGTGCAGTTGATTATCAGGGTATATTCCTGTAAAATCTCTCGTGAAATATCGGTATATGTCCACTGATTTTTTTCGGGATTCCGGGAAACGAATTGATATTCGATACCTAAATTTTTCAATACATAGGCAACCGCTTTTGAAGCTCCTCCTGTGCCCAGAATCAGTGCTTTTTTGTGATGAGATTTCAGGAGTGGCTTCAACGATTTTTTAAATCCGTAAACATCTGTATTACACCCTTTTAATTTTCCTTTTCGGGTGATTTTAACAGTATTTACAGCTCCCACTTCTTCGGCTTTTCGGGAGAGTTTGTCTAAATAGGGAATAATTTCCTGTTTGTAGGGAATCGTTACGTTGAGTCCTTTTAAATCCTTGTGTTTTTTTAGGATTTGAAGAAAATAGGTTACATCGGGGATATCAAAATTCTTATACAGACAATCCTCAAGATTTTCTTTGCGGAATTTATCTGAAAAATATGCAACGGAAAACGAATACTGTATATTTCTGCCTATCAGACCAAAAACCCTCATCTGCTAAAACCAGCCTTTTTTACCTCCAAAAGTTCGCAAATTTCTCTTGATGACCCGCTGTACATCTCTTCGTTTATAGACCTTAGGAAACAATCTTTCCAAAGTCCAGCAATCGAGTTCGGTTTCGCTAAGCCAAATAGAGCGAATCAGATGATATTTTCCGGTAATGATATGATCTTTGCTGCCCATAGTGAAATAAATTCCTGCCAGACGATAGCCAACCTCTCTGTTGTATTCGTATAGATCATGGGCTTCGAGCAGAATCTGTACTGCAGCCTCATAATTTTTCTGCTCTATATAAGTATCTGCCAAGGCAACAAACGTATGGAGCTCAAAATTACCAAATTCCAAAGCTTTCTGATAGCCGTTTATCGTTTCAGAAAGGTTTCCTAACTGGTGATTGATTTGTCCATATTTTTTCCAGTATTGTTCGTTTTCTTTATCGGTGTCCAAAGCTTTTCCGCAATAATGCAGGGCTTTTTGATAGTTTTGCTCTTCTATATGCATATTGATTATCGAAAGCCAGGCTTTGTCGAGTAGCGGGTCTTCGTGAACGGCTTTGTGATAATATTTCACCGCAGCCTCTTTATCTCCGAGTTTGTGATAACATCTCCCGATTCGGTGCAGAACAAACGAAGTAGGGTCATCAAGATCAAGGGTGTGGGCATAGCAGGAAATGGCCTCTTCATAGCGTTTGAGGTGTTCCAGAGATTTGGCTTTTTCTACATAGGCACCCAGAAAATATTCGTCAATCACCGTGGCATAATCAAAAGCTCTGATAGCCAACTCATATTCTTTCAGCTCAAAATGTTGTATCCCGAGCTGATGCCATGCCACTTCGCTATACGGATGTTCATCTATAAATCCGTTGAGAAAATCAATGGCTTCTTTGTGCTGCTCCAAAAAATCAAAGCAGTAAATCACGTTATATAAAGACGAAAAATCACGATAGTCTTCTTCAAGGCATCGAAGGAAGTGTTCTTTTGCCTTTTCAAATTCGTCCATAAAGAGATATTCCATCCCGATAAGGGAATGGACATCTATGTGGTCATCCGTATATTTCAAGGCTTCATAGAGAAGTTCCACTGCCTTTTGGTGGTCGCCTCTTTTGGAGCAAACCCCTGCTCTTTGAATGTATATTTCTTCGTTGGCAGGCTCTATCAGTATAAGCTCATCGAGGAGTTCGTCTGCTTTGTCGAGTTTATTGTCATACACAAGCATTTCCACCTGCACCAGCTTTAATTCCGTTGAATGCGGATGTTGCTCCAAACCGAGTTTCAAAGCCTGTTTTGCCAGATTGTTTTTTCCTGTATCTAAATAATAGAGGATGATGTTTTCAAACTCCTCCGAATCAAAGAAAAAAACTTTATTGGTTTTGAGCATTGCCTCAAATCTGTTCAGAGACAATTCATAGTTATAGTCATCTTCTTCTTCCTGATTCCACATAAGCAAATAAAGTTTTTGATACTTTTATAAAAGTAAGGGTTTTTTAGTAACGATTTACGGAAACTCATCAGGTTGTTTTAAACAATTTAATCAACAGGTCGATAAGTTCAAACACCTAACTACCAACGCCTTACAATTCAAACAACAACGTAACAAAAATACTATTGATGTTTGTATCAATTGTAGGAGCATCTGTAAGTCCTGTATTAAAAAGACTTTGGTTGTATTCTCTCTTTGCCGAAGAGTAGGCTAAATCGAGTTTGGTCGCTCCGAAATTATATCCCAACCCGATTGAATATTGTTGCAAATCTCCGATAATATTTTCGTTTTTATAAGGGCTTTGTTCATAATTATAGCCACCTCTGAATCTCCAGTTTTTAACCCTCCATTCGGTTCCTACTCTGATTTGGGAAGCCATATCCAACACCTCTGCCATATAATTGTTCTGATCTATAAAATAAGGTTCGTCTGAAGGTTTTAACTTGGCTGTAGTATAATCTTTCAAACCGTAATCTACAGAAACAAGTCCTTTATCTCCAAACACATAAGCTCCTCCAAACGTATATGTTGCAGGAGTCTGTATTTTGTATTCGGGATAAATATTTATGATTCGTTCACCAAAAACAGCCGGAGTAGTTGTAGATTCCCTCAAAACCGAGAGTCCTTGTCGGGTTTCGTCAAATAATCTATACCACGTAGGTGATTCATAGCTCAACCCCACACGAAGGGCATCGGTAAGTTTGGCTATCCCACCCAGTTGAAATGAAAATCCGGAACCATAGGTATATAATTCATTTCTGAACCGTACCTCTCTGATGGTTTCTCCCGTTGGGTTAGACGGATTGTTGTTGGTTTCATAAAAGGTGTGCACCGTATTGTAATCTACAAAATGAGCATTCAGATTCAGCCCGAAATAAAAGCGATCCGTATATTGTGTAGCGATGTTAAAACCGAGTTTTCCGTTATATCCGGTCGAACTCACATAACTCGACTGCTCATAGGTTCCCGAAGGAATATTGGAATAATAGGAAGTGTTGTCGGATGAGTTCGCTACAGCCTCAAGTATATAAGTGTCATATCCTAAAAAAGCATTCTGGTAACGACTCCCGAAATTCTCTCCCAAATACATATAAAGCTGCCCTGCCGTTTCGTTCGGGAGGGTTTGCAGGTATTCCAAAGGCACTCCGTTTGCCTGATTCAAGAAAAAATCTCCGATAGAATGATTCGGATTAATTCCTGTCGAATACGTATCGTTAGTGAAATTATTCTGAATGTCGTAATTCACTCCCAAAGTGAATTTTTGCCACTGACTTGCGTGGTCGTCATTATAGAAAACAAACACAGCTCCCGCCTGATTCAAATCAAAAACAGAGGTTTTTGATTCGGTCTGTGTACCAAAAAATTCCGATTCGTTTTTCTTGTTGTAGTTTGAAAGTGTAACTCCAAACTGATTGTTGTTGAATACAGCAGAACTCGCAGGGTTTATGGAAATGGCAGACAAATCGCCTCCCAAAGCCGTAAAAGCTCCTCCCATCGCTCTGAAACGAGCCGTTCCGTTAATGTTGTTTTGAGAATATCGCAATACGTCTGAAATATCCTGAGCCTCTGCCCCTAAAGCAATTCCGAGTATGGACAAAAGAATGTATTTTTTCATTGTTTTTTTTGTTTGTTTAAGGTTTAAAGTTTACATCAACTTAAAACTGCTCTTCGACAACCCTTCGACAAGCTCAGGGTGACGAGTGAGGTGTTGGCTACTGAACACTCCCGATAGCTATCGGGACTGATTACTGAACACTATCTTCTTCCTCCACCTCCTGACGAACGACCTCCACCACCTGAACTTCCTCCTGACGAACGGCTACCTCCCGAACTACCGCTTCCGTAGGAAGAACCCCTGTTTGAGCCTGAATTTGAATTTATAGTCCGGTTTCGGTTCGGGTCTGTAGTCCGGCTGTTGTTGATGGTTCCCCTGCTATTGGAATTCTGATTTATGTTTGTATTCCGACCCGTATTGATAGTCCCACGGGTATTGCTGTTGCTTCGGGTATTGTTGTTAAGAGTCGAATTTCGACTGCCCTGATTCAGGGTCGAATTTCTCGTACTGAATCGGGTGCTGCTTCGGGTATTGTTGTTGATTTGATTGTTTCTGCCCCGCACCTCATAGGCACTTCGGGAAGAATTTACAGCAGCATTTCGGGTGCTACCTCTGTAATCTGAACGGGTGCCATAAGTATTTCGAGGTCCTCCGCTATAAGCTGCCTGATTGTTGTAGTAATAACCATAATACGGATAATAACCTCCGTAATAATAAGGAGAATACCAACCATAATTCCAGCCTATACCCCAATTCCAGCTCCAATAATAACTCGGATAATACCACGACGACCAGCCCCAATAGGGTCTCCAACCCCAATAAGAACCATACCAGCCGTTCCAGCCCCAATAAGAACCTCCGTAAACATTCACATTGATATTGCTCGTTTCATTGCCCCAACCTGCATAACCTCCGCTATAGCTTTCGTCTCCGTAATAGGCATCTACATCGGTAAATATACCTATCGGTTCATCAGTTTCCTGAAAATAATCATCATCCTGAAACTGACTGAAATAACGGCTTTCCGCTACCTGATTTTCGGTTACTTCAGGCAACTCTACCCGTTGAGCAGTGTTGCTTCCCGAATAAATTCCGTCATTGTCATAATAGGAACTATTGCTGTAGGAGCCACAGGAAACCACTAAGAATCCTACCGCTACATACAAAACGGAAAGGGTTATTTTTGACTTGATAAAATTGAGAGTTTTCATAATCTGAGGATTTTTTCAAAACGGTTTAAATTGCCTGTTTTTATTCAAAAGTGAAGTGAAAAACACCTCTGAAATAAATTTAAACGGTTTCTTATTGTTACACAACACAAAAATAGTTAGTTTTGCTGAACTTTTTTTGTAATTAACATAGCAACAACATTTGTGCCAAATATCCTCATAGTATGAGCAAGAAACTTACCACCCGGGCAGACGATTATTCCAAATGGTATAACGAACTGATTGTCAAAGCAGATTTAGCCGAAAACTCAGCTGTGAGAGGCTGTATGGTTATCAAACCCTACGGATATGCTATATGGGAAAAAATGCAGGGACAACTCGACAAAATGTTCAAAGAAACCGGACATCAAAATGCCTATTTTCCGCTTTTTATACCTAAGAGTATGTTTGAGGCAGAAGAAAAAAATGCAGAGGGTTTTGCCAAAGAATGTGCTATTGTTACGCATTATAGGCTTAAAACCGATGAAAACAACAAAGGGAAACTCATCGTTGACCCGAATGCAAAGTTAGAGGAAGAACTCATCGTTCGCCCAACCAGCGAAGCCATAATCTGGAACACCTATAAAGGCTGGGTGCAATCACACAGGGATTTGCCTTTGCTCATCAACCAATGGGCAAATGTGGTGCGTTGGGAAATGAGAACGAGATTATTTTTGAGAACAGCCGAATTCCTTTGGCAGGAAGGGCATACGGCTCATTCCACCAAAGAAGAAGCCATTGCAGAAACCAAAACAATGCTTGATGTCTATGCTGATTTTGCCGAAAATTTTATGGCAATTCCGGTTGTAAAAGGTGTAAAAACCGAAAACGAACGCTTTGCAGGAGCGGTAGAAACTTATTGTATTGAAGCCTTAATGCAGGACGGAAAAGCTCTACAAGCAGGGACTTCACACTTTTTAGGACAGAATTTTGCCCAAGCCTTTGATGTGAAATTTGCCAACAAAGAGGGAAAATTAGAATACGTTTGGGGAACATCGTGGGGAGTTTCCACCCGACTTATGGGAGCTTTGGTAATGACCCATTCTGATGACAACGGATTGGTTCTGCCTCCGAATCTGGCTCCTATTCAGGTGGTTATCGTTCCGGTTTTCAGAAGTGATGAAGAATTTGAAGCTGTTTCTGCTGAAGCCGACAAGCTCACAAAAGAACTCCGAAAACTCGGAATATCCGTAAAATACGACAACCGAACCAACCAGAAACCGGGCTTTAAATTCAACGAATACGAATTAAAAGGAGTTCCCGTACGGATTGCTCTTGGTCCGAAAGATTTGGAAAACGGAACTTTTGAAGTTGCCAGACGGGATACTTTAACCAAAGAATTTGTTTCCAAAGAAAATATCGTTTCGCATATCGAAAACCTGCTTAACGAAATTCAGGAAAGCCTTTTCAACAAAGCGATGAACTACCGCAATGAGCATATCACAGAGGTAAACGATTTTGAAGAATTCAAAGACATACTCGAAAACAAAGGCGGTTTTGTTTCCGCTCATTGGGACGGCACAGGTGAAACCGAAGAAAAAATCAAGGAACTCACCAAAGCTACCATACGTTGTATTCCTCTTACCCAAAAACAGGAAGCAGGAAATTGTGTATTGACAGGAAAACCCTCAACAGGCAGGGTGCTTTTTGCTAAGGCGTATTAGAGTCTGCCCGTCTTGGAGAAGATTTTAAAAAAAATTTCACCACGGGTATTGCAGGTATAAAAAATAGTTGTATTTTTGCACTCGCTTAACTAAGAAACGATGGTCCGTTCGTCTAGGGGTTAGGACGCCAGGTTTTCATCCTGGTAACAGGGGTTCGATTCCCCTACGGACTACAAGGTTTGGCCCGTTCGTCTATCGGTTAGGACGCCAGGTTTTCATCCTGGTAAGAAGGGTTCGATTCCCTTACGGGCTACAAAATTATTTTTTAAAGAAAAATTCAACAAAAGAAATGGCAAATCACAAGTCAGCTTTAAAAAGAATCCGAAGCAACGAAAAAAAGAGAGTGCTAAACAGATATCAGCACAAAACCACACGTAACGCTATCAAAGCATTGCGTATGGCTACTGAAAAAGGGGAAGCTACAGAAAAACTACCTCTTGTTATCTCTATGATCGACAAACTTGCTAAGAAAAACGTGATTCACGACAATAAAGCATCAAACCTAAAATCAAAACTTACAAGACACGTAGCTGCTCTGTAATTTTTGACAACCGTCTCCGCACTAACCTCTGACGAAAATCGTGAATGTTGGTTCGGGTTTAAAATTTTATAAAACTAAAGCAATGTCAAATTTAGTAACATTCGTACAAGACGAGTTCGTAACAAAAAAAGATTTCCCTGAGTTTGCAGCAGGAGACACTATTACGGTGTATTACGAAATCAAAGAGGGTGAAAAAACCAGAACCCAGTTTTTTAAAGGGGTGGTTATCCAAAGAAGAGGAAGCGGAGCAACCGAAACATTTACCATCCGTAAAATGTCCGGAGCTGTTGGAGTAGAGCGTATCTTCCCTGTAAATATGCCTGCCCTTCAAAAAGTGGAAGTAAACCAAAGAGGAAAAGTTCGCAGAGCAAGAATTTTCTACTTCAGAGAACTTACCGGTAAAAAAGCAAAAATCAGAGAAAGAAGAAGATAATTCTTTATTCCTAACTTATAAAAGTCCTTCAAAACAATGTTTTGAAGGACTTTTTCTTTTGGGAAAAACTCCGAAAATTAACAAAAGTTTAAAATCACTCAGTTCGGTTTTCACCGAACCAAGCCCTATCTTTGCCACTTGTTTTTATAAAGCAATGACTGAGCATACAAACGAAAAAGAAGAGCTAATCGAAATGCTGTCTGTTCATTTTCAGAACCTGCACCACCTTTCTCCGGTCGGGGCAAAAATATGGGCTGTTTTGATTATGGACAAAAACAAAGACGGACTCACTTTCGATTATTTGGTGGAGCGGTTGGGAGTCAGCAAAAGTACGGTTTCGACCAACCTGAACGAACTGCTGAAAAAAAACAACATCTATTTTGAAACCCTGCCGGGTGACCGGAAAAAATATTTTAAATCATCGCCTTTCAGCCAACGTTTTACCCGTATTTTAAAAAATATGGCGTTTGAAAAACAGCTGATTGAAAAAATGATTATCTATAAGGAGAAAAGCTCCGAAAAGTGTGTCAAAGAACAATATGCTATGGAAAACCTCAAAGCCTATAAAAAACACCTGAGCGAAATGGAGCGACTTACCCAAAAAATAATAACCGACTTAAAAGACATAGAAGAAAAAAACATTCTAAAACTAAAAAAATAAAACCTACTGTTATGAGCAATAAATCTGTGTGGAGTATAGCGGCTGCTATGCTCGTATTCGTTTCCTGTAAAGATAAACCTCAGCAACAAATCGCTTCTGCCCTGCCCTTTTCGGTAACGGAAGTTCCTGTTAGAACCGTTGTGGGATATGACTCCTATCCGGCTATGATTGAAGGTACGAATAATAGTGCTATAAGAGCCAAAGTCTCGGGATATATTACCAAAGTTTTGGTTGACGAAGGACAAAAAGTACGAAAAGGACAAGTGCTTTTCACCCTCGAAACCCAAGCTATGAGCCAGGATGCGGGAGCAGCTCTGGCAAGTGTCAATGCAGCTCAGGTGGAAGTGGACAGGCTGATTCCTCTGGTTGAAAAAAACATTATCAGCAATGTGCAGTTAGAAACGGCAAAAGCCAGACTGGCTCAGGCAAAAAGCAACCATAGCAGTATTGCTGCCACTATTGATTATGCCAACATCAGAAGTTCGATAGACGGTTATGTGGGAGCTATCAATTATCGGGAGGGAGCTTTGGTAAGCCCGAATGACCCGAATCCGCTCACTACGGTTTCCACTACCGAAGATGTCTATGTGTTTTTTGCCATAAACGAAAGCCAATATATAGATTTTCTGAGCAATACCGAAGGAAAAACCAGAGACGAAAAACTCAAGAATTTCCCTGAGGTAGAATTGGAACTCATTAACGGAACCGTTTATTCCGAAAAAGGAAAAATAGAAACCGTTACCGGACAGGTGGACAAAGCAACCGGAACCGTGAAGTTTCGTGCTAAATTTGCCAATCCGTCGGGTATTCTGGCAAACGGAAACAGCGGAAGCATCCGGATTCCGAAAATATATAACGATGTAGTGGTGATTCCCGAAACGGCTACCTATGAGCAACAGGGAATAGATTACGTTTACAGAGTTAAAAACGACACCGCCTATGCTACGATTATCGAAATTGAAGACCGTATCAACCGTTTGGCAATCATAAAATCAGGTGTAGCAAAAGGCGATATAATAGTGGTGGAAGGCATCGTAAAACTCCGAAACCAAACGCCTATACAACCTAATAACGTCAATTTTGACACTTTGGTAAATTCGGTAAAATCCACTTTTTAATTTGATTCAGTTATGCTAAAAACATTTATAGAAAGACCGGTTCTCTCGACCGTTATTTCGATTATCATAGTTATTTTGGGGATTTTGGGCATCGTTGCCCTACCCATAACCGAATATCCCGACATTGCTCCAACGACCGTTCAGATTTCGGCAAACTATCCGGGAGCCAATGCTCAGACGATGTTGGAGAGTGTGATTATCCCGATAGAAGAACAGGTAAACGGAGTGGAAGATATGGATTATATCACCTCTACCGGAACCAACAACGGAACAGCTTCCATCAATGTGGTTTTCAAACAGGGAGTAAATCCCGATATTGCTGCGGTAAACGTACAGAATCGTGTAGCACGAGCAACACCCCTACTGCCTGCAGAAGTTACCCGTTCGGGAGTGGTTGTGCAAAAACAGAATCAAAGTGCTTTGATGTTTGTGTCGTTTTATGGCACAGACGGAAAATATGACCAGACTTTCATACAAAACTACATCAATATCAACGTCGTACCTCAGCTGAAAAGGGTAAACGGAGTGGGTGATGCCAGTGCTTTCGGACAACGAAACTATTCCATGCGGATTTGGCTCGACCCGGTGAAAATGGCAGGCTACAACCTTGTCCCGACTGATGTTACAGCTGCTATCAACGAGCAGAGTCTGGAAGCAGCAGCCGGACAGTTGGGAGAAAACAATGCAGAGGCGTTTCAGTATGTGATTCGCTACAGCGGAAAATACAGAACCGAAGAGCAGTATGAAAATATCGTTATCAAAGCCTTAGACAACGGACAAATGCTGTATCTCAAAGATGTGGCAACCATTGATATGGGTTCACAAAGCTATTCGGGGATTTCCCGCTTTAATGGACAACCTGCTGCGGCTATGGCCGTATATCAGACTCCCGGGTCGAATGCTCAGGAAATTATTACCAACCTGAAAGAAGAACTAAAATCCATCGAAGGCAATATGCCCGAAGGACTGGAATATAAAGTCATGTTTGACACCAACCAGTTCCTCGAAGCTTCTATTTCTAAGGTAATCACTACGCTAATCGAGGCTTTTATTTTGGTATTTTTGGTGGTTTTTGTGTTTTTGCAGGATTTCCGCTCTACACTCATTCCGCTTATTGCCGTTCCGGTTTCCATCATCGGGACTTTCTTTTTCCTGAATCTCTTTGGGTTTTCTATCAATATATTGACGCTTTTTGCCCTTGTTCTGGCTATCGGTATTGTGGTAGATGATGCGATTGTCGTCGCCGAGGCGGTCCACGCCAAAATGGAAAAAACCAAGCAGGCAGTACGGGAAGCCGCTATCGGAACCATGCACGAAATATCGGGAGCTATTATTTCTATTACACTGGTTATGGCTGCCGTTTTCGTTCCGGTTACGTTTATCAAAGGAACAACCGGAGTTTTCTATCAGCAATTTGGTATTACGCTTATTGTAGCCATTTTTATTTCTGCCATCAATGCCCTTACGCTTTCTCCGGCTCTGTGTGCTTTGTTTTTAAAACCACACCACGAAGAAGAAGGCAAAAAGAAAAACCTGATGCAACGCTTTTTTATGCACTTCAACCGCATTTTTGATGCGATGACTGCCCGATATACCCGAAGCTTCAAGTTTCTGATGGCTCACAAATGGGTTACTTTTATGATTCTGGCTGTTTGCGGAGGGCTTATTTATTTCGCCAACAAAACCATGCCTACCGGATTTGTTCCGGGTGAAGACCGTGGATTTATTATGGCAAATATCGAACTCCCTCAGGGAGCCAGCGGTGATCGGGTAGTGGCTTTTCAGGAAAAATTCCGAGAGCAGGCAATGCAGATTCCTCAAATTGACGGAATTACACTGGTTTCCGGTTTTAGTTTTATTTCCGGTCAGGGTTCCAACTATGGTATGGGGATGATTCGACTGAAACCTTTTGAGGAAAGAAAATCAGAAGAAGCCTCCATACAGACTGTTATCGGGAAACTTTTCGGAATTGCCTCACAACTTCCCGAAGGACGGATGATTTTCTTTTCACCTCCGAGTGTTCCCGGATTCGGGCATTCGTCAGGATTTGATTTGAAACTCTTAGACAAATCGGGAGGTGATTTAGAAGATTTTGACGAAGTTGCCAGACAATATATAGAAGAGCTCACCAAACGTCCTGAAATTCAGTATGCTCAAACCTCGTTCAACACTTCGTATGCTCAGTATGAAATCGAGCTGAACATCCCTCGTGCAAAACAGTCAGGAGTTTCGGTAAGCAGTATTTTTTCTGCTTTGCAGGGTTATATCGGAGGAATTTATGCAGCCGATTTTACCCGATACGGAAAACAGTTCCGTGTGATGGTTCAGGCATTGCCTCAGGATAGGGCAAGTCAGGAAGATTTGAACAAAATTTTCGTGCGAACTTCCTCGGGAACTATGACTCCGATTACGCAATTTGTAAGTCTGAACCGAATTTATGGCCCTCAAACCGTGGACAGATTCAACCTGTTTACCTCTGCCAGTATTTCGGGAGGAACCAACCCCGGATACAGCACCGGAGATGCCATAAAAGCCATTCAGGAAGTAACCCAAAACAATCTTTCGACCAGCTACGGAATTGACTTTGCGGGACTTTCGAGGCAAGAAATCAGTGCAGGTTCACAAACCGCTGTGATTTTCCTCCTGTGTCTGATTTTCGTATATTTCATCCTCTCTGCTCAATATGAAAGTTATTTGTTGCCTCTTGCCGTAATTCTTTCGCTTCCGGGTGGAATTATGGGAGCCTATTGGGCACAGAAAATAGCGGGATTAGAAAACAATATCTATTTCCAGATTGCCCTGATTATGCTCGTGGGACTCCTGGCAAAAAATGCCATTCTGATTGTGGAATATGCCATTCAGGGAAGAAGGCGTGGACAAACCATTGCCCTGTCTGCTATTTATGCTGCCAAAGCCCGTTTACGACCGATTCTGATGACTTCCTTTGCTTTTATCTTGGGGTTGATGCCTTTGGTTTTTGCAACCGGAGTAGGTCAGGTAGGAAACCGCTCTATTGCAACCGGAGCTGCTTTCGGATTGCTCATCGGAACCATCATCGGAGTGTTTAATATTCCGGTTTTGTATGTGGTTTTCCAATGGCTACAGGAAAAAATAAAACCTATCCGCAAAGCCGAAGGAAGCAGACATACGGATGAGATTTAGGATTTAGGAATTGTGAATTTATATTTATGAATAGTCGATAATATGAAACATCATTTTAGACATATAGTGGTTTTGGGAAGTGTATTGATGCTGCAATCGTGTTTTGTTGCCAAAAAATATGACCGTCCTGATATAGAAACCGAAGATTTATACCGCAGTGAAGTGGTTGCCAAAGACACTACTTCGATGGCAGATATGCCTTGGGAAGAGCTTTTTACCGACCCGATTCTGCAAGGGCATATCCAAAAAGGATTAGAAAACAATTTCGATATCAGAACGGCTTTGCAGAATATTGCCGCCTCCGAAGCCTCTTTGAAACAACGCAAAGCGGGTCAGTTGCCCACTGTGGGAGTTAACGGAACCTGGACTCATCAGGAAATTTCAGGAAACAGCCAATTCGGTAGTTTTTTCAGCCGTTTAGATCAGTTTCAGCTGGCTGCCAACCTGTCGTGGGAAGCAGACATCTGGGGAAAAATACGAAATCAAAAAAGAGCTGCCAATGCTCAGTTTTTGCAGAGTATAGCTGCCAATCAAGCCGTGAAAACTCAGGTGATTGCCAATATTGCTTCTCTGTATTATCAGTTATTATCGCTCGATGCACAGCTTGAAATCGCTCAGCAAACCCTTGTCAACCGAAATCAAAGTATCGAAACCATCAAAGCCCTGAAAGATGCAGGACAGGTAAACGAAGTAGCGGTGAAGCAAACCGAAGCCCAAAAATATGCCACGGAACTCATTATCGAGGATTTGAAATATGCTATCGAAATCCTCGAAAACACTATGAGTATTCTGCTGGGTGAAAATCCTCAGAACATAGCCCGAAGCACTTTTGATGCTCAAGAGCTCAACCCCGAAATTGATTTGGGAGTTCCTGCTCTACTGCTGGCTAACCGTCCCGATGTGATTGCAGCCGAATTTGGTTTGGTAAATGCTTTTGAGCTGACCAACGTTGCCCGAAGCAATTTTTACCCAAGCCTTACTATTACTGCTACAGCAGGTTTTCAGAGCTTGGAGCCTTCGGAGCTGATCAATGCCAATTCGTTTTTTGGCAATATCATAACCGGACTCACCCAACCGATTTTCAACCAGCGACAACTCCGTACACAAAAAGAAATTGCTTTGTCGAATCAGGAAAAAGCACTCATAACCTTTGAAAAAACCTTGAAAACAGCAGGAAAAGAGGTGTCTGATGCTTTGGCAAATTACCAAAACGAAACCAAAAAATTATCTATCAGAACCCAGCAGGTAGATGCTCTGAAAAAAGCTTCGGACTATTCGGAAGAACTCCTGAACTACGGAATGGCAACCTATCTGGAAGTGCTGACTGCCAAAGACAATGCCCTGAACTCAGAACTGAGTTTGATAGACAACAAATTCAAACAATTGAATGCTGTTATCACTCTTTACCGTGCCTTGGGAGGCGGTTGGAAATAAAAAACTTAGAGCCTGTTTAAATTTATATTGTGAGAATGTTTATAGCTTATTTTTGAGCGAAACAAGGCATATTTTCTTGAGATAGCGGTGTTCTATCTCAAGAAAATATAACGAAGTTGCAGCCAAAAAG
>Ga0172382_10005080_pt1 | contig 19803 bp, 16 predicted proteins | sample Leawel138RmetaG_FD_122245 | JGI IMG/M metagenome (GOLD analysis project Ga0172382, IMG submission 122245) | Leachate microbial communities from a municipal landfill in Southern Ontario, Canada - Leachate well 138R metaG | ecosystem: Engineered > Solid waste > Landfill > Unclassified | place... | reverse complement strand
AACGTGGCTGGTACTGATGGTGATGCCGCGCGCCTTCTCCTCCGGCGCGTTGTCAATCGCCGCGTAGTCCTTGGCGTCGCCCCCGTAGGTCTTGCTCAGCACCGTGGCCAGCGCCGCCGTCAGCGTCGTCTTGCCATGGTCCACGTGACCGATGGTGCCTACGTTCACGTGCGGCTTGCTGCGCTCGTATTTTGCTTTTGCCATGTCTGAAAAATCTCCAAAAGAACAGGGTCCGTGTTCAAGGTTTAACGTCTGCACCCGACTGCTTGATCGAGCCGCACGGATGACAGCCCGGCGCCGGGTCGCAGACCAAAAGAAGTTGTGCGTTTGGCGTTGCGCGTTTTGCGAGGCATCCGCCTCCGCTACCCGCTCAACGCACGACGCTCAACGCTCAACGTCCAATTACGTGGTTCGCGCCGCGATGATGCCATCGGCAATGTTCTTGGGCGCCTCGGCGTAGTGCTTGAACTCCATGCTGTAGGTAGCACGCCCCTGCGACATGGAGCGCATGTCGGTGGCGTAGCCAAACATCTCCGACAGCGGCACCTCGGCCCGGATGACCTTGCCGCCACCGCTCATGTCCTCCATGCCCTGGACCATGCCGCGGCGGCTGGACAGGTCGCCCATGACCGAACCCGCGTAGTCTTCCGGCGTTTCAACCTCGACCGACATCATGGGCTCGAGGATGACCGGATGCGCCCGCTTGCTCGCTTCGCGGAAGGCAAAGATCCCGGCCATCTTGAACGCCTGCTCGCTGGAGTCGACGTCGTGGTAGGAGCCAAAGGTCAGGCGCGCGCGCACATCCACCACCGGGTAGCCGGCCTGGATGCCGCCGGTCATGGCTTCGACGATGCCCTTTTCCACGGCCGGGATGTATTCGCGCGGCACCACGCCGCCCTTGATCTCGTCGACGAACTCGAAACCCTTGCCGGCCTCAAGTGGCTCCAGCGTGATGACGACATGGCCGTACTGCCCCTTGCCGCCGGACTGGCGGATGAACTTGCCCTCGACGTCGGTCACGGTCTTGCGCACCGTCTCGCGGTACGCCACCTGCGGCTTGCCCACGTTTGCGTCCACGTGGAATTCGCGCTTGAGGCGGTCGATGATGATTTCCAGGTGCAACTCGCCCATGCCGGCAATGATGGTCTGGCCCGACTCCTCGTCGGTATGCACGCGGAAAGAGGGGTCCTCGGCCGCCAGCCGGCCCAGCGCGATGCCCAGTTTTTCCTGATCGGCCTTGGTCTTGGGCTCGACGGCCTGCGCGATCACCGGCTCCGGGAAGATCATGCGCTCGAGCAGGATGGGCGCGTCGGTAGCGCACAGCGTCTCGCCGGTGGTGACTTCCTTGAGGCCGACGCAGGCGGCGATGTCGCCGGCAACGATCTCGTCCACCTCCTGGCGCTCGTTGGCCCGCATCTGCACGATGCGGCCTATGCGCTCCTTCTTGCCGCGGTTGACGCACAGCACCGTGTCGCCCTTGTGCAGCACGCCGGAATAAACGCGCACGAAGGTCAGCTGCCCCACGAACGGGTCGGTCATGAGCTTGAACGCCAGCGCGGCAAACTTTTCGCTATCGTCGGCCTTGCGCGACAGGCGCTTTTCCTCGTCGTCGGGGTCGGTGCCGGTCACGTCCGGGATATCAATGGGCGAGGGCAGGAAGTCGATCACCGCATCCAGCACGCGCTGCACGCCCTTGTTCTTGAACGCGGTGCCGCAGAGCATGGGCTGGATCTCGGTGGCGATGGTGCGCTGGCGCAGGCCGGCAATGATGTCCGCCTCGGACAGGTCGCCGTCTTCCAGGTACTTGTCCATCAGCTCTTCGCTGGCCTCGGCCGCGGCCTCGAGCATCTTCTCGCGCCATTTGCCCGCCACGTCGACGAGGTCGGCGGGGATGTCTTCGTAGTCAAACTTGACGCCCTGCGTACTGTCGTCCCAGATGATGGCCTTCATCTTGATCAGGTCGACGACGCCGCGGAAGCCGTCCTCCGCCCCTATGGGAACAACCACCGGCACCGGATTGCCGTTGAGGCGCTCCTTCACGTGGTCCACCACGCGGAAGAAGTTGGCGCCCACGCGGTCCATCTTGTTGACGAACAGCATGCGCGGCACCTTGTACTTGTTGGCCTGGCGCCAGACGGTCTCGGACTGCGGCTGCACGCCGGCGACCGCGTCGTAGACCATGAGCGCGCCGTCCAGCACGCGCATCGAGCGCTCGACCTCGATCGTGAAGTCCACGTGGCCCGGGGTGTCTATGATGTTGATGCGGTGCTCGGGCCGCGAGAGGTCCATGCCCTTCCAGAAGCAGGTCACGGCCGAAGACGTGATCGTGATCCCGCGCTCCTGCTCCTGCTCCATCCAGTCGGCAACGGCTGCGCCGTCGTGCGTCTCGCCGATCTTGTGCGTGACGCCGGTATAGAACAGGATGCGCTCGGTGGTGGTGGTCTTGCCCGCGTCGATGTGCGCGGAAATGCCGATATTGCGGTAGCGGCTGATGGGGGTTTTGCGTGCCATGGTGTGTCCTTCAGGCGGTTGTGCGCAGCGCGGCTTTCAGGCAACTGCCGTCAACGCCAGCCGCAGCCAGCGCTGGCGGACGCCCTGCGTCCATCCTTGAAAATCAGAATCGGAAGTGGCTGAACGCCTTGTTTGCCTCGGCCATGCGATGCACTTCGTCGCGCTTCCTCATGGCGCCCCCGCGGCCTTCGGCGGCCTCCATGAGCTCGCTCGCCAGGCGCAGCGGCATGGACTTCTCGCCGCGCTTGCGCGCCGCCTCCTTGACCCAGCGCATGGCCAGCGTGGCGCGCCGCGCCGGGCGCACCTCCACCGGCACCTGGTAGTTGGCCCCGCCAACCCGGCGTGAACGCACCTCGACCACCGGCTTGATGTTGGCTATGGCTGCCTCGAAGGTTTCCATGGGCTCCTTGCCGCTCTTTTGCTCTATGTGCTCGAACGCGCCGTAGACGATGCGCTCGGCCACGGCCTTCTTGCCGCCTTCCATGATCACGTTCATGAACTTGGACAGGTCAACGCTGCCGTACTTGGGATCGGGCAGGATTTCGCGCTTGGGAACTTCACGACGACGTGGCATTTTCTTCCTTTCAAAATTGCTTCAGCCGGCAGGCTCGCACGCAACATGCCGCCTGCCTCGCAGCGCCAACAGACGCTGCACTTACTCGACCTTGTCGCTCAAGGCCACTCCGTCCGGCCCGGGACTGCCTGGACCCGGTGCGGACACCAAAATAATCGGCAGAACCGTACACGCGCATGAGCGCGGTTGGTGGTTCCACCAGCCATCGCGGCGGGGGCGCCGCTCCTACAAAGATCAGGCGGCCTTCGGGCGCTTGGCGCCGTACTTGGAACGGCCCTGCTTGCGGTCCTTGACACCCTGCAGGTCCAGCGCACCGCGCACGATGTGATAGCGCACGCCGGGCAAGTCCTTCACGCGTCCGCCGCGCACCAGCACCACGCTGTGCTCCTGCAGGTTGTGACCCTCGCCGCCGATGTAGGAGATGACTTCAAAGCCGTTGGTCAGGCGCACCTTGGCCACCTTGCGCAAGGCCGAGTTCGGCTTCTTGGGTGTGGTGGTGTAAACGCGCGTGCACACCCCCCGTCGCTGCGGGCAGTTCTGCAGCGCAGGCCCCTTGGACTGGGCCTTCTCCACGGACCGGCCGTGGCGCACCAATTGATTGATGGTTGGCATGAAAATCCTCTCAACGCAAAATACGCGCGGGGCAGCCAGACCGGCTGGCACCTCGATCGGCGCGTACAAAGACACAATTCAAACGCACCACGCAAACGGACTGCAAACAGACTGCAAGAACCATGCAACAGGGCCCCATGCAACGCCGTTGCGCTGCACGCAGGCCTCTTCCCGGTCGCCGTCAAGCTTCGTGACGTGTAAAGGGCAGAAATTATAGGCGAGAAAGAGAAGCTGTGGCAAGCGCGGCTGCGCTTTGTGCCGCCACGCGCCCCGGGCCTTGTCCGCAGCAACGATAATCAGGCCATGAACAAGCGCACGTACCGTATCGCACTGGGACTGTCCGGCGGCGTGGATTCTGCGGTCAGCGCCTGGCTGCTCAAGCAGGCCGGGCACGAGGTGGTCGGCATCTTCATGAAGAACTGGGAAGATGACGACGATGAGGGCCACTGCACGAGCCGACAGGATTTTCTGGACGCTGCCGCCGTGGCCGACGTGCTGGGCATAGAACTGGAACACGTCAATTTTGCCAGCGAATACAAGGATCGGGTGTTTGCCGAGTTCCTGCGTGAATACCGCGCCGGCCGCACGCCCAATCCGGACGTGCTGTGCAACGCAGAGATCAAGTTCAAGGCGTTCCTGGACCATGCCGTGGCCATGGGCGCGGACCGGATCGCAACCGGGCATTACGCCCGTGTCCGCTGCGTGGCAACAGACGCGGGTGAGCCCGTTGGACAAAATGGAACATCGCGCGCATCCGCGCATGATGGCACCCGCGTGCGCTTCGAGCTGCTCAAGGGACTCGATGCGGCCAAGGATCAGAGCTACTTCCTGCACCGGCTGACGCAGGCACAGCTGGCCAAGAGCCTGTTTCCGCTGGGCGAGATCAACAAGACCGAGGTGCGCCGGATTGCTGCGGAAATCGGGTTGCCCAACGCCAGGAAGCGGGATTCCACCGGCATCTGCTTCATCGGCGAGCGGCCATTCCGGGAGTTTCTGGGCCACTATCTGGACAACCAGCCCGGCCCCATCACGGACGAGCGGGGCACGGTGATCGGCGAACATGTGGGCCTGTCGTTCTACACGCTGGGGCAGCGCCAGGGCCTGGGCATAGGCGGCATGCGCCGGCAGGGCGTACGTCAGCGCGGTGGCGACCACGCGCCCTGGTTTGTTGCGCGCAAGGACATGGCCCGCAACACGCTGATCGCGGTCCAGGGCCACGACCACCCGGCGCTGCTGTCGCGCACGCTGGTCTTTGACGATGCCGCATGGATCGCCGGCCAGCCACCGGCGCCGGGCCGGTACGGCGCCAAGACGCGCTACCGTCAGGCGGATGCGCGGTGCACGCTGGCAAGCGCGGACCCGGCAGGCGGCAGCTGGACGCTGCGTTTCAGTGAGCCGCAGTGGGCCGTCACGCCCGGACAGAGCGCGGTCTTGTACAACGGGCCGGTTTGCCTGGGCGGTGGGGTGATCGCCGCGGCCGGAGCAGACGCGCAAGCGCCGCGAGACGTGGTCCGGCCGCGCATCGCAGACAAAGTGCCGGCGTAACGCGCAGGCCGCGCTGCACTGCCGCGTGGAATCCGCGCAAGAACTGCCCGAAACAGGGCAAGATCACACGACGCGTTTTGGCTCAGAGCCGCTCGACGATGGTGACGTTGGCCGTGCCGCCGCCTTCGCACATGGTCTGCAGGCCGTAGCGCTTGCCCTGCTGCTTCAGTGCATTGAGCAACGTGGCCATGAGTTTGGCACCGGTGGCGCCCAGCGGATGGCCCAGCGCAATGGCGCCGCCGTGCACATTGAGCCGCTCCGGGTCCGCGTGCAGCACCTTGAGCCAGGCCAGCGGCACCGAGGCAAAGGCCTCGTTGACCTCGTACAGGTCGATGTCGGACATCGTCATGCCGGCGCGCTTGAGCGCGAGTTCGGTCGCCGGGATCGGTCCTTCGAGCATGATGACCGGGTCGCTGCCGAGCACCGTCATGGTGTGGATGCGCGCCAGCGGCTCCACGCCCAGCTTCTTCAGACCCGCCTCGTTCACGACCATGACCGCCGACGCCCCATCGCAGATCTGGCTCGCGTTGGCTGCACTGATGACGCCACCTTCCTGCAGCAGCTTGACGCCCCGGATGCCTTCGATGCTCGCGTCAAAGCGGATGCCCTCGTCTTGCGCGTGCATCTCGTCGGTCGGGTTGCCATCGGCATCGCGCAGGTGCACGGGGATGATCTCGTCCCTGAACGCGCCCGCCTCGACTGCGGCCATGGCGCGCTGGTGGCTGAGCAGCGCAAACTGGTCCAACTCGTCCTTGTTGAGGCCGTACTTCTCGACCATCATCTCGGCACCGGCAAACTGGCTGAACTGGAAGTTGTCGTATTTGCGGTTGATCTCGGGGCTTTGCCCTGCGCCCAGGCCACCCTTCTTGTACATGACGGAAGTACTGAACATGGGCACGCGCGTCATGGACTCCACGCCGGCGGCAATGATGATATCCTGCGTGCCGGACATGACCGCCTGCGCAGCAAAGTGGACGGCCTGCTGCGAGGAGCCGCACTGGCGGTCCAGCGAGACGCCGGGCACCGATTCGGGCAGTTTGGACGCGAGCACCGCGTTGCGGCCGACGTTGCCGGTCTGCTCGCCGCCCTGGCTGACGCAACCCATGAGCACGTCATCGACGGCCGCCGGGTCGACGCCGGTGCGATCAACGATGGCGTTCAGAACCTGCGCGGCCAAGTCCACGGGGTGCCAGTTGGCCAGGCGGCCGCCACGGCGGCCCCCGGCGGTGCGGACAGCGTCAACGATGTAGGCTTCGGACATGTGTTCTCTCCGGTTGATGTTCAGCTCGATTGTAGAAACAGGCAACGGGCGACAGCGCTGGCGTGCGCTTGCGCCACCTCATTCGGGGTCTGCAAAAACAGGCGCGCGCTTTTGCAGGCCGGCAGCGACCGCTTCGCGCTGGTTGGCGCTGCCCACCAGCGCCGCCTGCGCGGTGGACTCGGCCTGCAGCACGGTGGCGGCGTCGGCGTCATGCAACTGGTTGAGCAGGTGCTTGGCGGCGCGGATGGCGTCCGGGTTGCGGCCGGCCAGCTCGCTTGCAAGGGCCAACGCCTCTTGCAATGGATCAGCACACACGCGCGTGGCCAGGCCCAACTGCACGGCCTCTTCGCTGCCGACCATGCGGCCGCTGTAGACCAGCTCGCGCAGCACGTCGCCGCGCACCACCTCGCGCAGCAGCGCCATGCCGGCCATGTCCGGCACCAGGCCCCAGACGATCTCGCGCACCGACAGCCGTGCATTCGGTGCGACGTAGCGCAGGTCCGCTCCCAGCGCCACCTGCAGGCCGCCACCCAGCGCAACGCCATGCACCGCCGCGATCACCGGCACCGCCAGCTCGCGCCACTGCCAGGCCACCTGCTGGAAGCGGTTGGCCTGGCCGTGCGTGCGCCGGGGCAGGTCGCCCAGGCCGTCGACGCCGTCCTGCATGGCGGCAATACTGGCCAGGTCCAGCCCGGCGCAAAACGCCTTGCCCTCGCCGTGCAGCACGACGGCGCGCACGCGACGCAGGTCACGCAGCCGGTCCGCGGCTGCAAGCAGGCCGCCGAACATGGCGCCGTCCAGCGCGTTCAGCTTGTCCGGGCGGCTCAGGGTCACCACGGCCACGCCGTGCGCGTCCACCTGCAGCCGCACGCGGTCGTGCAGTCGCTCGTCCCGGACGGCGGCCATGGCGCTTACAGGCCCCGCCATATCACCTCCTTCATGATCTCGTTGGTGCCGCCGTAGATGCGTTGCACGCGCGCGTCGGCGTACATGCGTGCGACCATGTATTCGTTCATGTAACCATAGCCGCCAAACAGTTGCACGCATTTGTCGACAACACGCCCCTGCGCTTCAGAACCCCACAGCTTGGCCATGGACGCGGTGGCGGTGTCCAGCGTGCCCGCCACCAGCTTTTCAACGCAGCGGTCCATGAAGGCGCGGCCGACGGCGATTTCGGTGGCAATTTCGGCAAGTTGGAACCGGGTGTTCTGGAACTCGGCAACGGCCTGGCCAAAGGCCCGGCGCTCGCGCACGTACTCCAGCGTGGCCTGGTAGGCGCCTTCCATGCACGCCAGCGCTGCCACGCCGAGGATGGTGCGCTCGTACGGCAGGTCGGCCATGAGCTGGAAGAAGCCCTGGCCCGGGACACCGCCCAGCAGTGCGTCGGCCGGGACGCGCACGTCGTCAAAAAAGAGCTCGGACGTGTCTTGCGCATGCATGCCGACCTTATCCAGCACGCGGCCCACCTTGAAGCCCTTGCAGTCCCTGGTTTCGACGATCAGCAACGAGGTGCCGCGTGCACCCTGGCCGGGATCGGTCTTGCAGACGACGACGATGACGCCGGCCAGGTAGCCATTGGTGATGAAGGTCTTGGCGCCGTTGACGAGGTAGCCGCCGTCGGCCTGCCGCTCGGCACGGGTGCGCACGCCTTGCAGGTCGGAACCGGCGCCGGGTTCGGTCATGGCGATGGCGCCGACCAGCTCGCCGCTGGCCATCCTGGGCAGGTAGTTCTTCTTTTGCGCCTCGGTGCCGTGGTTGAAAATGTAGTGCGCTGCGATGGAATGCACCGCCGTGTTCATGCCGGTGAGGCCGCGGCGCGCCAGCTCCTCGTGCAGCACCGCCTCGTGCCGGAAATCGCCGCCGGCGCCGCCGTACTGCTCGGGGATGTCCATGCACAGCAGGCCCAGCTCACCGGCCCGGTGCCACAGCTTGCGGTCCACGTGACCGCGCTCGCGCGCCGGCTCGTCGTCCGGCTGCACCTCGGTTTCCACAAAACGGATGGCCGACTCGCGCAACAGATCCAGTTCGTCGTCGGCCCAGGAGCGGGTGATATCCAGCGGCATGTTGCTTCCTTTGGTAAAACTCGGGATCAGGCTTGCGACGCAGCCAGCCGGCTTGCGGCAGCCGCGGCCACATTCCAGCGTTGCAGCACGGCGGCGGTGTCCTGGCCGGCGCCGGCGCCCGGCGCGTCCGCCTGGCTGCGACTGAAGCGCGGCGCCGGTGCCGGCTGCATTTTGCCGTCGACGTTGACAAAGGTCTGCCGTGCCACGTTGTGCGGGTGCCGCGGCGCCTCGTCCCAGTCGAGCACGGGCGCGAAGCAGGCGTCGCTGCCCTCCAGCAGCTCGCACCACTCATCACGCGTGCGCTGCTTGAACAACTCGGCCAGGCGTTCCTTCAGCCGTGGCCACCGGGCGGGATCCATTTGTGCGTCAAACTCGGCATCACTGGCCAGGCCGCAGCGCTCGCGCAGCAACGCATAGAACTGCGGCTCTATGGCACCGATGGCCACCCAGCGGCCATCGGCGCACGCGTAAGTGTCATAAAAATGCGCGCCGCCATCCAGCAGGTTGGTGCCGCGCCGGTTGTTCCACTGGCCCGCCGCGTGCATGCCGTACATCATGGCCGACAGCAGCGCCGCGCCATCGGTCATGGCCGCATCGATCACCTGCCCCCGGCCGGACTGGCCGCGCTCGTACAGGGCGGCCAGCACGCCCACCGCCAGCAGCATGGCGCCGCCGCCAAAATCACCGATGTAGTTGAGTGGCACCACCGGCTTCTCGCCGGCGCGGCCTATGGCGTGCAGGGCACCGCTGATGGCGATGTAGTTGAGGTCATGCCCCGCCGCATGCGCCAGCGGGCCCTTTTGGCCCCAGCCGGTCATGCGCCCGTAGATGAGGCGCGGATTGCGCGCCAGGCAGACGTCCGGCCCCAGCCCCAGCTTTTCCATCACGCCGGGGCGAAAGCCCTCAAGCAGCACGTCGGCGCCGTCAACCAGTGCCAGCACGTCGGCCCGCACCTGTTCCTGGCGCAGGTCCACGACCAGTTCGGCAGCCCGGCTGCGCAGCAGCACGTCATGATTGGCAGGCATCCGGGCGCCGGGCCGGGCGATGCGGATGACCTCGGCACCCAGGTCGGCCAGCAGCATGGCGCAAAACGGACCCGGGCCAATGCCGGCCATTTCAACTACCTTCAGTCCGGCCAGGGGTCCTGTCATGCCTGCTCCTCTCCTCTTGTCCCGACCGTCAGCGCGGCTGCATGCGAATGGCGCCGTCCAGGCGGATGGCTTCGCCGTTCATGTAGCCGCTGCTGATCAGGAATTCAGCGGCCTGCGCGTATTCATCAGGATCGCCCAGGCGCTTGGGCCAGGGCACCGACGCGGCCAGCGCTTCCTTGACCTTGTCGGGCAGGCCCTGCAGCAGCGGTGTATTGAACAGGCCCGGCATGATGGTGTTGACGCGTATGGCCTCGCTCATGAGGTCGCGCGCGATGGGCAGCGTCATGCCGACGACGGCGGCCTTGCTGGCCGCATAAGCGGCCTGGCCCATCTGGCCGTCCTGTGCCGCCACGGAGGCGGTGTTGACAATGGCGCCGCGGTCGCCGCACTCCAGCGGGTTGAGCGTGAGCATGCCGGCCGCCGATTTGGCAATGCAGCTGAAGGTGCCGACGAGGTTGATCTGGATGATGCGGTTGAAGTTGGCGATGGGGAAATGCCGGATCTCCCCCGTTTTCTTGTCGCGGCTGGCGGTTTTGATGGCGTTGCCGGTGCCGGCGCAGTTGACGAGGACGCGCTCCTGGCCAATCGCGTCGCGCGCCTTGGCAAAGCCGGCGTCCACCTGCTCTTCATCGGTGACGTCGACCCTGCAGAACACACCACCCAGCTCATCGGCCAGCGCCTCGCCAGCTTCTTCGTTGAGGTCAAAAAGGGCAACCTTGACGCCACGGCTGGCCAGCCGCCGGGCCGTGGCCGCGCCCAGGCCCGAGGCACCACCGGTAATGACCGCCGCTATGGTTGAATCCAACTGCATCGTCCACTCCTTGCATACACTGGCGGCCTGCGACCGCCACGCCAATCGTCAATGGTGCTGCCAGCCTGCCGGCAGCACAACCACGCAATATAACGGATAGCTGCTCCATGGGACCCATTGTCAACCGCTTGCCCGCCCACCTTGGCCAACGCCTGCGCCTGCCGCTGATTGCCGCGCCCATGCTCGGCGTCTCCGGGCCGGAGCTCGTCATCGCGGCCTGCCGCGCCGGCGTCATGGGCGCGTTTCCGACCATCAACGCGAGCCTGAACAAGGGCGATCCGGGGCTGGATGCCTGGCTTGAGCAGATCATGGGCGCCGTCACCCGCAGCGATGCGCCCGTCTGCGCCAACCTGGTCATGCGCACGCACGACTTGCAGGCACACGTGCAAAGCCTGATCCGGCACAAGGTCGAGATGGTCATCACCAGCGTGGGCTCGCCGGCGCCCATCCTGCCACAGCTGCACGAGGCCGGCATCTTCGTGCTGGCCGACGTCGCCAGCCTGCGGCATGCCGAGAAAGCGATAGAAGCGGGCGTGGATGGCCTGGTTCTGCTGACTGCGGGTGCCGGCGGCCACACCGGCTGGCTCAACCCCTTTGCCTACGTGCGCGCGGTGCGTCGCATGTTTGACGGCCCCATCGTGCTTGCCGGCGGCATGGTCGACGGCGTGGCGCTGCGCGCGGCGCAGGTGTTGGGCTGTGACCTGGCGTACATGGGCACGCGCTTCATCGCCACGCGCCAGAGCATGGCCAGCGCCGCCTACCGCGAGCTGCTGGTCGACGCCAGCATGGACGACATCGTGCTGACGCGCACGTTTTCCGGCCTGCCGGCCAACTACCTGCGCCAGTCGCTGCAAGCCAGCGGCATCGGGCCCGAAGACCTGGACGAGACCATGACGGTGGAGGAATCCGGCCAACGCTATGGCAGTCACGGCAGCGGCCCGCGGCGCTGGGTGGATATTCTCAGCGCCGGGCATTCGGTGTCCGGCGTTCAGGCCACGCAGGACGTGGCCGACCTGGTGCGCGAGCTGGAGGAAGAATACCGACGCGCCGGCGTCTGATCGCAGCGGCGGGCAGTCAGCGCTCCGCGTACAAGTCGCGATACTCGGCGCGCATGGCTTTCTTGTTGGCCTTGCCCACGCTGGTGCGCGCAATGGCGTCGACAAACACGACCTGATCGGGCAGTTGCCACCTGGCAAAGCGGCTGGACAGGTGGGCACGGATGTCGTCGGCCGTGACGCTGCCCTTCTCGCGCAACGCAACGACCGCCACCGGCCGCTCCTGCCACTTGGGGTGTGGTACGCCGATCACCGCCGCTTCCAGCACCTGCGGCATGGCGGCCAGCGCGTTTTCCATGTCTATGCTCGAGATCCACTCGCCGCCGCTCTTGATGACATCCTTGGTGCGGTCGACGATCTTGACGTAGCCGCGTGCATCCAGGGTCGCCATGTCACCGCTGCGCCAGTAGCCGTCATCGGTAAAGCGGCTGGCCATGTCGGCAGCGTCCATGCCGTGGTAGCTGGCCGTGATCCAGGGCCCGCGTATGCACAGCTCGCCCGCGCTTGCGCCGTCGTGCGCCACCTCCTTGCCATCCAGCCCGAGGATCTTGATGTCAACGCCAGACACGGGCAGGCCCTGCTTGCGCTTGAGGTCCCACAACTCGTCCTCGCCGAGTTCGGCCCTGGCGCTGGGCTTGTAACGGTTGACGGTGACCAGCGGCGAGGTCTCGGTGGCGCCGTAGGCGTGGATGATTTCGGCGCCGGTCTGCTCGTAAAAGCCGCGCATCAGCGACACCGGCGGCTCGGTGGCACCGCAGGGCATGCGCATGCGGCTCCAGTCGGGCTTGAGCTCGTTGGCGCGCAGATAGTCGAGCATGGGCTGGAACAGCACCGGCGCGCCGGCCATCATGGTCACGTCCTCGCGGATCGCGGCGTCGGTCAGCATGGCGATGTCGTCCATGCCATAGCGCCCCGGCAGCACGATCTTGTTGGCCGTGAGCGCCGCCGCCTGCGGCGAACCCCAGCAGCTGGCGTGAAACATGGGCGTCAGCAGCAAGGTGCAGTCGTCGAGCGTGATGCCGTAGTTGCTGGCAACCGCCATCGAATGCAGGTAAATCGATCGGTGCGAGTAGTACACACCCTTGGGGTTGCCGGTGGTGCCCGTGGTGTAGCAGGCGCTGTAGGCCGAATTTTCTGCAATCAGCGGCCAGTTGATGTCGGCGCTGGCGCCGGCCAGCAGCTCTTCATACTGGTGCAGCGGCGCCAACGGGGTCTTGATCTGCGCCAACGGCTTGTCGCTGATGACGATCCAGCCCTTGACCGCAGTCAACTGCCCGGCAAGGGCTTCGGCCAACGGCAGCAGCGTCTCGTCAACGACGATGAGCGACGCCTGGCTGTGGTTGATGACGTAAGCCAACTGCTCGGGTGCGAGCCGCAGATTGAGCTGCAGCATGACGGCGGCGATGCCGGGTATCGACCAGTACAGCTCGAAATGCTCGCGGTTGTTCCAGTCGAGGATGCCCACGCGATCGCCCGGCTGCACGCCCAGGCGGCGCAGGGCGTTGGCGCCACGGCAGACGCGTTCGTAGCAATGCGCATAATCGTAGCGCTGCCAGCTGCCGTCGCGCTCGCGATAGACGATTTCGCGCTCGCCATGCGTGCGCGCCGCGTGGCGGATGAGTGTGGTGGTGTTGAGCTGTACGTCGTCGCCCATGGTCGACGGGCAGCCTTGCACGATCTCTTGCGGCATGACGTCTCCTGTCATTTGAACCTAGATTCAGCAGTCGAGCGCTGCTTGGTGTGCATATCTTGTTGTGATCAAAGGAAAAGCCAAGTTTGCACGAACACACCATTTTGGTGAGCACGCTATGCGCTCGATCGCACAGCGCTGGACGCGCCATGCTGCGTTGCTCCGCCTTGCAGACAGTAGTCTGCCGCGTTGTCGCCCTTGCTGGGCGCCCCGCAGCCAGAGGCTGCTTCTGTTCGTGCTGTCCAAAGGTGCGCAGGCACCTTTGGAGCCGCAGCACTCACCCTTGCCTGGCACGCCCATCGCAGCACGCTCGAACGCATCCAACTACTGAATCTAGGTTGAAATTTCCGACAATTTTATTGTGCCGCCCGACACGCCGCAGCGCAGGATATCGGGACAGGGGGATCATTGCAGCCGCCCCAGACGGCTCGAGAGCCTGAGGCCATGACAGTCCTGGCACGCTCGGCCGCAGCATCACTTCAGCCATGCTGCGCGCTGCCGAGCGGCGCGTGAGCTGCCGACCCCCGGCCTTTGAGTCGGCCATTGCCCGGCCGCCCACCGCACGCAACCCGGAGGCTCGCGCCCAAAGGCGCGCGCCATGGTCACGTGATCAATGATCTCCGATGTAGTCTGACACCACCACCCAGCGGCCGTCCTGGATCTGCGACAGGCGCGAGCGGTTGCTGCCCAGGTGCTTGGTGGGCGAGAAGGTCATCTCGTCGGCGCCGAACATGTTGGCGGGCAGCGTGGCCTTTTCCATGGCGTCGGCAAAGCCGTCTGCCGTGAGGTTGGGGCCAACGCTTTCGGCCACCTGCGCAAAATAACCGACGATCATGTAACCGTAGACGGAAAACACGGCCGGGTCCTCGCCAAACTTGGTCTTGTACTTGTTGGCCCAGAAGCGGATCTGGTCGGATGCGGCGTCCAGGTAGGGGTGCTCAACGGTCATGGCCGCGTACAGGCCATCCATGGCCGGGCCGCCCAGCTTGTGGATGAGCTCGGTGTACGCGCCGGCGGTGCCCAAGAAGACGGGGTCAAAGCCGGTCTTGCGCGCCTCGCCTATGGTGCCTATGGTTTCGCGGATCAGCGTGCCCAGGAAGACGAAGTCGCAGTTGGCTGCCTTCATTTTGGCCACCTGCGATGAAAAATCGGTGGCGCCGCGCTTGAAGCTGGTTTTCTCGACCAGCGTCATGCCCAGGGACTTGACCGCATCCTCGGCGCCCTGCAGCACCTCCTGGCCAAAGTCGTCGTCCTGGTAGATGACGCACACGTTCTCGGCGTTCTTCTCCTTGATCAGGATGGGTCCGGCCAGCCGCGCCTGGTCATAGTAGGTGCTGGCAAACGACCACTTCATGCGGTGCACGGGCTCGTACATCTGGCGCGCCGCGGTCACCGGGAAGAAGTTGATGACGTTCTTCTTGAACAGGATGGGGAAGGTCGCCACGTTGCCGGCGGTGCCGATGTGGCCCAGCATGGCGAAGATCTTGTCCTGGTTGACCAGCTTCTGCGCCGCCAGCACGGCGCGCTTGGGGTCGTAGCCGGAGTCTTCCACCTTGAGCACCACCTTGCGCCCGTCTATGCCGCCCTGCTCGTTGAGCTCGTCCACGCGCAGCTGCATGCCGTCGCGCACCTGCTTGCCAAAGCCGGCCAGCGGCCCGGACAGGTCCTGGATGGTACCAATGGTGATGGTGTCCTTGCTCACGCCCTGCGTCTGCGCCAGGACCAGCGTGCTGGTCGCCAGCGCGCAGGCAAAGAACAGGATCTTTCGTTTCAGTGACATGGCTGTCATCTCCTCGCGTCGTTGTTGAAAAAAGGATAAAAAGGATGGTTTCTTCTTGTTTCAGCTAAGCATACATGGCTTCTATCTGCTCCGCGTACTTGGTTTGCACCAGCTTACGCTTGAGCTTCATCGTCGGCGTCAGTTCCTCGTCCTCGGCATCGAGCTGGGTATCGAGCAAAAAGAACTTCTTTACCTGCTCCACGCGTGCGAACCTGGTGTTGACCTCGTCGACCACGTCCTGGATCAGGGCCTGGATTTCCGGCGCGCGCGTGAGGCTGGCGTAGTTGGAAAAGGGCACGTCGTTGTCCTGCGCGTACTTCTCCACATTTTCCTGGTCGATCATGATGATGGCCGTCAGGTACTTGCGCCCGTCGCCAATGACCACGGCATCGGTGATGTAGGGGCTGAACTTGAGCTCGTTCTCGATCTGGCTGGGCGTGATGTTCTTGCCCCCGGCGGTGATGATGATGTCCTTCATGCGGTCGACGATGCGGAAGTAGCCGTCTTCGTCCACCGTGCCCACGTCGCCGGTCCTCAGCCAGCCGTCTTCGGTAAAGGCCTCGGCGGTCTGCTCCGGCAGGTTGAGGTAGCCGGCAAACACGTTCCTGCCCTTGACCTGGATCTCCCCTGTATCCGGGTCCAGGCGCACCTGGTTGTACGCCACCGCGGGACCGATGGTGCCCGGTTTGATGCGCGCAGCCGGCACCAGCGTGGAGACGCCGCAGGTCTCGGTCATGCCCCAGACCTCCAGCATGGGAATGCCCAGTGACAGGTACCAGCGGATGAGCTCGGGCGAGACGGGCGCGGCACCGGTGAGCAGGTAGCGCACGCGGTGGATGCCGATGAGCTTGCGCACGTTGTCCAGCACCAGCCAGCGCGCGAGCCGGAAGCGCAGCTTGAGCGCGCCGGGCACGGCCTGGCCGGCCAGCACGCGGTCGGCAACCCGCTGGCCCACGCCCAGCGCCCACCTGTACGCCAGTTGCTGCAGGCGCGTGCTCTCCTGCAGCGCAATGGTGACGCCGGAATAAAACTTCTCCCACACGCGCGGCACGGCAAAGAAGATGGTCGGCGCGATCTCGCGCACGTTCTCGGGCACGGTGTCCGGGTTTTCCACAAAATTGACCCGGGATCCGGTGTAGATGGCAAAGTATTCGCCGGCCATGCGCTCGGCCACGTGGCACAGCGGCAAGAAGCCCATGCATTCGTCGCTGGCGTCGCGCGGCAGCAACCGGGTTGCCTCGCGCACGGTGTACACCAGCCCGCCGTGCGTGTGCATGGCGCCCTTGGGGCGGCCGGTGGTGCCCGAGGTGTAAATCAGGATGGCGACGTCCTCTGGTCGGCACGCAGCCACGCGCTGCTGCAGCACGTCGGGGTGCGCGGCGTTGTGGGCGCGCCCCAGCTCGCGCAACGCGTCCAGGCTGATGACCTGCGCATCGTCCAGGTCGTGCAGGCCGTCCATGTCAAAGACCACGATCTTTTGCAACAGCGGCAATGCGCCCCGCACCTGCAGCACCTTGTCCAGCTGCTCGTCGTCCTCGACAAAGAGCACGCGCGTGCTCGAGTCCTGGCACAGGTAATGCACCTGCTCCGGCGCATCGGTGGGGTAGATGCCGTTGGAGACGCCGCCGCAGGAGAGCACAGCCAGGTCGGCAAGTATCCACTCCACGCGCGTGTTGGACAGGATGGATGCGGTCTGCTGCGGCGCCAGGCCCAGGCTCATGAGGCCGCCGGCAACCTCGGCCACGGCATCACCCACCTGCGTCCAGCTCCAGCTCTGCCAGATGCCCAGGTCCTTCTCGCGCAGCCAGACCTGCTCGCCGCGTGCGCGCACCGCGTTCCAGAACATGGCCGGAATGGTCTCGCCGGCCATCATGATCTCCTCGCTGGCCTGCAGTCGCGTCAAGTCCCAGAGCCCGCTCATGATGGCCTCACCTCCACGTCTTTCGCTTCTTCCAGCGCCGCTCGCCACGCACACCGGCGTCTTTCATGCCCAGGTAGAACTCCTTGATGTCTTCCTTCTCGCGCAGCGCGGCGCAGGTGTCTTCCATGACGATACGGCCGTTTTCAAGCACGTAGCCGTCATCTGCTGCATTTAACGCCATATTTGCGTTTTGTTCAACCAGCAGGATGGTGGTGCCGCGCTCGCGGTTGATGCGCACGATGATTTCGAAGATCTCCCGGGTCAGCAGCGGTGACAGGCCCAGGCTGGGCTCGTCCAGCAGCATGAGCACGGGACGCGCCATGAGCGCGCGGCTGATGGCCAGCATCTGCTGCTGGCCGCCGGAGAGCAGGCCGGCGTCCTGGCCGGCACGCTCCTTGAGGATGGGAAAGTAGGCGTACACCTGCTCCATGTCGCGCGCCACGGCGTCGCGGTCGCTGCGCGTGTACGCGCCCATGAGCAGGTTCTCGCGCACCGACAGCAGCGGAAACACCTCGCGTCCCTCGGGCACGTGAACCAGCCCCTGGCGCACGATCCAGGCCGGGTCGCGCGCGGTGATGTCCTGCCCCTTGTAGATGACCGATCCCTTGCGCGGGTCGACGATGCCGGAGATGGTCCTGAGGATGGTCGTCTTGCCGGCGCCGTTGCTGCCCAGCACGGTGGCAATGCGTCCCTGCCGCACCTGCAGGCTGACGCCACGCAGCGCGCGCACCGGGCCGTACGCGGCCTCCACGTTGAGCAGTTCGAGCACGACCTCGTGCGTCATGCTGGCCTCCGCAGCGACACCACGTCTTCCGCCGAGCCCAGGTAGGCCTCGACCACGGCCGCGCTGGCCTGCACCTGGGTCGGCGTGCCGCTGACCAGCACCTGCCCCTGGTTCAGCGCCAGCACGCGGTCCGAGACGCGCGAGACCAGCCGCATGTCGTGCTCGACCATGAGCACGGTGATGCCCAGCTCGCGCACGATGTCGTGGATCCAGAACGCCATGTCGTCGGTTTCTTCCACGTTCAGCCCGGACGAGGGCTCGTCCAGCAACAGCAGATCGGGCCGGGCGCACAGCGCGCGCCCCAGCTCGACCACCTTGCGCACGCCGTAGGGCAGGCCGCTGACCATCAGGTCGCGGTATTTTTGCAGCTCCAGGAAGTCGATGATCCGCTCCACCGCCTCGCGTGCGCGGCGCTCGGCGCGCCGCGTGGCCGGCGTGAACAGCAGCTCGCCCCAGAAGTGGCTCTCCCGGTGCGTGTGGTGGCCGATCAGCAGATTGCGCAACACGCTGGCGTGCTCGAACAGCTCGATGTTCTGGAACGTGCGCGCAATGCCCAGCGCCGCCACCTTGTGCGGCGGCTGCGCAGTCAACAGCACTTCACCGCCCTCGGCCTGGTAGCGGATTTCACCGCTGCCGGGCTGGTAGATGCGGCTGATGAGGTTGAACACCGTGGTCTTGCCGGCGCCGTTGGGGCCAATCAGCGTGAACACCTCGCCGCGGCGCACGTCAAAGCTCACGTCGTCCACGGCACGCAAGCCGCCAAAGACCACGCCCAGGTTGCGCACCGACAGCAGCACCTCGCCCGCGCCGCCCTTGCCGTCCCGCTTGCTGCTCATCGCAGCCGCTCCGACTTCTGGAACGATTTCTGGCGCCTGAACATGCCTTTTTCATAGAACGGGAACATCTGCAGCCAGGTGCGCATCTTGAGCCAGCGCCCGTAGATGCCCATGGGCTCGAACAGCACGAAGGCAATCAGCACCACGCCATAGACAAACACCTGCAGCCCCGGCGCCTGGCCAACGACTGCCGGCAGCCAGTCCTTGCCCAGGCTGATCAACTGCGGCATGGCGATCAGGAACGCCGCGCCCAGGAACGCGCCGTGCACCGACCCCAGCCCGCCGATCACCACCAGCAGCAGCAGGTCTATGGACTGGATGATGTCAAACTGCTCGGGCGACAGGAACATGATCTTGTGCCCGTACAGCGCGCCGGCGAGCCCGGTCAGCGCGGCCGACAGCACGAACGCCAGCGTCTTGTACCAGGCCAGGTTGATGCCCAGCGCCTGCGCCGAGATCTCCGAATCGCGGATGGCGACAAAGGCGCGGCCGGTGGGCGCGCGCAGCAGGTTGAGCACGCCCAGCGTGCACAGCACCGCCGTCACCAGGCAGATGAAGTAAAAGCCGCCGCTGGAGTCGATCTCCCGCCCAAACAGCGCCGGCGTATCAACCATCATGCCGGCGTTGCCCCCGGTCACGCTCTCCCAGCGCGCAAAGACTTCCTCGACGATGAAGCCAAAGGCCAGCGTGGCAATGGCCAGGTAGATGCCCTTGACGCGCAGCGCCGGCAGGCCGACGATGATGCCCACCGCGCCGGCCAGCACCGCGGCACAGGCCATGGCCAGCGGGAACGGCAGCCCGGCTGCAACCAGGATGGCCTCGGCATACGCGCCCACGCCAAAGAACGCGGCATGGCCGATGGAAAACAGGCCCGTGTACCCGGTCAGCAGCATCAGGCCCAGGCCGGCAATGCCGTAGATGAGCACGAAGGTCAGCTGCGCCAGCCAGTACTCGGGCAGCCACCAGGGCGCCGCCAACAGCAGCACCAGCAGCAAGCCGTACCAGAACTGGTGGCCGCCGTGCTTGGCCAGGCGGATGTCCTGGTCGTAGCTGGTCTTGAAGATGAAGCGCATGGTGGGTGTCGCCCCTCAGAGCTTGAGAATGAATTGATCGCGCCCGAGAGGATCGCCAAAGCCCGTCCAATCAAGACGCAAAGCGCAGGCATGGCCCGTGCCATGGCGAGCATTTGCAACGCGGAGTGGGCGGGTT
>Ga0172382_10005079_pt1 | contig 19806 bp, 14 predicted proteins | sample Leawel138RmetaG_FD_122245 | JGI IMG/M metagenome (GOLD analysis project Ga0172382, IMG submission 122245) | Leachate microbial communities from a municipal landfill in Southern Ontario, Canada - Leachate well 138R metaG | ecosystem: Engineered > Solid waste > Landfill > Unclassified | place... | reverse complement strand
CGAAAACAACCCGCTGAAACATGCGCCCCATACCGTCAATGATCTGGTGGCCGATTGGGACCGGCCCTATTCGCGCGAACAGGGCTGTTTCCCGCCCGGATCGTTTCGCGTGGATAAATACTGGCCGCCGGTGGGGCGCGTTGATAACGCGTATGGTGATCGCAACCTGGTCTGTATCTGCCCGCCGGTCGAAGCCTATGCCGATGCCGCCGAATAAATCGGCCCCGGGCTTGCGCGTTTTGCGCAGGCCAATATATTCTACACAAGGAATATATAATGAGGCAAGCAATGGCTGATGCAATGAAACTGACCTGTCTGGCCTGTGGGCAGGGCAACCGTGTGCCCGCAGACCGGCTGGGGGCCAAGCCCCGCTGCGGCACCTGCGGCGCGGATCTGCTGAGCAACAAGGTTGCCGAGCTTGACCCGGCCACATTGACCAAAGCGATGCGGGGCGATGATCTGCCGCTTCTGGTCGATTTCTGGGCGCCATGGTGCGGGCCGTGCCGGGCCATGGCCCCCGAATTCGCCCGCGCGGCCGGCACGCTTCACGGCAAGGCGCGTTTTGCCAAGATCAACACCGAAATGCATCCGGCGGTATCGCAACGCCACAGCATCCGCGGCATCCCGGCGCTGATCCTGTTTCAGCGCGGCAAGGAACGCGCCCGCCTAGCCGGTGCCCGCCCCGCCCGCGATATCGAAGCATTCGTGCGCGCGAATGCAGCGATCGCACCGTGACAAGCGCTTGACAAATCCCAGCGGATTGCGCCAAACATTCGCGCATTGGGGCCGTAGCTCAGATGGGAGAGCGCGTCGTTCGCAATGACGAGGTCAGGGGTTCGATCCCCCTCGGCTCCACCATCTCGCTTTTTGACGTGGAAATTGCCGCTAACACCTTGAAAGGAAAGGCAGTTTCGGCGGTTCGATAGCCTGATTTCAGTGAGTAGCGCAGAGGCTCTGAAAAGGCCAATCTAAGCACTGTTCTCTTAAGAGCTAAACTGCCATTTTCGTATAGATTCCAAGGGTTTCCTAGGAAATTCAGGGCCGGTTCGATAAACTCCTCTAGCCTGCCCTTCGGTGGCGCGATTCTATCGGCTTTTTCGGCTAGCAGCAGCTTTTCACGTTCGAGTTTGGCGATCTTGGCTTCATAGGCTTTGATGACGGTAGCATTCTCGGCCTCCATGATGCGTTCCAGCAGCGTTTCTATCTGTCGCCCCACATCCCGAAGCTGCTTTGCCAGCTCTTCCTTGTCCCGCTGCGCTTCGGCAAGCCGCAGGCTCCACGCGTCCGCGAACATGGCTTTCGCTATGCTGAATAGCTGGCGCGTTGGTTGCAGGCTTTGCAGGATATCGGCAAAGCCCCCTTCGATCTTGTCGCGTGGAATCGATTTGCGGTTGCTGTCGCAGCCCCGCGTATCGCAGAGATAATAGGGGTAATGTTTCGTGCGACCCTTTGACCAGCAGGAGGTCATGGGCTGGTCGCAGTCATCGCACAGCACGAAGCCGCGCAACGGAAAATCCTCGCTGATATCTTTACGTGCCGGAGCCTTGGCCGTTCCGCGCATCCTCTCCTGTATCCGCTCGAAGGTTTCCAAGCTGATAAGCGGCTCATGATGGCCCTTGCGCGGTGGAACGCCCCATTTGGGGGCTTCTACGTACCCGGCATAGGTGATGTGCGATAAGAGCCGCTGTACCCGTTGCCAGCGGATTTCTCCGGCGGACGTGTCCTTGGGAAAGCCGGGCTTAGCCTCAAGGAAGCGCTTGACCTCGGTCTGGGATTGCAAATAGCCGGAGGCGTAACCTTCCAGCGCTTGGGCAAGTATGGAGGCGGCAGGTTCATCCCGAACCAGAATCTTGCCATGCGCCCGATCCGACGCGTATTTATAGCCGACAGGCGCAGTGAACACCCAATAGCCCTTTTCAACGCGCGCCTGCATTTTCTGAATAACCTGACGGCGGTTTTGCTCACGCTCAAGCTCACCTTGTGCCGCAAAGATCGTTTCGACGAATTTACCTTCCGGCGAGTCATCCAGTTTAAAGTTAAGACATTCAATGCGCGCGCCCCGTGCCTGGAACTCACGCCGTAACTTGATATGGAACTCCGTATCACGAGCAAAGCGCTTCAAATCATCAAATATGATAACGTAATTCTTACCCGGCTGGGCATCGAGATAGCTTAACAGCGCCACCATCCCCGGACGGTTCATAAAATCACCACCGCCGGAAGCGTCATCGGGAAAGACCGCCTCAACCTCGTAACCATTGAGCGCCGCGTATTGGCGGCAACGATGTTCTTGGCTTTCAAGGCCGCTGCCTTCCAGTTTCTGTTTGGTGCTTGATACGCGGCAATATATGATTGCACGCCTATCTTCTTGATTACTATTGCTCTTGTTCATTTTACCTCCAGCCTGCCCTTAGGGGCTGAATCCATCTATTTTCTTGTCTTCTTCGGAACTGTCACAGCTTACCGCATCGAACTCTTGCTTTATAGAGTCAGAGCCATTTTGCGCATCTTTTCCACAGACTTCTTGCACGGGATGGACACCGAAGCCGAGATCGACGAAGGTCACGATGATCGACCACAGGGCTTGCAAGAACTCCTGTTTCTGTGCATCCGACAGGCCAGAGTCGTCCAGATACGCTTGATATCGTTCGACATCGACTGTCAGCATGGGCTTGGCGGCTACAAGGTAGCTCTTGTGGCCGCTCTCGTTGCGTCCCGCGACTGTAAAATCATCCTTCATCTTCATCTCCACCTTTATTTTACCACCATACGTTGATTTTACGCAAATAGTTGGCCTACCTGTTGCGCTCTGTGATCGGTTTGCTCTGTGCGTTAGCGTAGCATTCCCTTTAATTAGCGACTTAGTTTTCTGTATTACTGACAGCTGTCTTACAACCCATCATTGAGAACATTTTGTGCCCTCGGCGATCAGAACGGTATTTCATCATTGGGTTCAGAAACTGCCCTCTCTGGCACTTGTCCTTTGTGTGCCCTTTCGTTTCTGGCCTTGTATATTTCTTGCAGCACCTCTATATCATCCTCGTACATCTTATAGATTTGCGAGTTCACCCATGCTTCGGCGTGCTGGATGGCGTTGCAGAGCAATTCGGCGGCATAGTCTTCAACATCATCATGTCCCCAGAATGTCGCCACCTTTTGAAGCGCTTTTCCATGCTCTTCACCAATATCAAGCGTGTAGAAGAATTCGCTCATTTCCAGACCTTTTCGATGATTTTGTTCCAATCCAGCGGCAGCAGCGCTACAATCTTGCAGCGCTCATCACCGCGCGGAATTTCGATGCGGCGGCCTTGGATGCCGTAGTAAGAACACCATGAGGCCGAGCGGCAGGTGCCGATCCCGCGCATGGCGTGGCTGCATCCATAGTCCCAGCCGACATGCGGCGTGCCAATGAACGACACGAAGCCCACCCCGCCCGCCAGAACGATGGTTATCGCGCCTATGGGCAGTGCCGAGATGGCGCGGACGATAGCGCGGCGCAGTGCAGCCAGCAGCCCCTTGGGGCGCTTGTGCGGCTTGCCACCGATGACGCTAACCTGATATTTATTCATGGTTCCTGCCTCACTGTTCAGGGGTTGCGTTGTAGCCGAGCCGGATAAGCGGCTTTTCTTGCGGGTAATCGCCTTCCACCGGGTTCGGGGTTGCCCACTGCGCCCATGGCGCGATGAACCAGAACGGCACGCGCTGGCCGAGGATCGGCTTCATGCCCTTGAGCAGCAAAAGTTGCTGGGTGGGTGCCATCTGGGTAATCTGTTCTGCCCGCATGAGCGGCTGGCCGGATTCGGACAGGCTTTCGCCGATCTCATCATTTTCCGAGCGGCCAAGGTTCAGGTTGAGGGTTTTGACGGTCTTCTGGCCGAGCGCTCTGGACAGCGCCTGTGCCAGCTCATCGCTGTTGACCGCAAAAAACTGGCGCACTTCCGCCTGTGATTGCACCGTTTTGGCGGTATGCGGGCCATAGATGCGGGTAATCTCGGCCAGTTCCTGCACGACCATCCAGACCCGCACGCCAAGACCGGGCAGCGCGGTCAGGCTTTCCGCTAAGCCTGAGAGTTTGCCCAGATTGGCAAACTCATCGAGCAGGAACAGCACTTCCCCGCGTTCGGGCGCACGCGATACCGCCGTAAGGGCTTGGTTGACGATCAAGCCCAGCACCGCGCCATGCGATGCGATACGGTCCGGCGGGAAGGCTAAATACAGGCTGGTCGCGCCTGCCTTCAGATCGGCAAGGGCGATATCCGACCCGCTCACGGCATCGGCAAGGAAACTGCCCGGCTCGAAGATGGACAGGTGCTGGACAGCACCCGCGCGAAAATCACCGAACAGATCGGGGTTATCCTGCATCTGGTGCGCCAGATCATCGGCCAGATCAGCCAGCAAACCGCCCAGAGCCTCTTCGCGCTGCATGGCCGTGATGGTGCGCTCAAGACGCAGCGGGTTGGCTATGATGCGCCACATCTCCGGCAAGGTGCAGCGCTGCGGCGCGCAGAGAGCCAGATACAGCAACACCGCGCGCATGATCCCGCGCGAGCCTTCCCGGAAATATTGGTTCCGCGTATCTTCCGGTTCCGGGAAAAGCTGCATGACCACGGCCTTGACCTCATCGGTCAGGCCGCGCTGCGCGGCAGGATCGCCCGCCATGGCAATCAGGATTTCCAGTGGATTGATCCGGTGCCGGGGCAAACCATGCAGCCCCCACGGGTTGAACACCGCGACATCCTGGCCGAAGCGCTCTTGGCGGTGACTGGCCGTGACCGCCGCCAACTCGCCCTTGGGATCGGTGACGATCACCGAGCCTTGGTAATGTAGCAGGTTCGGGATGACGAAACCGATACCCTTGCCCTGCCGGGCTGGCGCGCAGGTCAGCAGGTGGGCTTTGCCGGAATAGAACAGCGGCAGGCCTTCCAGCAGGCCGAGATACAGCCCCGCCGGATCGAGCAGGCCAGCAGCCTCGCAGTCATCCAGCGTAGCAAAGGATGCCTGTCCGAAGATGCCCGATACCTGTTCACTGGCCTTGCGCTTTTGGCGCAGCCGCCACGCTTGAAGATAGCCGCCCAGCCCTTGGAGAACCGCGCCGGTCCCGATCAGCTTAAAAAGCCCTGAATATAAATCTGTACCCGCATCGGGCGTAACGCCCATGATGTGCGGCAAGTAACTGGCCATCGCGAAAAGCGATACGCCAAGCAACAGTGCCCCTGTCGGTGATCCGTTATTGGATGTGTTGCCAGCCATCTTGTTCCCCTTGCCGTCTCCGCGACGGTTGACCTGCACTTATGTGCTGGCCTCTTATTGATCCGGGGAAGAGGGCTTTGTCTTGGACACAAGCTGGACACGGTGGCGATGACAGAGATTCAGGCAGGCTATTCCGATGATGAGCGCGCCCGGCTGCGCAAGGCGCTGGCAGGCCATGCCGCGCATCTTTCGTTAAGCGCCCAGCAGCTTGCCGACCGAATTGCCGAGGCCACCAACTACGCGATCAGCCTTGATGCTGGCAGAAAGCGCGTGGAGCGGTTCCTGAAAGGCACGCATCGCCAGACCGATGATTTTATCGGTGCGGTGGCCGCCTATCTTGGCAGCGTCCCGCCGCCGGATATCGAGCAAAGCGCAGCGATGCTGGTGCATTTCTTCACGCGCCATGTCCGGCAGGATGAGGGAATCGAAAACCTGATCGGGCGCTACCATGTTTATGCCAGCACCGACCGGCGCGCCCATGGGCATGACGGTTTTCGCGAAATCATGGTGATGAACCAGTGGGGAGAATTTACCGCAAAACCCGTCAAGCCGATGGTATCACGCGTTCCCTATGCGGTAATCGAGATGAAGCCCATGCCCAAGGAAAAAGCCTTGCTGGTATCCGAGGCCATCATCAATTTTAACGTCAATCCCGATATCGACAGCTTCCCGGATATAAAGCCGCGCGAGCAGGATTCCGGGGTGATCGTGGCCTTTGGTTATTCCGACCGCAACGTGCCGCGTTTCCTCATGGCAACCCGAACCGTTCTGGAAACACGCCTGTACCGCCTCTACAAGGTGGCCGACGACCCGCTCACCCTGCGCGGTGAGTTGAACTTCAACGGCGCAACCGGACGACCGGGTAACGCCACCCATTCCGACCCGCTGCATCCCGACTACGAAGTGGAACTGGTGCGGATCGAGGATGCGGCAGACGATGTGCAGGACGCGGAACCGGACGGCGAAGATGCGGGATTCCGTAACGTGAACGGATAGGCTATCATGCCTGCATGAAAGTCTTGTTCGTCTGTACCGCCAACAAACTGCGCAGCCCGACCGCCGAGGATGTGTTCAAGGACTATCCGGGCATCGAGGCCGTGTCCGCTGGCACAGGTGCCGAAGCGCCGCGCCCGCTAACAAAGGAGCTGGTAGCCAGCGCCGATCTGATCTTTGCGATGGAACCCCACCACCGCGAGCGCATCCGCAAGAAGTACAAGCAGCGGCCTGCCGATGCCCGCATCATCACCCTGCACATCCCCGATGAGTATGAACGCGGCGATCCGGAGCTTGTCGCGCTGCTGAAAGAGAAGGTAGAGCCGCGCCTTAATGCACCGTAACATACGCTTGTAGTACAAAGCCCTGCCAAAGCCGAAAGGCGCTACCGCAAGATGTGTTTTGTAGTACAAAACCATCTTGGCAAGGGGGCTCGCTGCGCGCCCCCGTTGCATCCCCCAGGCCGTGGCTCTGTCAGGGGATTGACCCCATCCAGAGCCAGCAGAACGTACCGCCGTTCAATCACTCGCGGGAGAATTCTCTCTCCCTGCACCCATCGACTTGGAGGGCGTTCCTGCCCCCAAGACCCCTGACAACTCCGTTGAGGCCACTTCATGGAGACCAAAGAAGGGAGCATTCGCGCTACCCTTCCTTGGAACCTTCCCATCGACCAATGAGCCTTCGAGCCCCTTGGAACCCTGACCAACCCTGCGCGGATTGGATGCCGTCATCGCATCGGCGCTGAACCCGATCAAAGGGCGTGTCGCCGCCCCTTGAATCCCTTCTCAAAATCGGTGGTTAGACGTGCTTGAGCATATCCTCCACCGAGGTCGATTTGATGTAGCGAGCAGGGTTATCGCCTTCGGCCAGCACGGCGAAATGTCGTTCCCCGCATTTGATCTTCGCCCCTTCCTTGTGGCGCAGATCGTCCCACCAACCGCTGCCCTTCGTTTCCACCACGAAGTACAGCTTTTCCTGCCCGTCATCCTCGACCAGAACCGCCCAATCGGGGTTATAAGTCCCGAGCGGGGTCGGCACTTTGAACCACGGCGGAAGCTTGGCGTAGACCTTCACAGCCTCGTTCGCTTCAAGGTCTTCGGCGAACCGCTTTTCCACGCCAGCGGAGTCGTAGACGACATACTGGTAGACCGACTTCTGCGTCTCCAAGGTGTTCTTCAGGTAGCCTGTCAGCTCCTCCTGCTTGAACAGCTCTTGCGCGTAGTAGTGCTCATCGCCGACACGCTGGTAGCGAATGCCGTCCACCAGAGCGAGGCGCTTGGTGCGGTTTATCGCTTCTTCGGCGATGTCGATGAACTCCTGCGGGTTCTTCTTGAAGTCGGGCAGTCGGCGGCAATTCGTCAGGATTTCAACCAAGCTCTTTCGCGTGAGGTGGGTCTTATCCTGAAGATCGGTCAGCAAATCTGGAAGCTCGATATCGCTCTCATTGATTGACGTGAATACCGAGGTATCGCCGTCAATCGCCTGCACGCCACCTTTGCCGATAGCAATATCCGCTTTGCGGAAGCGGGCGCGTGTTCGGGTGATCGCTGGCGCATCCCGAATTGCGGTCGCGCAATCCTCGATAAGCTTCGGATTATCGAAGTCCACGCGGTACGTGGTCTTGTGCTTTATCCGATCCCAAAGCTGCTTGAATCCATCGCTTTCAAGAACGGCTTCGCGGGTGCGGATCGTCACACGTTCATCGGCGTTCTTGATATCAAGCTTGCCCGCGAGTTTCCGCAAGATGTCCTTGATGTCCGCCTCTTGTTCCGAGAACTCTTCGGGCAGCGTCAACGTGTCATCCTTGAGCGCGGTGCGCAGCGTGTCGAGCACCTTGCCGCGAACATCCAGAAAGCCTTCGCCTTTCAGGAACTCCCACACCGCTTGAGATTTTTCCACGCCGAGGGGCGCGGATGTGCCGTCTTCTGCCGTCACGGCGATGTTGGCGAACTGGTGTTTCTCCACCACGCCGAAGCGGATGCCCGTATCGGCCTCGATTTCCTTCTGAAGGTTCTCGGCGAACTGCTCGTAGCTCTCTGTCGCGATGACAGTGAGCGTGTTCACATCGAACCCGCGCAGGCGGTGGCCTTCCTGGTTGACGCAAAGGCGCAGACCACGACCGAGGGTTTGCCGCCGCTCGCGTTCCGAGCCCATGTCGCGAAGAGCGCAAATCTGAAAGACGTTCGGGTTGTCCCAGCCTTCTTTCAGCGCCGAGTGCGAAAAGATGAACTTGAGCTTCGAGTCGAAGCTCAAGAGTTTTTCCTTGTCACGCATAATCAGGTTGTAGGCGCGTTCGGCGTTGTCGCGGTTCGTTTGGTTATTCTCTTCGGTCTCCGTCCAGCCGCCTTTTTTGTCGATGGAGAAGTAGCCGTTGTGAACTTCATCGGCCTCGATATCGAGATCAACCTTCTCGAAGAGCGTCTGGTAGTCGGGGTGCTTGGCCAGCTTGCGATACTCTTCTTCGAAGATCAGGGCGTATTTGCCCTTAACGATGTTTCCGTCCTCATCGTACTGGCGATAGAATTCGACGCTATCGATGAAGAACAGGCTTAGCACCTTCACTTCGCGCTTTTGCGCGGCAAAGCGCATTTCCTTGTCCAGATGTTCCTTGATCGTGCGGCGGATCATCAGGCGCTTCAGATCGTCAGGGTTGACCCCGCCGATTGCTTCACCTGGGCGAAGTGTGACTTCGCCGCCAGGCATACTTACCTCGATGCTCTCGTTATCCTTGCCGCAGGTGATCGTGCCGATGCGGAAGTTCTCGTAGAGCGGGCGACCAGTCTCTTGCTCCAGATCATCGCCGTCTTCGACCGTCAGGATATCGCGCCGTACGTTGCCGCCGCGCAAAAAGTCCGCCTCAATCTTGGCAGTGATCGAGCCGTTGCGGTTTTGGGTCGAAAGCAGCTTCACATAGGGCTTGTTGTGACCGCCCTCGACTTCGAGCGAGGCGACTTCGATCTGCTTCACCAATTCTCGCTCGTAGGCGTCTACGGCATCCAGGCGAAAAACCATGTGATGCTTGTCCACATGGGTTGCCGAGTAGCGCAACGTGCAGAGCGGATTCATCGCCTCAAGGGCTTCCTTGCCGCGCCCTGTCATCCCGCCGTCTACGCTTTGCGGCTCGTCCACAATGATGATCGGGTGGGTTGCGCGAACAAGGTCGATAGGCTTCTCTCCGCCCGTCTTCTCGCTGTCCTTGTAGAGGTTGTTCACGTCCTTCTTGTTGATCGCCCCGACAGTGGCGACCATGATCTGGATGTTCGGGCTCGTGGCGAAGTTCCGAACCTGCCCGAGCTTGCTGGAGTCGTACAGAAAGTACTCGTACCCCTTGGCTATGGGGTACAGATTTTCGAAGTGGTCGCGCGTGATTTGAAGGGTTTTGTATGTCCCTTCCTTGATTGCAACGGACGGCACGACAATCACGAATTTGGTGAAGCCATAGCGCTTGTTCAGCTCGAAGATCGTTCGCAGGTAGACGTAGGTTTTACCTGTGCCTGTCTCCATCTCGACCGTGAAGTCGCCACTCGTCAGGGATTCTGAAGGACGCAGTCCGTTGCGGAGCTGAACCGCCCGCAGGTTTTCAAGGAGTTCATCATCCAGAAGCTCCAAGCGGTTGCCGATACCCAGCTCGCTTTCAGTGATGCCGAATGAGCCCTGCGCCGTTTCCCCTGGGCGATAGGTGACGGTAAACTCCGTGCGATTGATATCCTGACCCTGAAATAGGTCTGCGACCGATTCAATCGCAGCGTGTTGATAGTCGAGGTTGTCTTCAAAATGCAGTTTCATGTGTGCCCTCCGTATTACAGGCTGCGCACATGAGCGATGCCGTTCTGCTCCAGAATGGCGGTCATGTTCGTCTTGGCGATGTCATCGGCAAAGGCACTGTCGCGGAAGACGACTTGCGTGTCCGAGGCTGGCTCAAGCTCTGCGTGCCAAGCAGTTATTCCTTGCGCCAGCAGCTCAATCTCTTCCTTCGCGATCTTGTCGTCAAGGCACGCGAACAGAACACCGTATCCAATGCTGTAGACTGTCTTGCCTGCGACTTTCCTCTCTTCAATCGGAACGGTTAGATCGACACCGCGCTTCAGCAGAAGTTCGTAAAGTACATCTTGCTCGCTTCGCCCCTCAACAAGATGCTCTGCGTTATCGAGCAAGCTCTTTTCAAGATTGGCTGCGTCGGGGTTCCACGCGCGAATGTTGCTACTATCGAGCTTGAAGACCTTAAACCCAAAATCGAGCCTAGCATCACTATCTTGACCCCTGATCATTTCAGCATTTCTTCGAATGCGCTCTTTTCCAATCTCAGCAATGTTTACGGGTACGCCTAGCTTGGAACAGAAATCGTATGCTGGCTTTTGCTTGGCATCGCTCTCATCAATCGGCTCGGGAAGCTGCACCATGATAAATTTAGCTGTATTTTCAGCGTTTAAATTATTCTCGAAGACAGCATGAGCTGTTGTGCATGAGCCTGCAAAAAAATCGAGAACATACCCCCCGCTTTCAGCGCCGAGTTGCAAAAGGTATTTGATTAACTGTTTGGGCTTTGGGTACTGAAAAGGTACGCCCAGGCGTTCCAGTTCCGAGCGCATCTGTTCCGTTGTTCCCACATTCCTTAGAACGGACAACACGTTCCGAGCTTTCTCACGATCGCGTCTGTAGTAAACCACGCCCCGATCAGAAAGGTAGAATGTGAGCGTGTTTCCATCACCTTCGTCAATAGGCCGACATCCACCCTTGATGAAACTCTTCAGCTTTTCCACATTTGCCCACCCCGCATACACACGGCAAGGAGCTGCAAGCTCACCATTCTGAGCCCTCATTTCGTCCAGCCGAATAGGATAGGTTAGGTCAAAATCTCTCGTAAGTTCCCTAGTTATGTATCCAACAGAAGACACTTTCTCGAAAAACTCTTCTGAGGGTCTATTTGGCAGGAGCTGGAAATGCTCAACTTTGCACGGAAACCCTTTGGGAAGCAGTACTTCACTGGGAGGGTTTGCACTCCCATTTTTTGTGATCGAATTTTCAGCATATCCTTTCCAAAGGTTACTTTCCTCGCGCGTGTTTGGGTCAATAACATGACCCACCGAGGCAGCCGCGGATTTTGAGTATAAAAGGATATACTCATGATTCACTTTTACATCATATTGGTTGTCGGTATGTCCCTCGGTGTTCCAAACGAACTGAGAGACAAAATTCTCTTCTCCGAAGATTTCATCACACAATTTTCGGAGATTTGAGGACTCATGATCGTCTATCGAAACAAAGATGAAACCATCATCGGACAGCAGCGATCTGGCAACCTTCAGACGCGGATACATCATAGACAGCCAATTCGTGTGATAGCGCCCCGATCCCTCTGTATTGGAGCTAAGCTTGAATCCTTCACCGCTCTTCTGACCCGTATATCGTAGGTACGTATCCAAATTCTCTTGGTATCTATCAGGATAGATAAACTCTTTGCCCGTATTGTATGGCGGATCAATGTAGATCATCTTGACCTTACCCGCGTAGCTCTTTTGCAGGAGTTTCAGAACTTCAAGGTTGTCGCCCTCAATGAAGAGGTTCTGGGTTGTGTCCCAATCCACGCTTTCTTCAGGGCATGGCCGCAGCGTGCCAGTGGAAGGCGTAAGGGCGATCTGACGGGCTTTCTTCTTGCCGTGCCAAGTGAGGCCGTATTTTTCTTCGCCGTCCGCGATCTGGTCGCCCAGAAGCTGGCGGAGCGCTTCGAAGTCAACGCCGTCCTCGGTAAAGGCATCGGGGAAGATGACCTTCAGGGCTTCGATGTTTTCTTCGATGACGTTCAGGCTTTCGCCGTCCTCTTGCTTCAGTGCGTCCATTGCTCTTCTCCTCACATTTCGTTGCGCACCGCTTCGATGCGGTCGCCTAGTTGCTTGATCTTGGTGTTCAGGCTGACCTGACTTCCAAGGTTTTTCTCTTTCTTCAGCTTGTTACGGAGTTCGTTCCGTTCTCTCTGAAATTTTTCGATCTGACGAAGCGCTTCCAGCCGCTCCGTCTTACCTTTAGGTGCATCGCTGGCTTCCGCTTGCAGGGCATAGCGCCCCGTATGCACTGCGCAGTTCAGAGCGATGATCCGTGCCACGGCGTCCTGATAGAAGTCATACAGGTTTCGGTAGCTGAAATTCGTGACACGGAAGTCTGACAGGAAGGCGGCCTGCGCGGCCTCGGGGGCAGCCAGGTCAATCCAGCCTGTGTCGTAGCTGGCTTCCGTGACGATCTTGTTCGCGTCCGCGCGGTTGACGCGCTTGTCTGCGGCGTTCACGGCGAGGCGCGAGCCGCAAACGAAGAAGATCACCAGCGGATAGGGGATAGCCTTCTGGATCACCGAGGCGATGCGAAGGTGGTGATCCGCCACAGTGAGCACCACCTGCAAAATCGCGATCTCAAGATACTCGTGCGCGTCATCTTCAAGCTTCGGGACGTTGATGGTTGCAGGCTTGATCGTATAGCGCCACTCAATCCCATCAATGTCTTCGACAAAGGCTTTCTTGTCAGTCGTCCCAAGCTGCCCGTGCTCGTAAAACTGTTTCTTGAACAGTCGCTTGCCGAGCATACAGGCCTCGGGGACTGCCAAATTTTCATGGAATTCTTCGATGCTGCGGATATTCGTCATGCGGCGTTCACCACCATGTAGCTGACCACTTCGAAGTCTTCCATGCCCTGGAAGCTGTCCTTCGTGAGGTTCGTGCCGCCCCGCGAGAACAGGCTCTCAACGCCTTTTTCTTCCGACTTGCCGACCACGCTCGCCACCGCGCTTTCGAGCAGGGCGCGGTAATGGCTCATGTCCCGCCCATTCTTCGTCTTCGCGTTCATGCGGGTGACGGCATTCTTGTCTACCGACCGCTTGCCGAGGCCGTGCTTCTTCAGGACATCGAGCACTTTCTTTGATTGCGTGAAGGTCAGGCAGACCTGGCCGTCATCGCTCACATAGGTCAAGTAGTAGGGCGCGAGCGCGTAGCCGTCATCGTTGCTGACAGGCTTGCCGACATTCTTCAGGCAGAAGATCACGCCAGACGGCAGGCCTTCGAGCTTTAGCGCGTGGTCGAGTGTCGCGGCGGCAAACAGACCCGTTGGAGCGTTTTCGAGCTCTGGCAGATGTTCCTTCATAAAGGCCGACAAATCCATGCGGAAGTCGTTGAGCGTGAGATCGGTGATCGATACGCCGCCCGACATATCTTCCAGATCGACTACCGTGCTCTGAAGTTGTTCAAGCTGCTTACGGCGGTATTCCAGATCGTTCATACGTCCCGTGCTGTCTTGCTCGATCACATTCTCTTCGCCCGTGGCGGAGATATCGAGCAGCACCATGCGGCCGCTAACCCGCGCTTCCAGATTGATGTACTCGTCCAGCTCCATGTTCGGCCAGAAGTTCACAAGCTGGATGACGGCATTCTTCGAACCCAGGCGGTCAACCCGCCCGAAGCGCTGGATGATCCGCACGGGATTCCAATGGATGTCGTAGTTGATGAGGTAGTCGCAGTCCTGAAGGTTTTGGCCTTCAGAGATACAGTCCGTGGCAATCAGCAGGTCGATCTCATCGGTTGCGCCCTCATCGATCTTCGAGCGCTCTTTAGAGACAGGTGAAAACGCTGCGAGCAGGCTGTCAAAGTTGCTGCTCTGGCCTGGCATATTGGTCTTGTTCGTGCCGCTGCCCGTGATCTGCGCAGCATAGATACCGAGCGTGTCCTTCGCCCAGCCAGCAACGTGCTCGTAGAGATAATTCGCAGTGTCGCTGAACGCCGTGAAGACGATGATCTTGCGGTTGCCCGCGTTGATCGGGTTCTTGCACTTGTCGGCGATGAGTTCCCGCAGACTGTGAAGCTTGGCATCGCGGCTCGCTTCGACCTTGCGGGCTTCGTCCAGAAGCGCGGTCAGTTTGGCGCGGTCGTCCTGCAAATCCTGCCGCCAACGGTGCTCATCCATGTCCTTGATAAGCACCTTCACCTTGCGACCGATCAGGTAGGCATCGAATTCAGGATCATCGGTTTCGACATCCTCGATCCCAAGCTCTTCGATATCGCTGGCGCTATGGCTGTCGAGCTTTTCGAGCAGGTTCTCCACTTCCCCGAGCAGCTTCTCAAGCGTCAGGCCGAAGGAATTGATCGAACTTTCCATGCGCTTGAGAAGGTTTACGCGCATCAGATGGATAAGGCTCTGTTCACGGTCGATCTGACGGAAGACCGACTGACCGCCCTTGACCTTCACATCGTATTTTCGGCTGTACTCTTCTCGCTTGTCTGCCCGCACGTATTTCAGCGGGGAGTAGGCACTTAGGTTCAGCTTGCGGATTGTGCGGTTGATTTCACGCAGCGGCGGGAATTGCCCGAGCGTGTCGATATCCGCCTTAATGTTGATTGGCTGAAGGCGTTCGGGAAACGAGCCGATCTCCGTCACATCGTAGTATTTCTCGATATGTTTGCGTGACCGCGCAATCGTCAGAAGGTCGAGCAGTTTGAAGTAGTCGAAATTCATGCTGTCGAGCAGCGCTTCTACTGTTCTTTCGCCCTCTTCTTGGCGCAGCCAGTTGTTGAAGCGCGTCTGCGCCTTCCGCAGCGTCTCTTCAATGCTCCCAATACCCTGTTCACTGTAGGCGCTGTCTATGCCTTCCGTAATGAAGGCGACCTGGTTCTTCAGGTCGTTCATGCGGTTGTTCACGGGCGTAGCCGAAAGCATCAGCACCTTGGTCTTCACGCCCGAGCGGATGATCTCGTCCATCAGGCGCGAGTAGCGCGTCAGGCCTTCCTTGGAGGAACTGGAATTGCGGAAGTTGTGGGATTCATCGATGACCACGAGGTCATAGTTCCCCCAATTTAGCGTTTCCAGATTGATCTCGCCTGACCGGCCTTGCAGGCGGGTCAGGTCGGTATGGTTCAGAACGTCATAGTTGAAGCGATCTGCCGCCAGCAGGTTTCGCTTGTCGTTGACCGTGTAGACCGTCCAGTTGTCCCGCAGTTTCTTCGGACACAGGACAAGAACGCGGTCATTGCGCAGCTCATAGTACTTGATGACCGCCAGCGCTTCGAACGTTTTACCCAAGCCCACGCTGTCGGCGATGATGCAGCCGTTGTACTTTTCCAGCTTGTCGATTGCGCCCAGAACGCCGTCTCTCTGGAACTTGTAGAGCTTGTTCCAGACTAGGGTGTCCTTGAAGCCCGTCTTCGACTTGATGATGTTTTCCTCATCGATATCTTCGAGGAAGTCCTTGAAAATATTGTAGAGCGTCAGGAAGTAGATGAACTCGGGCGTCTGATCGTTGACGAGCGTTTCAAGCCTTTCGAGCAGCATCGCTTTTGCGTCTTCGACAGCGGCAGGGTCGTTCCAGATTGTCTCGAACCAATCGAGCATCGCTTGTGTGCTCGGCGCGTCCTTGGCGCACATATTCATGTGGAAGCGGTTGGACTCGGAGTAACCGAAGCCCGTGGACGTAAAGGCAGAGCTGCCTTGAACGCCGATGGCCTCACCGTCCTTGCCCTGCACCAGAAGAAGGTTCTGTCCGAACGCCCGTGGGTTTTTTGCTACCTTGATGTCTGCCTTGTCGGCGAGCCACTTCGCGCATTCCTTCGCGATACGGTTCTGGTCGAGACGGTTTCTGAAGCGAAGCTCGAACTCGTCACCCGCCAGCGCGGCGACCTTTCCGTCAGGCAGATCGTTTGCAGGCTCTTGCGCCAGTATCAGGCGGAACTTGTCGAGCCCCTTCAGCTCGTTCTTCAGGGACTCGAAGCCATAGATCGAGAACAAGCCCGAGATCACCGAAAGCTTCGCGCCTTCGGTCAGGTGTTCGCGCAGGGCGTCTCCGACCTTGCCGTTCTTCTTGTTGTCCAGAAGCATTAGTTGCTCGCCCCGCCGTCCTTCATTCGTTCGTCAATCCACGCATCAATCTCTTGTTTTCTGAAGCGCCATGCGCCCCCGACCTTAAAGCCTGGGATCTTCCCCTCTGCCGTTAGTCGATAGGCAGTCTTTTCCGTGATCTTCAGATAGGCCGAGACTTCTTTGATCGTCATTATGTCGGTCAGCATGCTCGGCCTCGGAAAAAACAATCACCCAATGAGAAAATACGGCAAGATGCGGCAAGTCTCAACCCTTAGGTGAGTCCCTTGCACAACCACGTGCGGAAGACCTTCCCAAAGAAGCGTCTACGGTACCGCCACTTCTGCGGCGACCGTACCTTGCGCAGCCTCATCGATGCCAGCCAAGGGAAGAGCGACATAGTCATCACCCATCATCATCTTGAAGTGCCCACCGTGTTCAGACTCTTCGAAAATTCTCTGGAAGACGGTCAGGTAACGATCAACCTGCCCTGGATCGCATGCCATATAGAGATCGTCGGTGGCAAAGTGTGACCCATCGTTCACCCATGAAAGCAGGGTGCTACAGATCATCTTATCCTTGCCATCGAATTTCTCGATGATGTCCTCGGGTTTAATCCCGCCGTAAAATTTGAAGTAATGCTCCAAGATTCTGCGCATTACGTTCTGGATCGCCGTATCCGAGGGCGGTTTCCGCCGAACCTCTCGCCAGAGCAGCTCATAGCTCGACTTGATTGGGTTCTCTTTGGACGACCAAAGTTCCGATTTCTGCGATGTCTTTCTTACGACCCAAAACGTCTCATCTTTGAGAGCAGTGCCCAATCCGTCCCGAGTCTTGTCGAACGTTACTTCCTTGTGGAAGTAGATGTTGTGGGTGAGCACAAAGACCTGTTTGATCGGACTTGCGCCGCTGCGCATTTCAGAGACGACCTTCTTAATCAGGTTGCAGACAATGAAAAGAATGTCCGCATCCAGACTTGAAACTGGGTCATCGAAGACCACGACCCTGTCGTTTGTTCCGCCACTTGAGCTAAACGAACCGCCCACCAGATAGTAAAAATAGAGAAATGTGATGAACGACTTCTCGCCTTCGCTTAGTGTTTTCTTGGCGTCGGAGCCGTCAGGGCGCTTGACTTCATAGAAACCGCTTTCCGTACTTTCTGCCAAATAAAAGTTCGTGAAACCGAACGACTTCAGAAGTCTATTGATTGCATCAATCGTTGGCTTGATGCTCGTAATCTTTCGCTCGTTCTCTTCAATTTCTGCTTGCTTGATTTCCAACTCCGAGGATGATTTAGAAATTTTTCCCTCAAGGGCGGTGATGGCAGCGTCAAGGGCACCGCTCTCCGACTTGAATTTGGTGTAGAGGGGCTTCGTATCTTCGAGCAGCCGCTTCCAAATCTGTGAAATAAGCTCCTTCTTGCGTGCGGCGAGGTTGTCGATGATATCGTTGTTTGCCGTCAACTTCTTGTTTGCAGCGTCCACATGCGCGGTGACGGTGGCAATCATCGGAGCGGTATCAATGAGCGTAACAGGTGCGCTTGGCTCCTTTTTCTTCGCCTCGATGTGCTCGATGTTCGCTTCCAACGCGAGACGAAGGGCGGCAACGTCCTTCTCGTAGGCTTCGCGATCAAGGTATGGCGAGTCCACGATGTCAGTCCCGCCGAGAGCGTTCAGAAGCTCCTTAATCGCATCCGAGTAGTCTGTAAGCAGCTTACCGACAGCCGCAAGGTCTGCGATGTAAGTCTGGTCAAAGTAGTCCTCCAGGCTCTTTCTAAAGGCCGCATCGGTCTTCTGCTGACAGAAGGGGCACTGATCTTCCAGTTGATCGAAATATTGCCGCCCTTGCTGCACCCAGTCGCTATTTCCGAGCTTTACGATTAGCGCTGCGATGTCCACGTCTGCCTTTCCGATGATCTTCTTTTGCAGGATCGGATCGCTTTCCAGCTTCGGCATTTTCGAACTGTCTGGCTTTGGCAGCATCGTTGCCTTAACAAGTGTTCCAGAGAACACCGTCGCGGCATCTTCACGGAGTTCGCCAATATGTCTGACCGCCGCCGTATTGATTGACGCTTCGCTCAGATATCTGTCGCAGAAATTCTTCTTGTTATTATTTAGACCTGTGAACGCGGCATCCAGTTCATCAAATTTCTTCTTCGCGCTCCAAACATCCTCAATAAGCTGATTTGTAAGCGCTTCACGTTCCTTCTTCTTCCCGCCGTTGCCATCCTCCCCTTGCAGGGTCTTTTGCATGCTGAAGAGCGTCTTGTTGATCTCATCGGCCTCACCCTTGAGAACCTTGATCTTCTCCGCCACTTCGACGTTTTCGCCGAAGGTATAGATACCCTTGATGCTACTCTCTGCATCGAAGTGCTTCTCAACAAAATCCTTGTTATAGACGCGAGCTTCGAGCTTGTTTCCGCCCGCCCAGGTCACTTGGCAGGCGGGGAAGGTGCCCGTCCCTTCAATGACGCGAGAAATTGTGGTCTTGCCTGACCCGTTCGAGCCGAAGATGAAGTTCAGTTTTTTCAACCCTTCGAGCTTGGTGCCCGTAGCATCATAAGCACCTTCGCTTGCCAAATGGATGTGTTCAATCATTCGCCGCTCGCTCTAAAATTCTTGGAGTTGTGGCAACAGGCTGCCATTCAACCGCATGTTTTCGCAAGTCTTTTGCCGAACTTGCTCACTGCCTCTGTGGATGAACCGACTACATGGGGTCATTTGAGCACAGGCTGATGGTGAAAATTGGGCGCATCCCTTCGGGTCGGGCTGTCGTGAACCGAGCCCGCCTATGGCGGTCTCGGCCATGCGGCTTCCATCCCTTGCGCTGATCTGATGCCAGCCCAGACGGGCTGACTTTCTCTTCTTTGGTTTGGGGTCTGCGACCCCCTTCGCCGTCAAGACCAAGCCCTTCGCATGAGCTGCGGGCGCAGCCAGCGGTCTCCCCGTCCTTCCGTGCTTCGCGTGTGCAGGACGGGTGATCCCCCACCGCTGCCTGCGGTCTGGACGGTCTCCCCCCTCTCTTCGCCAGAGGGGCAGTTCGGTTGCATGCGCAACCGATCAAAGGAGAAAAGGAAGTGAAACAAGACGTTTACCAGAAAGTCACAGACAAGATCATCGCCGATTTGGAGCAGGGCGAACTCACATGGCTGAAGCCGTGGAGCGCTGGCAACATGGATGGGCGGGTTATGAAACCCTTGCGCCATAACGGCCTAGCCTATAGCGGCATCAACGTCCTGATGCTGTGGGGCGCGGCGATGGAGGCGGGCTATTGCTCCCCGCACTGGATGACCTACCGCCAAGCCCAAGAGCTGGGCGCACACGTCAGAAAGGGCGAGCGCGGCAATTCCGTTGTCTATGCCAACGCCATCACCAAGACCGAAGAGCAGGAAAACGGCACGGAGGAAGAACGCACCATCCCGTTTATGAAGGCTTACACCGTCTTCAACGTTGAGCAGATCGAAGGCTTGCCCGAGCACTACTATGTTAAGCCCGAGCCTGTCATAGACCCCGCGCAGCGCATCACCCATGCGGAAGACTTGTTCGCGGCGACAGGTGCAGACGTTCGGCACGGCGGCAATCAGGCTTTCTACAGCGGCGGCAGCGATCATGTGCAGATGCCCGTCTTCGAGTGTTTCCGCAGCCCCGAGACCTATTATGCGACCTTGGCACATGAGCTGACGCACTGGACGAAGCACCCGAAGCGCCTTGACCGAGAATTCGGGCGCAAGAAGTGGGG
>Ga0172382_10005078_pt1 | contig 19808 bp, 19 predicted proteins | sample Leawel138RmetaG_FD_122245 | JGI IMG/M metagenome (GOLD analysis project Ga0172382, IMG submission 122245) | Leachate microbial communities from a municipal landfill in Southern Ontario, Canada - Leachate well 138R metaG | ecosystem: Engineered > Solid waste > Landfill > Unclassified | place... | reverse complement strand
GGGTACTGCTGGTGCTGATAGGGGTACTGCTGGGGGTGGTTATTCGGGTACTGGTAAGGGTACTGGTTCGGCGCCGGATACTGGTTCGGATAGTAGCCGGGCTGGGGGTAGTAGTACGGCTGGCGGTTTTGCTGAGTGGTCTGGTAAATGACACTCGCTATGCCGATCAGATCCGAGACGTCGAAACCACCGCGTCCCTGGTCGTAGCCGTATCCCCCACCTCGATTGCCCCCTAAGATCGAGACGATATCTCCGAGTCCGAACTGGTTCGGATTCAGGTCTTGCGCCGAGGCAGGTGATACCGCCAGACAGGCCACCAGGCCCAGGCCTAAGACTTTGCTCCAAATTTTCATACTGCCGCTCCTCTTCAAGTTTCATGATCATAAACCAGAAACGAGACCGAGAGATGCGCTTCAACCTTAAGATAACTTAAAGATTCCTCCCCTTAAGGGAAATTTTTTGGGATGTCCGCCAGCGAATAACTGGTGCTACGCCCACCCCCAGGATTTTTAGCCAGAATCCCCAGTTCCATGAGTTCTGAAATATCCCGATGGGCCGTGTCTTGAGAGCACCTTGTCAGGGTGGCCCACTTCGAGGTTGTTAGCTTTCCTTTGAACTCTCTGTCGAGGATTCGATTGAGCATCTGCTTTTGTCTTGAGTTGATCGCTGCCGGTCGAAGACGCTCCCATATTTCGGCTTTGTGCAAGATCGAACCCAGGGTCTCCTGAGCCCCCTCAAGAGCGCGAGACAGACAGGCCAGAAACCATTCGAGCCAGTCAGTCACGTCCAGGTTGCCGCGCTGAGTCTTTTCCAGTATGCGGTAGTACTCCGTTCTCTGCCGTCGAATCTGGGAAGACATACTGTAGAATCGATGAGAACTTTGCTCCGACCGAGCCAGCAACAGGTCGGTGATGGCCCGGGCCACGCGCCCATTTCCGTCATCGAAGGGATGAATTGTCAGAAACCATAGGTGGGCCAATCCGGCCTTCAAAACCAGGTCTAATTCCGCATCATCCTCCACCCACTCAAGAAATCGTTGGACCTCACCATCGAGCCGCGACGATTCGGGAGCCTCAAAATGGACCCTTTCCCGCCCCACGGGTCCGGATACGACCTGCATCGGACCCAGTCGATCTTTTCTCCAGGCTCCTACGGAGATTCTGGTCATCCCGCTTCGTCCGGTAGGGAAAAGGGCCGCGTGCCAATCAAAGAGCCTCTCGATCGTCAATGGTTCCTGGTAGCGGTGAGTGGCCTCAAGCGTCATTTCCACTATCCCCTCGACCTGCCAGTCGACCCGCTCCAGGCCACCGATGTCCAGTCCCAAGCGGCGAGCAACAGAAGACCTTACCTGGCCCGCGTCCAAAATCTCGCCTTCGATCTCGCTCGTCTTCAGGACGTCCAGAGTTAGCATCTTCAGCTCGGCTTCGGAGCGCAGAGAAAATCCGAGTGACTCCAGGCGACCAATGAGCCTTCCTTGTTGATGCCGCACTCTACCCAGTAGAGCGGCGATCTTGTCTCCAGCCCACCGGAATTCAGGCCAGTCAGACAGTTGATGAATATATAATCTCCGCATCAAATGCGGTGATTATAACAGTTTTTCTCCGCAAAATCACCAGCCCAATTTTAGAACAGTTTCTTGAGCCTCTCTTTTTCAGCCCTCTGGCTCGCTTCGAGATCCCCCAACAGCCCGCTTAGAGAGGCCTTTTTCTTTTCCGCTTCGGCCCGTTCGGCGGCAAAAAGATCAGGAGGCTGGTCCTCGGGGCTCTCCTCAGGAGGTAGCTCGAGCAGCCCTTCCAGGCTCTGGCGCTCGGCATCCAGGGCTTCGCTCTCGCCTCCCAGTGCGGCCAGCAGCGAAGCGTTCTGTTTGCGTTGGGCGGCCAGGGCGTCGGTAAGCCAATCGGTGGCACCCGCTTTCTGCAGGTCTTCCAGACTGGGCAGTTCGTCACTGTAGGGGTCCGTATCCATAATGCGAGTCCTCCTGTCATAGACTTTGACGTCTAGAGAAACAGGCCCTTTAGGATCAGCTTCGCGCCCTTCCCATCAACTCCATGAAACGAGCGGTCCATTCCACCCCTCTGGTCAAGGAATCGATGGTCACCGATTCGTCCGGTCCGTGGGCGCCGTGTTCGGTGTTGAGCACCGGTACGAAGGTGAGCGCCTGGCTGTCTTGGCTCAGAGCCATCAAGTGGCGCACGTCGTTGGAAGCGGTGGTGTTGCCGAACAGAATCGGGGTGTCCTGGCCGTAGGTCTCCAGCAGCGCGGTTTCAGCGGAAGTAAAGAGAGGGCTGTCGCTCTTTAGCCTGCGCACAAAAGCCTCTTTGGCCTCCGGACCTCCCAGTTCTCGAATCTCAAACTGCTCCCCCACCACCGAACGGATCTGCCCCAGCACCTTTTCGACCTCTTCGTCGGCGGCCACCCGCAGATCCAGAGTCAGGTGGGCCCGAACCGGAGTCTTGTCATCCTCGTTGGGGTCGTGGGTGCTCTTATTGGTGTAGTAGTCGACCACTTTCATGTTGTCGGCCCAACCTCTAAACCAGAGCTTCTTGCGGATTTTCTCCAGGGCCCGGTTGGTCCGGTTGATGGCGTCGCGTTCACGGTCGGCGATGGAGCCGTGGTGCGTTCCATCATAGCTCTCCTGGGGCAGTTTGACCTTGATGGTGCCCTCATCCGAGGGTTCCACCACAAACGCCTCCCCGGCGGCTTTCTTCATGATCGACATAGCCCGGACTTGCTCTTCGGTGTCTAGATCTTCCATCTTCAAAATAACGGTGGCTGAGGAGGGCTTGGTGTTTGAGGCCTTCAGTTTGCCGTTGGGGTTGCTGGATAGATAAAAGTCGGTCTGGGCCATGTCGGTGCGGTTGGTGGCCGACAGTTCGGGCCCCATTCGCTTTTGCACGAAGCCGGTCCACCAGAAATTCTTGAGCAGCCACCCCTTGAACCCGCCGATGGTTTCACCGAAGCGCTTGAACGACTCGGTGGTTTCATCCTTATCGCCGAGAAACGTCCATTCGCGGTCCTCGATGTAATCATCCAGACGCTCCATGGCATCCATGGCCTGGGAGATCGCCTGATGGGGATCGGAGGGCTCTTTCAAGACCATCTGGAGAGGCACGGAATACTTTTGAGCCATGCCCACGAAGGGTACGTCGGACTTTATGTTGCCCACCGAGGCCAGGCTCTCCTTAGACATGATCCCGGAGCCTTCCACCACCCAGTACTTCACCTTGTCAAACATTTCCGGACGATTCTTGGCCAGATACTTGGCGCCCTCGGAGCCACCAGTCTCTTCATCGGGAAAGAGGTAGAGTTGCATGGTACGATCCGGAGTGCGACCGGTTTGCTTCAAATGCTTCATGGCTACCAGAACCTGGGCTGCCGGTCCCTTGGTGTCGATCGTACCCCGTCCTACCATCACCTGGCGGCCCTTGTCGTCGCTGATGATATCCCCGGAGAAGGGTTGCCCGGTCTTCCACTCCCCCTCGATACTCACCACATCGGAGTGGTGCACAAACCCCACCGCACCGAGTTCAGGGTTCTTGCCCGGCAGCGTGACCACCAGCATAGGTCGATCGTTAACGGTGGTGCTGCGGGAGATCTCCAGTCCCGCCCTGGCAGCGTAGTCGGCAGCGATATCAACCACCGCTTTTTCACCCCCCGGGGCTTTGGAAGGGGTGGAATCGACCCGCACCATTCGGCGGGTGAGTTCGATGACTTCCTGATCCAAAGAGGGCGGGAAGGGGTCCTGCTCGGCCTCCGAGAGCAGATTCCTGGAACGGGTAAAGCAATCCGCCGGGGTCGCTTCTGCTTGAACCGCTTCCGGCGGTGTTCTTAAAATCTTTATGACCCCGGTGGGTCGTGCCGGCGTGGTGCTGGTGATGAGCATAGTGTCCTCCACCTTTATGGTAACGACATGGACAAGAAAATAGTTGAACCTTATGTGAACATTCATTCGATGCCAGGTTTCACAGAATGGGCACGGAAAGCAAACTGATGAACTCCTCCGAGCTATACCTCGATCTGCTCTTACGCTCTCTGAAAGGCACGCTTTCCGACAGCGTGCTCTGGCGCACCTCCGAAATCATGAAAGCCCGCCAGGATGGCCACCAGGGAAACGTCATGATCTCCCTGGCAGGCTGCAATGAGTTGCTGGCCCGGGCCAACCGGAAGTTTGAGCGGTACCTCAAACCGCTGGGGAAGACCGCCTCGGAAGTGCTCGAACTCGATGGCAAGGGGCTGTTCGACTATCTCAACTGGATGAACCCGGTCAACTCACCCCACTCCATGTGCGCCGAGAAGAGCTTGCAAAACCTCAGGAAATGCGTCGAGAGCGCACTGCAGAACGAAGTCCCGGGCGATCTGATAGAAACGGGTGTCTGGAAGGGTGGGATGACTGTGCTTATGCGCGGCATTTTAAAAGCCTACGACTGCCAGGACCGAAAAGTGTGGGTCGCAGATTCCTTCTCCGGATTGCCCCAACCTGACCCGGAAACTCATCTCAAGGATGCTCTTTTCTATGACCTGATGGCCCCGCTGGAGTATCTGGCTATTCCGTTTGAATACGTCGAGGGGCTCTTCCGTCGCTACGGACTCCTGGACGATCAGGTCAACTTTCTCAAAGGCTGGTTCAAAGACACCTTGCCTCAGGCCGAGATAGAAAGACTCGCCGTGGTGCGACTGGATGGCGACCTCTACGAATCCACCCACGACGCCCTGACCCATCTCTACCCCAAGCTCTCCAGTGGCGGCTACCTGATCGTAGACGATTACGGGGTACCCTGCGGATGCCGCCAGGCCGTTGACAACTATCGCGCCGCCCACGGAATCGGGGAGTCGATCGTTCCCGTCACCGAGACGGTGGTCTATTGGCAAAAAAGATAAGGACCTGGCCCAAGCCAGGGTATCGTAGACCCATAAACGCGAAAAAGACGGCCCTTCACCTGCCGTCTTTTTCTCTCTAGTTAGTGCTCGGGTGCGGCGTCACGACCGTACCCTGGCCTCGTACCTACCAAAGCTACATAGTTCATATGTAACGTGCTATAGAGCTTGCAGTGGCACCCTCAGGAAACCTATCGCTCCGGAGCCTAGTGGCTCCCATAAAATCTAGCCTTTGGTGGTCGTCTGACCTGAAGATAGAGTACCCAAAACTGGAGAAAATTGCAAGGGGTTTACAGAAAAAATTTTCTAAGGCCGGTCCATATATACTAGCCTAGAGTTGCTTGAGCTGCCCTTGAAGGTCTCGGATTTCCCGATTCCAATAGCTCTCGCTCTCGACTTCGGGAAAGACCTTGAGGAAAGCTGGATCGTTGCGGCGGCGGGCCACCCAGGCGGCATGGCGAACGAACTTTAAGGCTCGCAACGGCTCCACCAACTCCAGTTCATCGCGGTTGAAGGGGCGTATCTTTTCGTAGCTCCTGAGAAACGCTTCCTTGAGGATCCAGTCGTCTTCGTCGCGCCCAGGCAGAAGCATCCAGAGGTCCTGCACCGCTGGACCCATGGTGAGGTCGTCGAAGTCCACGAACGACGGACCCAGGCTGCTCCACAGGATGTTGCCCCGATGCAGATCGCCGTGAACTCTGAGTTCCTCGTACCCCTCAAACAGATCGTCCAGGCGATCGATGAGCTCCCGGACCAGTTCCTGGTAAGGCCCCCACTGCCGCCGAGGGACCACTCCCTCCGACTCCAACTGATGAAGACTTTCCAGACCCCAACTGGCCGGACCGATGGTCGGCCGATGCTTGAGCTTCTTCGATTCACCCACCCGATGAATACGCGCCACCAACCCTCCCAATTCGTTGGCGTGATCCAGGGTGATTTCGTCGGGCATTCGTCCCAGTTGGTGGGGAAAGACGGTAAAGAGGATCCCTTCCACTTCACCCACGGTGCTGCCGCCCTCCAGTTCCAGGGGAGGGCGCACGGGGACCTCCGCCTGGAATAACTCCTGCAGGAAGCCGTGCTCTTCTTCCAGGGCTTCCCGGGTCCAGCGACCGGGGCGATAAAACTTACCCACCCAGCGTTCCCCCTCTTCGTCCTCCACCCCGATCACCCGGTTCTCCAGAGAGTTCATCCAGCGCAGCGTTGGTTGAATGTAAAGACCTGCCTGTTCGAAGGCGTCGAAGATTCGCTCCGGGGTGAGTTCGTAAAAATAGCGCGTGGCCTGAGTTTCCAACATGAGTCTCGATGCACCGAAGCCGGCCGCCGCACCTGCATCGCAGGAGTTCCCGGAAAAGGCTAGCAGAAGAGAGGATGAAGATCGGACTGCAGATACCGAACTTCACCCTTGCGGGTGGATCCGAGGCGCTCTCACGATACCTTCGAGAGGTCGCCCGGCGGGCCGAAGAGGGGGGCTTTGCCAGCCTCTGGGTCATGGATCATTTCTTTCAAATTCCTCACCTGGGTCCGGTGGAACGAGAGATGCTGGAGAGCTACACCACCCTGGGTTTTTTAGCCGCCTGTACTTCTCGGATCGAGTTGGGCACTCTGGTCACGGGAGTCACTTACCGGCATCCCGGTGTGCTGGCAAAGACCGTGGCGACCCTGGACGTGTTGAGCGGCGGCCGGGCCTGGCTGGGTCTGGGAGCGGCCTGGTTTGAGAGGGAGCATCGAGCACTGGGCATCCGCTTCCCGACGGTGAGAAAACGCTTTGAGATGCTCGAGGAGACTCTGAGGATCTGTCGGCAGATGTGGTCGGACGACAACGGTCCGTTCGAGGGCGAGCACTACCAACTTCAGGAGACTTTGTGCGTTCCCCGCCCGCTACGGCAGCCTCCGCTGATGATCGGAGGGATGGGTGAACGAAAGACCTTGAAGCTGGTGGCCCGGTACGCCCAGGCTTGCAACTTTTTCGAACACGCCGGGCTCAAGACACTGAAGTCCAAGCTGGAAGTTTTAAAGCAGCACTGCCAGAGCCTGGGCACAGACTACACCGCCATCTCAAAAACGGTGGTGGGACAGACGGCGCTGCGCGACCGATCGGCAGCGGAAAAACTGCTGGACAAACTCGCACAACTTAAAGAGTTGGGCTTCGATCAGGCGATCTACGCGATCAAGGACCCCAGCGATTTCAAAAGCCTCGATCTGTTTGCCGAGAAGGTGATCCCGGCCCTCACTTGACTGCCAGGATCGAGACAAAATTGAAGCACTGAAACCAGCAGCAGGCCGTTTCAAAGCCCACCCTTTTCAGGCGAGCCAGATGGGAATCCAAAGACTCCGGGATCAGGATGTTTTCCAGGGCCGTGCGCTTTTGCGCCACCTCCAGTTCACTATAGCCGTTGGCTCTCTTGAAAGAGTGGTGCAGTTCGGTGAGAAGCTCCTGATGAGCGGGTTCGTCGAAGCAGATCTTCTCGGAAAGAACCAGAGCCCCACCCTTCAAGGTCCCTTCAGCGATCTGCCGGAGCAGAGCCTCGCGCTCTTCCCGAGGCACAAACTGCAAGGTGAAGTTGAGAACCGTCAGGGAGGCGTTTTGAATGAGGGTATCTCGAATGTCTTCGCAGCGAAGGCGAACCTCGCAGCCCGGCGGGAGTTCGCCGAGGCGAGCCTGCAGAGCCCGAGTCATCGCTTCTGAACTATCCACCGCGTGGATCACGCAGTCTTTGGGGATGCGAGGCCGTATGACCATGGTACACGCTCCCAGAGAGCAGCCCAGGTCGTACACCGCGGTCTCCGCCCGGACGTAGCTTTCGGCCACCTCGCCGATCATGGATAAGATGGAGCCGTACCCGGGCACCGAGCGCTTGATCATATCCGGGAAGACCCCCACGACTTGTTCGTCGAAAGCAAAATCCCCCACCTGGCGGAGGGGGAGGGAGTATATTTGATCTTTATCCATGTCGGGCACCGATTCGCGGGAAGGGCCCCCAACCCTGGCCGATAAATGGGCGCGTATTGTGAGCAGCACGCTTTTCGAGCGATACACCCATAGTGCCCCGGCGTTTGAGATCCTCGCTAAATTCAACCGTTCCCGACGTTGGGGGGAAGAGCTCAAAGAGCACTGCAGGTCGGCCTTCGACCCGGTGAAAAACGGCAACCTTCCGCGCTGGCTGCGGCTCTACGACGAGCTTCCCTGGGTCCAGGCTGAAGTTGTCAAACTCAACGAATCGGCCGTCACTTGCCAGGCTGAACTCGAACCGCAAACGACCGAAGTCATCGAGAGCGTGCTGCGCGGGATGGCTCCCTGGCGGAAAGGGCCCTTCGATCTCTTCGGGACTTACATCGATACCGAGTGGCGCTCCAACTTGAAGTGGGATCGACTGGCCCCCCATCTCGATCTTGAGGGCAAACTGGTCCTGGATGTGGGCTGCGGAAACGGTTATTACGGGTGGCGAATGCTGGGACAAGGAGCCGCTTGCGTGATCGGGCTGGACCCGTCTCTTCTTTACGTCATGCAGCACGCGGTCATAAAATCGCTCCTAGGCCCAGGACACCCTAATTTTGTGCTACCGGCCGGAGACGCCATCTTGCCGGACAACCTCAGGATCTTTGATACGGTCTTTTCCATGGGAGTGCTCTACCATCGCAAGAGTCCTCTGGAACACATTCAGGCGCTGAGGCACGCCCTCAAACCAGGTGGTCGAGTGGTGCTGGAAACCCTGATCATCGAGGGCGGGGAGCGGGAAATCTTGATCCCCGACGATCGCTATGCCCAGATGAAAAACGTCTGGCTTTTGCCCTCCTGCGGCTTGCTGCTTCAAATGATGAAAAAATGCGGATTCGAGCAACTTGAGGCCCTGGATATCTCCCGCACCACCAAGGAGGAGCAGCGCAGCACCGAGTGGATGACCTTTGAGTCGCTCGCCCACTTTTTGGACCCCGACGACCCCAGCCGCACGGTGGAGGGCTATCCGGCCCCCTTGAGGGCCGTGGTCACGGGGGTCAGGCCTTCCCACTGAGGAGAGGCACAAAGCGGACGTCGATGCCAGTCTGCTCCTCGAACCTCTTCTCATCGAGGCGACTGATAAGCACCAGCGACTGAGTCTTCTCTCCCCCCACCGGGATGACCAGGCGACCGCCGATCTTGAGCTGCTGCTTCAAAGCCTCGGGCACCGATGAGCCTCCCGCCGCCACCACGATCCCATCGAACGGTGCCTGCTCAGGCCAGCCCTGGGTCCCGTCTCCGTGTCGAACGTGGACGTTGTGATAACCGAGGTCACCTAGTCTCCGGGCCGCCGTTTCAGCGAGAACCTGGTGGCGCTCGATGGTGTACACCTGGTCGGCCAGTTTGGAGGTGACCGCAGCAGCGTACCCCGAGCCGGTTCCCACCTCCAGGACCTTGCTGTTCTCATCCAACCGAAGTGCCTCCACCATCAGAGCGACGATGTAGGGCTGAGAGATCGTTTGCTCTTGCTCGATGGGGAGTGGGCGGTCGTGATAGGCCAGATCTTGATACTCGGCCTGCACAAACCATTCCCTGGGAACTCGCAATAGCGCATCCAGGACCCGGGGGTCTTTCACCCCCCGAGCGGAGATCTGGTCCTTCACCATCTTCCGTCGCTCTCGGCCGAATTTTGAAGGTTGACGAGGCACTAGGCGTCTTCCGGGATGATGTCGTCGCGACAGACGCGCTGGACTTCCTGTAAGGAGGTGACTCCCTCGATAACCTTGTTCAGGCCGTCGTGAAGGAGGGGTTTCATTCCCTGGTTCTTGGCGCTGTGGGTGAGCGCGTGCGCGGTGGCATCCTGTTCGATCTGCTCGCGCGTGGTCTCACTGGTGCTAAAGACTTCGTAGAGACCGACTCGCCCTCGATAGCCGGTTTTTCGACATCGCTCACAGGCCCCGGCCCGATAGATTTTGTCCGCCGACAATCCGTTGCGCTCAAAAATGAGTTTCTCCGCTTCGGTAGGGCTGTCTTGCTGCCTGCATTCCGTACAAAGCCTGCGCACCAGTCGCTGAGCCACGCTACCCAGCAGGGTGGAGGCGATGAGGTAAGGCGGTACGCCCATATCTTTCAGACGGTTCACCACTCCCACGGCATCGTTGGTGTGGATGGTGGAGAGGACCAGGTGGCCGGTGAGAGCTGCCTGAACGGCGATCTTGGCTGTCTCCTCATCTCGAATCTCGCCCACCAAAATCACGTCCGGGTCCTGCCGCAAGAACTCACGAAGCGCTCGAGAAAAGGTGACCTGGGAGGCCGGGTCTTTGGGGGCGGTGTTGACCTGTACCTGGATAATACCGGGCATCTGATACTCCACCGGGTCTTCCACGGTCAGTATCTTGCGGTCCGGGCGTGCTATCGACTTCAAGGAGGCGTACAACGTAGTCGACTTACCGGAACCGGTGGGCCCGCAGGTGAGAATGAGTCCAAAGGGAGCATCGATCATGTGCTGATAGCGCTCCATCTCCATTCCGCCCATCCCCAGATCGCTGAGCTGGGTACTGAAAGCTCCTTTGTTGAGCAAGCGCATGACCACGCTCTCGCCGGGGGCCACCGGTACGATACTGATCCGCAAGTCGTAACCCAGGTTGCCCACCTTTACGGAGATCCGACCACCCTGACAAACTCGATCCTGAGTGATATTCATCTCGCCCATAACCTTCAGGCGCTTGATGATCGCCCGGGCCACCGTCATGTCGGTGTATTGATTGACGACTCGCAAAACCCCGTCCTGGCGATAGCGCACGATCAACCCGTCCTCGAACATTTCCAGGTGGATATCGCTGGCTCCGCTGGAGATGGCTTCCTTGATCAAAAGATCGGCTGCATCGACAGCCGCTCCCGTGACCTCCACCTGGCCCCCGTCGGTGTCCTTGCTCACCAGACCTAACTGCTGGTCGGAAAACTTCTTACTCTCCAGCCAAATCTTCCAGGGCTCACTCTGGCGGGCGCTGGGAACCCGATAGATGTACTCCAGGGCCAACTCGATCGTCTCGTCGTCCCCTTTCAGCAGGCTGGCTTTGTATTGCCCATCGGTAGAGAGTTCCACCAGATCGTAGATGTAGGTTTCCTCCGGGTGCTTGGTCACTACGGTCATCAGGCCGTTGTCCGGAGTCCCGATGCACACCCCCTCGATCTTCCGAGAAATATCCTCTCTTAGTAGCTGTCCGACCTGGCGATCCAAATCGAGTTGCTTGAGATCAATGAACGGATGATTCTCCAAAACTGCCTCCACCTAATACTGTGATCTATGGAACGCATTCTCGAAGGGGTTAAGAGTTCCCCGTTGAGGGGAGATTATGGCTCGGTGGGGTCCTGGTTGGGGATAAACTCCCCCTCCTGGTAAATGATATTTCCGCCACTCTCCACCTCGATCCGGTAGAGGCAAGGCCGTACGAAGCCGTTCTCGTCGGTCAGACCGGCCTGGCGGCTATCTCCCACGATCTCTCGACTGGCGATATAGCCCGAGACAAGTTTGTCCAGGGGCTTTTTCCCGATCAACTGCCAGGGAGCGGTTTCCTCGACCTTGCAGTAAAACCTGACGTCGATATCCCGGACCGTGGAGGCTCCACTGTTTCGCAATCGGACCGCCGTGTTCATCAAGTAGTGGGGGTGGCCGCCGGCTTCGAACCTCACCGTCTCGATCTCCAGGCCCCCGGATGCGTGAGGCGACACCGGAGGTTGGGTGAGAGTTTCACCGGGCGGTAGGTCCTTGACCGCCAGGTAGTTGCGGACGATCTCGTCTACGTGGAAAGGGGTAGCACTGCGGGCGATGGCGTAATCCAGGACACGCTTGGGGCCGAACCGGGCCGGGTTACCCCATTCCACCACGCACAACACTGGAGAATCGAACTCTTGAAAGCCGAGTCGATCAAAATACTCTCGCTCCGTGTCGGAGTCTTTAAAACCCATGAAAACAATGGGCATACTCTCGGTGTCCAGACCCAACGCACTACGTTCTTCGAGGAGCTTCTTCTTGACTTCCTCCATCCTCTGGTCGCCGGACCGATGAGCACTGACCAGAAGGATGACAGTGCGTCCGTCTAGCTCCACCGCAGACGCGATTGAAGCAAAGAGTATGAGGAGTATTAATACGAGCTTTTTCATTCTACAATCCAGGGGTTGCCGGAAGGTTGAGGCCGGACCGGAGGCGGAGCCGGCCGGCTGACCGGCGGTTGATAGGTCGAAGGTGGGTTATAAGGGCGAGGGGCTGGTTGATAAACGGGCTGGGACTTGGGGATGGCACTGAGTTGAAACTCCGGTTTACTTTCTTGACCCGCCTTGACGACGACTTTCTTCTGGAAAGCCTGGTATCCGTCCAGGCTGAGGGATACGGTATACTCACCTGCGGTTAAACCGTTGACGGTGATGGGGGTTTTCCCCTTGACCTCGCCGTTGATCTTCAACTTCGCGCCCCGGGGGATGGAACTGACCGAAAGGGCGCCCGGGAGTTGGACCAGTACGGGGGATAGCGTGATCGGCTTATCGGAGTTTACCTCCACGGTGGTCAAGAAGCGGTCGTAACCACCCAGTCTTACCCCCACTTCGTGCTGCCCGAAGCTCACGCCCTCCAAGGTGAGAGGCGTCTTCCCCACGCTCTCACCATCCAGGCTGACCTGCGCCCCTCCGGGCTTGCTGTTGATGGTCACGGCTGCCACGATCGGTTGAAGCTCAACTTCCACCTCCAGGGGTACCTCTTCATGGATCGAGATCTGTGATTCGTAAGGCTGAAACCCCGGCTTCTCAACTTTCAACTGGTGGGTACCGGCGGCCAGTTTCAGGTCGGACTGGATCTCTCCATAAACCTGAGAATCGATGGTGACCAGAGCATCTCGTGGCTTCAAGGTTAGCAGCAATTTGCCCACGATCGGCTCCAGACCCACGTGGACTTCTCCGGTCTCGGCAAATCCCAGTTCCACCTGCTGGCGACTCGATTTGTGACCGTCAAAGGCGATCCTTACAACCTGGACACCGGGCTGGAGGCGGGACACCTCCAGCGGAGTCACCCCGGCCTTGAGTCCGTTGATTTGAACGGTGGCTCCAGCGGGATGGCTGGTCACCGTGAGACCGGCCGAGTGAGCCCAGTACCACTGCCCGCCGACCGCCAGCCCGACTCCTAAGAACAGGGTCGCCAGGGAAACCCAGAGCCAACGAAAGCCGGTGCTCGCGACGAGCACCGGCTTCTCTAGTTCTGCAAGCTCGGGCTGTTCCACGACGATCTCCCGAGGGGCTTCCGGAACGGACTCTTGGGGGGGCTCGACCGGCTGAGGTAGCAGGTTCTCCGGGGTCTCCTTGAGGACCGTAGGCTCTTCTGGTTTGAGCCTGAGTGCAGAAGCCGACTCCCTGCTGTCCGCGATCTTGTCAAGTCGAGCGGCGAAGAGCTTGCGGAGCCTGGGCGTCAGCCGAGTTTGGATGGTTTCGTCGGGAAAGGTGAGGACAAAGGAGTCATCGGTGGGCGAGTCTATGAGCCTGTTGCGCAGAAGCTCTTCCAGGCATTGGTCCGTCTTGTCCTCGGAAAACGGCGTGGCCTGGCAAACCCTGGCAAAAGTGGCGTCTTTACCCAGGTAGGTGATGGCCAGCAAAACCGAGCGCTGGTCCTCGGGCAACTCCTCAAACTTTTCTTCCCAGGCCGGTTGCAGGTCCTCCTGATGGCGGTTCTGGAGTTCCCTGACCGCTTCCCCTAGCAGATCCGCCACCGCCCTGGCCGAGCGGGGGCGTTTATCTTCCTCCTTGGCCAGCATGGAGTTGATCAGCTCGTCCAGACACTGGGGAGCCTCCGGCAAAAACTCCAGAATGGAAGGGGGCTCTTCTTCTAAATGGGCCTTTAGCATCTTGAACTCGTTGTCGGCCTCGAACGGCTTGCGCCCGGTGAGGGCACCAAAAAGACAGACACCAAGGGAATAGATATCGGCCCGGGGCCCGACCGTGGAAGAGAGGATCTGCTCCGGAGCCAGGTAGGAGTATGTTCCGAGAATTGTGCCCACCTGGGTCAGGCGAGTGTTACGCTCCATTTGGCGCGCCACCCCGAGATCAGTGATCTTAGGGTGGCCGTTTCCATCGACCAGAATGTTGGCGGGTTTGATGTCTCGGTGCACGATATTGCGATCATGAAGGTGAGCCAGGCCGTCACAGATCTGGATAAAAAAACGCAAGATGTCGACAACCGTGTGGTTCTGGATGTAACTCGTCAAATCGCCCATCTGGAGATATTCCATGACCAGGAAGTCGTGGCCGTTGTGATGGCCAACCTCCAGAAAGGAGACGACATTGGGATGAGAGATAGAGGCCAGCCGCTCAGCCTCTCGACGGAAGCGATCCTCTTCAGAGTTCTTGAGCAAGACCTTCACTGCCACTTCTTGCTCACTCTGAGTATCAAGGGCACGGAAAACAATACTCGTGCCGCCTCGCCCGAGCTCGCCCAGGACCTGAAAACGGTCCGGCAGTGGATTATCCATCAAGCTCATCATTTTAAGTTTTCCTTCACTTAATCATGATCAAACAATCGGTCACCGGCAGTGGTTTCCTTCACAACGTATCGGCAATTACAACATTCATTCAAGGGAAACGCAGAGATGCAGCGTATTGCAAAAACATCAAAAGCTTTAACGCAGACCAAATTGGAGTACCCTTATGAAACGTTGGAACATTTTAGTCTCCATAGCTATTATCTTCTTTCTCACCCAGAGTTCATTCGCCCAACAGCTAGACACCAACAGTTACTATCGTCTCACCAACGACTTTCTCGGTACCAGCCGGTCCCTGGATACATACAGTGACGGCGCGAACACCCCATTCATGGGACAGAGCGGAGACTACAGCGGCCAACTCTGGAAGCTTTCGCCGGTGGGCAAGGGCACCTATCGTTTGACCAACGCTTACCTGGGGACGGGCCGCAGTCTGGATACCCGCCCGGACGGCAACAACGAAATGTTTATGGGTGTGAGCGGAAACTACACCGGGCAAGCCTGGAAGCTTACGCCCCTTGGAGGAGGCAAATACCGCCTAACCAACGACTTCCTCGGCACCAGTCGCTCGCTCGACACCTACAGCGACGGCAAAAACGCACCGTTCATGGGCCAATCGGGTAATTACACCGGTCAGCGATGGACTTTATCCCGGGTCAGGGCTGTTCAGTAGGGGACGCTCCTAGATCTTGATGCTCTCTCCTCCGTCGAGCACCAGGAGTTGGCCGGTCATAAAGTCTGCTCCTGTGGCCAGCAAGGCCACCAATTCCGCCACATCCGCGGGCTGGCAGAGTCGCTTCAGTGGTATATCTGCGATGAGGCTCTTCTTCAGTTCGTCGCCGGCCTCGACCACCCAGTCCTCCTCGATCAAGCCACAAGCCACGGTGTTGCATCGAATATTGGGGGCCAGTTCGTTGGCTATCGAGCGAGTCATGGAGTGGAGGGCTGCGCAGGAAGCGGCCAGGGGGGTGTGGGCACCGCTAAAGCAGGCGGTCGAGGTCACGTTGATGATCTTTCCGTAGCCCAGAGCGTCCATGAGCCGGGCCACTGCCCTGGCGACGTGAAAGTTGCCCAGAACGTTGTACTTATACGCTTCCTCGAACTGCTTATCGGTGAGTTCCAGAAACCGGGCATCCGACCAATGGTATATGTTGTTGACCAGAACGTCGATGTGTCCGAAAATATCGAGGGTGGCCGAGAGGGTCATCTCCACCGCTTCTTCAGCGAAGTAATCAAACGGAAAGGCCAGGATTTTCCCCGGGTAGTCGTGACTTTGCAGTTCGAAGACTTCGTCTTCCGGACCATTTATGATTAGGGAGAATTCGTAACCCGCCAGCGCGTGGGCGATCTCGCGACCGGCTATCCCCTTCCAATCACTTATCAACGCTACAGGATAATCCACGACCCGCCCTTCGAGTCCGGTCGAGGTCATTCTTGCTTTTTAGTAGGTTCTGCCGAACTTTTCTGGTATCTGGCCATTCTGACAAGGAAAGGGAACCAGCTTGGTTAACATTCCCCTGAAGACAGCAGATTTTGCGCCAGAAAGGACTTGACAATGGGCATGCGACGAATGAAGGTGGACAAACTTGGGATTGACCTCCTTACTCATGACCCGGTCGTGATCCTGAAAGATATGGAAGGCAAACGGCATCTTCCGATTCTCATCGGCCCGTTTGAAGCCACCGCGATTGCCCTGGCCCTGGAAGGTACCCAGGTACCGCGCCCCCTCTCCCACGACCTGATGAAATCGGTGATTGAAGCCCTCAAAGCCAAGGTCAACAAAATTGTCATCCACGACATTCAGGAAAACACGTTCTTTGCCAAAGTAGTCCTGGAGTCCAGTCTGGGCCCTCTCGAGATCGACGCCCGTCCCTCCGACAGCATCGCCCTAGCCCTGCGCACCAACTCTCCCATCTACGTGACCGACCAGATCATCCTGGAGGAGTCGGAAGAGAAAACCAAGGACGCGCAACTCGAGGTCAACAACTTCAAGAAGTTCATCGATGATCTCAAGCCCTCGGACTTCACCCAGTCCGACGAGGATTAGAACTTTACGGTGCCGTCACCGTCTTGATGTTTACGAATTCCCGGATCCCCAGATAAGACAACTCCCGGCCGTATCCGCTTTTCTTGACTCCACCGAAGGGCAAACGGGGATCTGATTTCACGAAATCGTTGACCGCACAAAACCCGGTATCGATCTCCTCGGCTGCGATCCGAAGACCTCTCTCCAGGTTGCCGGTAAAAACGGCGCCACCGAGCCCAAACTCCGAATCGTTGGCAACCCGAATCGCTTCCGCTTCGTCCGCGACCTTGATCACCGAGGCCACCGGTCCAAAGAGTTCCTCATCGTAGGCGGGCATTCCGGGTTTCACCTCGATCAGCACGGTGGGCGGGTAGAAGGCACCTGGCCCCTCCGGGATCTCACCACCCAACTTGCAGATAGCCCCCCGAGCCACCGAGTCCTGGACCTGCTGATGCAACTCGTCTCTCAGTTCTCTGCTGGCTTGCGGTCCCAGGTCGGTCCCGCTCTCTCGGGGATCGCCCATCCGCTTCTTGCCCATCTCCCGCACAAGGGTCTCGACGAACTGATCAAAGACCTGCTCTACCACGACAAAGCGCTTGGCGGCGATGCAGCTCTGGCCGGCATTCAAGAGTCGACTCTGAGTGCACTTCTGGGCAGCCAGTTCAAGGTCGGCGTCCTCCAGGATGAGGTAAGGATCGCTCCCACCGAGTTCCAGCACGGTTTTCTTCAACTCCCGCCCCGCCGAGGCCGCCACCGCGGCTCCCGCAGGCACGCTTCCGGTGAGAGTCACGGCCCGGATCAGCGGGTTCTGAATGACCCGCTCCACTTGCTTTGAAGGGAGCAGGAGCGTTCGAAAACAGTCCCTGGGGAACCCCGCGTCGGCCAGGACTTCCTCGATGGCCATGGCGCAGCCGCAAACATTGGAGGCGTGTTTGAGCAACCCCACGTTGCCCGCCATCAAGGCCGGAGCGGCAAAACGAAAGACCTGCCAGAAGGGAAAATTCCAGGGCATCACCGCCAGCACCACCCCGATGGGTTGGTAGCTAACGAAGCTGTGGGACATTTCCGTTTGGATTGGTTCCTCAGCCAAGAAAGACTGGGCCTTGTCGGCGTAGTACTCGCACACCCAGGCGCACTTTTCCACCTCGCCTTCAGCCTCCCGCAGGACCTTCCCCATCTCATCGGTCATCAGACCGCCGTATTGCGCCTTCCGCTCTCGCAGTAGCTCAGCGCAGCGGCGCATCAGTTCTGCGCGATGCTCGAAGGTGGTGCGGCGCCAACTTTTAAACTGCTCGTGGGCAGCCTCGATGATAGCCTCGGCCTGCTGATCGGAGATGGGATCGTAGCTGGCCAGCACTTCGCCGGTGGCGGGGTTCAGGCTGTTCACGCAAGCAGTTCCTGGACCTTGGAAGCCAGGGCCTCCACTGCTTGCTCCGCGTCGTCGCCCAGGCTCTCAGCCACCTTCTCTCCCTTGGCGTTGACCAGTACCAACCTGGCCTGGCCATCCTTCCACTCAGACAGGCACGCGCTGGAGCACTTCCCGTCGAGATCGAAAACCACGTGAATCCTCTCGGTCAGGCCTTCCGGCACCGGCAATCCGTCTTTCTCAAATTTCTTGACCGCCGAATCTCGGGCTTTGGCCTGCCCGCTCTTTAGAAGCGCTCCCGCCAAACCCTTAAACATGCTCGGTACTTTCACGGCAGTGGCGATCTGGAAGTTCGGATTGTCCATAAAACGCTTGCCCAGGGCGCTGCCGACTTTGGCGGAGATGTCCTGGCTCTTTTGGTCGGTGAAAGAAAGCACCGTGGTGCGGCCCGCAAACTGCTCTGCTCCCCAGGCTGTACCATCTAGAAATTGTAGCTTTTCAAAATTCGTATCCAAGGTCTGTTCCTCCATTTTGTTCGGAGGGCGATTTCTGAACTATTTAGGAAATACCTCGCCGGTGACCCAAGCCCGGATTCTCTGCGAGACTCTCACAGGATCTTTCGATTTTTTCAGCGGTTGCGATCGCGACGTCACTATCAAAACGTGTCTGGACGTAATCCATAATAGACAAAAGGCCCATCTGGGCCCTTGTCGTCAGTGCATAGGATTTCACGGATTGGCTGCCCGGAGTCTCTCTTTGACCTCCGCAAAAATTCGCGCCCCATCGTGGACTCGCCCCTCCGCGAGATCTGTAAGTCCTTCTTTCAGAGCTCCTCTCAGGTAATCGAGAGAGGCTGCTTTTGAATCCTCTCTATCCATAAGTAGACGCAATCCTTCCCGAACCACCTCACTCTGACTATTGTACTTGCCAGACTCAACTCGGTTTCGAACAAAGTTTTCTAACTCTGGGGTCAAATTTACATTCACAGCTTCGATCTTAAATACATTGTCAATCATTGACAGCAGCTTCAAAGTGACACCTAGCTCACGACCCCTCACAAAGAGAGCCCCACTCTCGAAAGAGTGAGGCTCGTCATCCCTTGTTCCCTACCGATTGTATTCAATCGGGCTATCGTTCTGCAGAGCGAATTTTGCCTGTTCCAGGGTCAGCCATTCGCCGGTTTTTTCGTAATAGGCGTACCGGTAGACCCCTTCATCGGACATAAAGTTGTTGGGACGTTCGAACTCAGGTTGGGCCAGCACGGCTTGGTCTAAATCTTGGACCGTTGCCAGGTCAATAGAATCGGAATATCCAGGCTCCAGATTGGTGCTGAACACGTCCGTTTCGGTCACCTCGACAACCGGGTCGGCTGCCGCAAATCCTGTCAGGGCAAAGATGGCGAAAGACGCCGCGGTGGTTTTCAAAAATTTCTTCATATCGATTTCCTTTCATTCACTCGAAATATCTATGAACTCATTCTAAGAGCTATCCCCAGGTGGGACACAGGAACCTTGGGATAAAAACGTGGTAGAGTATAGGCTAGCCGCCTTGATCTCCTTAGCCTCCAAGCGGGGCATACCAGAGGAGGGGCTCCTTTTACCACGAACGCAGAACGGGCGCATTCCAGATAAGGCGCAACCCACGAGGACGGTTCTTGTCACTTACGAGATGGAAGCCTGGGCCTCTCCAAAAATGGACCACTCTCCTCGGTGAGCCCGAATGGTAAAGGAATCATCCTCTTCCCCGTCCCACCCAATATTGAAGTCGAGCCACTGCCCCAACTCCAGATCGGCTTGCTCGGCCACCGAGTTTCCCTCAGAATCGGTGAAGTGCAGCTTGCCGTCTGGCTGGAGGAAGATGCGAAGCGAGCCGTCGTGTACGTTTCGGTGGCAGCTCGAACATAGCCCGATGAGATTCCGATCGATGGTGGGGCCATTCTGGGAGTGTGGCACCAGGTGATGAAGGTGTAAGTAAAGCTTATGGCAGCAACCCGGCGTGCTGCAGGCCCAGCCGTCTCGGCGCAAGAGTTCTCGCTTTTGGGCTTTGGTGGTGTGGCGGTTCTGGGGGTTGAAACAGATGCGTTTG
>Ga0172382_10005077_pt1 | contig 19809 bp, 21 predicted proteins | sample Leawel138RmetaG_FD_122245 | JGI IMG/M metagenome (GOLD analysis project Ga0172382, IMG submission 122245) | Leachate microbial communities from a municipal landfill in Southern Ontario, Canada - Leachate well 138R metaG | ecosystem: Engineered > Solid waste > Landfill > Unclassified | place... | reverse complement strand
GGAGCCGTCTGCGGTCATGTCCACCGTCCCAATTGCAAGGGCTTTAATTTCTTTGAGTATATATTTTCCCCGACTTACTTCCTTAAACAGACCCGACCCCCTGGACTCCTCATCCAGAATTGATTGAATTGCATTTTTACTTTCATTGTCCGTAATGTTGAGTTTTCCCGCAATCTGTTTGTAATTGAGGGATTGGTTGGGCGATTTCTCGAATATATCAATAATGAGTTGGATCAGAATATTTCTGAAAGCATTGTCTTTTTTTGTAGTCATATAGAATATTAATTTATTGGTTGCAGGCTCCACAGATGCCTATGGCATTGACTCCTACCTGTTCTAATCGGTAATTTTGAGGAATATGAAGTTGCGGTAATTTGATGTCATCCAGACAATAGACCTGATTGCACCTGGAGCAAATAAAATGTACGTGCTGGTCGGCATGTTGTTCTGCAGAGCAGGAGGCATTACACATGGCATAGGCTGCAGTACCGTGAAGGTCAAACACCTTGTGCAAAATTCCCTTTTCTTCAAATGTCGCCAGACATCGGTAAAGGGTGACCCTGTCTATCTCCCTGCCCAACAATTTTTCAAGGTCAGGCTGTGAAACCGCCACTTCCTTATCTGAAATAACATCCAGGACCGCAATTCTCGGTTTAGTAACCCTCAATTTATGCTTTTTTAACAGCTCAGCAAACCGTTGTTGTTTCCCTGTCATCCGGACTTCTATATATTTGGACCGCAACCCAATTGCAGGTTACGGTATTTAACAAAGATAAGCAAAAAACCGTAAATTAAATTCCAGAATCTTTTCGGTTTTGTTTTGCATCTTTGGTATCTTATGGGGAAAATTGAAAAAAGTTTAGTTTAGAATAACATGAAGATATTGGTCGTAGAGGATGAACCCGACTTGCGGGGAATACTTGTGGAATCTCTGGAGAAGCAACAATACCGGGTGGAAACTGCTGACAACTATGGCCAGGGGCTGGAAAAGATTATTTCCTTTGAATATGATTGCATCCTGCTGGATGTCATGCTTCCGGGAGGTAGTGGGCTGGATTTGCTCAGGGAATTGCGTGCAATGGAAAAATCGGATCGGGTGATCATTATCTCTGCCAAAGATGCAATTGACGATAAAGTATTGGGTTTGGAATTGGGAGCGGATGATTACCTGACAAAGCCCTTTCATCTTGCCGAATTACATGCACGGGTCAAATCAGTGATCCGCCGCCGTTCTGAAAAAGCAACTACAAAAATCAATATTGGAAACCTGGAAATAGATTTGGAAAACCGTATTTGTAAGGTCAATAGTAAAGATTTGAACCTCAACCGCAAAGAGTTTGATATATTGGAATACCTTTCGGTCAATAAAAACCGACTGGTGCAGCGTACTGCGCTTGCAGAGCACGTATGGGGAGACTATATGGATGAAGCGGATGATTTTGAGTTTTTATATTCGCAGGTCAAGAATCTGAGAAAGAAGATGAAGGAGGCGTTTTGTAATCTTGAAGTTAAGGCTGTTTACGGTTTGGGTTACAGGTTGGAAATCAATGATGAAGTAACTGGAGAATGAAATTGTTGAACCATACGCTAAAGTATCTGGCGATTATCCTGCCGCTAATCGTTGGGATATGGGCAGCATTGTTCTATTTTAATCTGGTAGATGAGGTAGAGGACAGCCTGGACGATGGGCTGGATAATAACAAAATGTTGATCATACAGCAGGCACATTCAGATTCTACAATTTTGTTGAACAATGAATTCAATGAACGGAATTATGCCATCAGGAAGATTGACAGGGATCAGGCCTTGAGTATGAGGGATACCTATTCTGATACGCTAATATTCGTGATCAATGAACAGGATTTTGAGCCTTATCGATTATTGAAAACCGCATTTCGGGTGCAGGATCAATATTATGAATTGCAGGTGATTTCTTCTTCACTCGAAAAGGACGACCTCACCGAAGATATCTTGTATTCCATTATCTGGCTATATATTATTCTGCTCCTGAGCGTGTTGATAATAAACAATTTGGTGTTGCGAAAAATTTGGTCACCCTTCTACCAATTGCTTTCCAAAATTGGTCAATTCAGTCTGGATAAAAACCCGATGATCACTTCTACACCTACCAATGTAAAGGAGTTTAAAGAGTTGGACGAGCGGGTGGTGCGACTTGCGGAACAATCAGCAGCCACTTATAGTAGTCAGAAGCAGTTTTTGGAAAATGCAGCCCATGAACTGCAAACCCCGCTTGCCATCAGTATCAACAAGCTCGAATTGCTTTCCGAACACGAGGATATTCCTCAAAAGCATTTGGAGACCATAGGTTCGATCACGAATCAGTTGCAACGTCTGACCCGACTCAACAAGGCCCTTCTGTTGCTGACCAAAATCGAAAATCGTCAATTCGCCATGCAAGAAAAGGTTCAAATCAACCCGTTGATCCGGCAATTGGTGGAACAATTTGAGGATCTGGCCACATCCAAAAACATTCAGATCCAATTGGTTGAAGTCGGCGAGTTAGTTTTGACTGCACATCCTGATTTGATATCCATATTGATCAGCAACCTTATCAAAAATGGATTGGTTCACAATATTTCGGGCGGTCAGGTCAAGGTCTTGATCACAGAAGATAGCTTTTCGGTCAGCAACTCTGCACAGGGCGCAGCGTTGGATCCCAAACTGATCTTTCGCCGCTTTCAGAAATTCACTTCGGATAGTCAACGGGTTGGTCTTGGTTTGGCGATTGTAAAAGCCATCTGTGACGCCTGCAACTTACAGGTGGACTATTCCTGGTCCAATGGTTTTCACCAATTCAGCTGTGGACTAAGAAAATAATTTGGTCAATCTTGTGTTAAATTTATATTTTTTGAAACCACTCCTTTCACAGGTTTCACTCCTTCCGAGAAATGAATTCATTTCTCGGAAGGATGTTTTCGCTAAAACAAATTTCCCCAAATTTGCATGAATTTGGGGGTTAAATTCCAGTTTTTTTCCTGTTTTACCCCCTAATTTTGTTTTAAATCCCGTTGGAAGTATCGGACGAAACGATACCATAAGGGAGAGTAAATTATTAGACAATTAAATAGGAATAAAATGAAGAAAGTAAAGTATTGGAGCAGCCTTTTAGTGGCAGGGTTCTATTTTTTCACGGCATCTGCGCAGGATCTGTCCAGACATCAGGTTCCATCTGTGGTAATCAATGCCTTTAAAAGCAAATTCCCCAAAGCTACTGATGTAGAATGGGAAAGGGGAAAGGCGCATTTTGAGGTGGAGTTTGAGATTAATAGATTGGATCATGAGGTCTGGCTGGACAGAGAGGGAAAGATTCTCCGGCACCAACATGAAGTAAAAGTACGTTCCCTTCCCGAAAAAATCAAAACCAGTGTGCGTGATCTTTACCGGGGTTACCGCATTATTGAAGCTGACAAGTTGAAGACTGAAAAAATGACTGCATACAAGCTCGAATTGATTTCATTTACCAAAAAAACCGAAATCATAGTTGATGAGCAGGGAAAGGTTCTCGAAGGCTTTATCTGGAATTAATACCAAATGTCCAGATGACATATAATAGTATTAGCATAGGTAAAAATAGAAATTGGAATAATAAATAATTAAAACCCGCAAAAATGAAAAAGTTAGTAATTGCATTAGTAGCCATCATTGGATTGGCCAGTTGTGAAAAAGAAACCGTTGTGCCAGAATCTGAACTGCCAAAAGCAGCGCAGGAATACCTTTCTACACATTTTAACGGATTGAATGTCATTCAGGTAATCAAGGATCGGGAAGGGTTGAGAAAAAGTTATGATGTTTATTTGTCGGAAGGGTTTGAACTGGAATTCAAAAAATCAGGAGACGTGGTTTCCATTCAGAACAACCGCAACCAAAAATTGCCCGATTCGGTGATTCCCGCTAAGATCCTCGACTATGTAAATAATAATTTTACGGGAGACTTTGTGGTATCCTGGGAATTGGATGATAACTTTCAGGAAGTAGAGTTGAATACCGGAATGGAACTCAAATTTTCGAAAGGTGGGGACTTTATCCGTATTGATTAAGAGTCCACATCGATCAGAACCAGGGTAAACCCAACATCAAAATCGTCATTTACCCGTATCAGACCACCGACCTTTTTGGGAGGGGTAAGATCGAAATCTGCAAATGTAAACGCCCGACTGCCTTTTAACAAATAGCCGTTGGGCGTTTTATTAAATGCATATCGAAGATAAAACTGCCTTTGTTTTCCTGCCAGGTCAATCTGCACCTTTCCACTGAGGAAATCCACTTCGCTGTCCACATCGGGCAGCCTTTCAAGCTCCAAAAATTGTATGGTCATAAGTGGGAAATCATCTGCTTTCAGGGTTTTGCGCAGATCATTGTCGAGCAATCTGTTTTTACAATCAAAGGACCTGATCTCTACCGTCACCGAACCCTGCATGATAGCCTGCATATTGGCTTTTGTGTTTTTGTATTCGCAGGCAATAGGTAAGGACTGAAATGTACCAGTGGCTGTGCAGCCAAAGGTATTGACATTTGAACTTCCATGAATCTTTATTGAACTGCTGGGATGGATCCGCCAGGTCATGCGGGTCTGCCCGGTTCCAAATGAGGAAAATAGCATGACCAGTAAGATCAGGGTTAGTGTAAATGGCAGTTTTCGAAGCCCCTTTGATAATTTCATTTTTACTGTAGCTGGCTTTGTCAAATCTATCAGAATTGCCGGAATAAAAAAAATAACTGTCTGGGAATTTTGTAATTCACCAGACAGTTCGGTAAAGGTTAATTATCCATTGTTGTTGTTTGGGATTCTTTTTTAGAAGGCAATGATTGCCTCAATTGCAATACCGTTAAATTTACCGTTGTGACGGAAATCCACACTTGGGAAATCGGTGTATTTCTGATTAACATATTCACCTTTCATTAAAATGGTTTTGGTGATAAACCAACCCGCACCGATCGCAAACCTATCCACTTTCACATCTTCAGTATTACCGGCGATCCTGAGCTCTGAATTTACGGTGTTATATTTTAATCCGGCAAACAGATTCTCGTCATTTCCGAAGCGATATACTCCTTCGATGGCAAATTGGGTAGCAACTCTGCTGTCTACTTCATTTCTGTTGCGACCTTTTGCATATTCATAAGTACCGAATACTTCAAGCCCAGTGTATTTGGCAAAACCATTCAGCATCACCGCATCCAGTTTACCTGTGAACCCAGGGTTGAACCTTCCAGAGCTGTACATAGCAGTATAAGCCTTTTTTGCACCGGCAGAATAGCCTTGCTCCATCACGTTTTGGTAGTTGGAACCGGTACGGTCACCAGAATATAATGTCAGACCACTTCCTGCAGTACCACTATTGTGATAAAGGCTTCCTGTCAGACGGAGGCGAAAATCCTCATTCAATTGTTTGTCAAATCCTCCTTTGAGGTAAATAGATGGGTTTCTTGCTGTATTATCATCAAATGTGGTAGCAAAAGTGGAGTCCACATGGCCCTTGATCATACCATTGCTGAAACCCAACATTCCAATCAGACCGTTTTTCTGTACATAGACCTCCCCGGCGATTTCGGTTGCAAATGCATCCATGATATTACCTTCCATGAAAGGGCTATAGAGCGTGTGGCCACCATCTGGACGACGGAAATGGGCGTCTCCATAGTTGATCTCCATATGTCCGGCTTTCACAGTGACAATCTTGCTCAAATCATCCCAGAATTGCCCTTTGAACGGAAACTTGTCCACTTGCAAATATCCACCCTTTACCCAAAATTCGTTGTGATGCCGGGCAGAAAGGTAATTGGTCAGATTCAATCTGATTCCTTCGGCCAGTTGCACATCAATGTAAAGGTTTGCCTGTGCGGTCATAAAGCCCGGAGTCAACTTGTGCAGCGCATTTACTCCTGTGCCAAGGCTGTTCAGCGCGCCTGGATTTTCGTGCTTGATAGCTTGGAATTGTTGGGTAAACCCAGCACCAAAACTGATTCTGCGTCCTGTATAAATCTTGTTCAGGTCATCCTTATTGGTTTCGAAAATATACAGACCTGTTTTGTCGTAAGGACGGATAAAATCTGTTTTTCCATATGATATTATGTCTTCTGTTTGATCCTGCCCCAGTGAGATCATTGGGGTTAAAGCCAGCCCGATCGCTGCGATCAATGCTAAACCGATAGATTTCGTTTTCATCGTATTGTTTTTGGTTTTTGTTCTATGAATTGTTTGTTTTGTTCCTAATTTGAACCTGATCTGTATTTTAATTATTAAGTTTTACTTGATAATCAATTGTGATATCATCACCGGTTTTGATCGTACCCATCATTAGGACCGGAGGTTTTACCTGGAATTCGGACATTTTGAATTTAGTTGACCCCGTTACTGTAATGCTTTTATCAGCCGGATTGTATTGACCGTCTCCAGTCAGCGTCACCCGTTTGGAATTGCCGGAAATATTCAGGTTTCCGGTCGCAGTGACTTTAAACTTATTACCAGCAGCCGGGGTAACGGTTCCAGAAGTCATGGTAAATGAAATTTGTTTGTGTTTATCCGTATTTAACGCCTTATAAGCGTTTTTATCAAGTCCGTTTCTGTCGCTTTTCAAGCTCTCTGCAGCTATAGTAAAACTAAGAGCAGTAACGGAAGTAACCTGATCACCGGTCAGCCCAAATGTAGCTTTAGTTTGCCCTCTTGAAGATTTCATATCCCAATCATGCAGGGTAGAGGTCCCTTTGATGGTAACCTGACCATTGTTGGATTGGTAATTGGTCTGGGCTTGTAGCTTTTGCATACCCAGTACACCCGTTATGAGGAGTGTAAGTATTCCGATTCTTTTAAAAAGTTGACTTTTCATATGATTTTCAATTATTTTCTACCACAAACCTACAGGTAAATCGTATATTGGCCTATGAAGATTGACAGGTAAAAAAGTAATTTCGATTAGCTTTATAAGGCACAAAATATGATCTAAATCATATTATTAATTTACTTGGGAGTTTATGGAATGCATATTGTTTTTGCATCTTAATTAATAGACAAAAATTCTATAAGTGAGGGACGAGAAGCACCTACTGGAGGAATATAGGAAGACCGGGGAACTGCGCCTGTTGGGAAAGCTTTATGAACCTTATATGCCTTTATTGTATGGGGTTTGTTATCGGTATTTCAATGACAGGGAAAAGAGTGAAGATGCCGTAATGGGTGTTTTTGAGAGCCTGATAGTCAAACTGAGACAGCATGAGGTGACCAATTTTAAATCTTGGCTGTATGTTTTTGTCCGGAATTATTGTTTGATGGAATTGCGAAAATCGAAACGTGCGGTGATGGTGGAGTTGGAAGAAAATATGCTGGGTGAAGACCCGGGTTTTGATCAACTTAATGAAGAAAGGCTGACCCTGATGGAAGATTGCCTTGCTACGTTATCAGAGGAACAGCACAACTGTATCCGTTTATTTTATCTGGAACAGCATTGTTATCAGGATATTGCCGAAATTACAGGCTATGATATGGGGAAAGTGAAAAGTTATATTCAGAATGGAAAGCGAAATCTAAAAATCTGTATGGAGAAAAAAACATATGGAAAATAACTACAATATTATCAGGATACAAAAGTATCTTTTGGGGCAATTGAGCCGGGAAGAAATGCATGATCTTGAACGGGAAGCTTTGAATGACCCGCTTTTGGGAGATGCGTTGGAGGGGTACAGACTTCAGGAAGATGTCAATTATGGCCGACTTTCATTATTGCAGCAGCGTTTGGCCAAAAGAATAGAAGGGCAGCGTAAAGAACAGAGCCGGTTTTATTTTACCAGTCAGCGTTTGGGCATTGCAACGACGGCCGCTGTATTATTTGTAGTGGTGCTGGTGTTATTTTGGATGAGGCACACTATGTTCCCGGCTGCCGGAGTGGATGAACAGGAAAAGGAAGTGCAGATTGAATTGTCCAATGAGCGTACATGGCCTACCAAACTTTCTATTTCACCGATTGTATCTGAAGAGGTAAATAGTTCAGCAGCAGCCCGGCCAGTTATTGGGTGGGCTGATTTTGGTGAATATTTCCAGAAAGAGTTCAATTGGTCAGTGTTGTTTTCAGCAACTGAGATTGGAGATCATTACCAGATTAGTTTTGAAATTGGGGAATTGAGCAAGCCTTCAAACCCAATTATTACCATGAATGGTAAGGAAGGGCAAAACGTGAACGAACGGCTCAAAGCCGAGATTGTCCGAATATTGAATGCAGGCCCTTTGTGGCGTGGGTCAGCCGGGAGCTTTGAATTGGAGTTTTTACCCTGATAAAGTATTAGGATTTTTCTTCCCACAAATGAGCAATGTGTAGAATAGTACGTACTGCCTTTTGCATATCCTGGATCGAGACCCACTCTTGTTTGCCATGAAAGGCATGTCCACCGGCAAAAATATTTGGACAGGGCAGGCCCATCAGTGATAACCGGGATCCGTCCGTACCCCCGCGAATACTTCTTCGTATTGGTTCCATTCCCGCTCTTCTGATGGCTTCCATTCCGATCTCCATGATTTGCGGATAATGATCCAATACTTGCTTCATATTTCTGTATTGCTCCTTGATTTCCATTTTATATGTACACCCTGGAAATTGATCAATAATGTGATGTACAATGCCTTCCAGCTCGTCCTCATGCTGTTTCAACTTCTCATCTTCAAAATCACGTACGATAAATTCGATTCGGGCTTCATCCACACCTCCCTGTATGCTTACGGGGTGTACAAATCCTTCTCTTCCAGCAGTACTTTCAGGAGAGAGTCTATCTGTAGGCAAGGCAACCAAAATCGCCCCAACCACCTTTAGGGCACTTTGCATTTTATCCCTGGCAAACCCCGGATGGACACTGATCCCATGAATGGTGAGGGTAACCCCATCGGCCGAAAACGTTTCATCTTCTATGGAGCCAGCGGTTTCCCCATCCACGGTATAGGCAAATTCTGCACCCAGTTTTTCAAGGTCAACTTTATCAACACCCCGGCCAATTTCCTCGTCGGGCGTGAACAGGATTTTTATTTCACCATGCTTTATTTCCGGATTTTCTTGTAACAAGCGGACGGCATCCATGATTTCAGCTATACCTGCTTTATCATCTGCACCCAATAAGGTCGTTCCGGAAGCCGTAATGATATCATTTCCAAACTGAGAGGCCAGGTCAGGATGTTCGGAATGGCGGATTACGACCGATGGGTCATCGGGCAATATCAGATCCTGCCCCTGGTAATTGTGGTGGATCAGTGGTTTTACATTATTTCCGCTACAATCGGGAGAGGTATCCATATGTGCACAAAAACATATAACCGGAACCTTCTTTTCTGTATTGGATGGCAGGGTAGCATACACATAGCCATACTGATCCAAGTGTGCATCTTTTACGCCCAGGTCCAGTAACTGACTGACCAGTAATTTTCCAAGATTTTTTTGCTTTTCGGTAGAAGGTTGTGAAGAAGAGTTTGGGTCGGATTCTGTGTCTATCTGCACGTAGTTAGTGAAAAGCTGATCAACTTTAAAGTCGTGAAGTGAGTTAATTATAGCATGGCCCATCTAATAAAGATAAGAAAATAATCTGTATTTTGCAAGTTGAATTTTTGAAAATATGTGCTATTCCGTTGACCCTGGTATAATGGGGCGTTTTATTGGATTGTTTTTGGCGATTTCTACCCTTTCGGTAAATGCGCAGAATGCAATTCCAGTGCAGGAAAAACAAATAGTGGATACAATCCAAATGAAAGAGGTGGCAATTGGGGCGTATTTTACCAAACAACCATTATTGAAAAGCACGGCTTCTGCCGCAATAGTGGGAGAGAGTCTGTTACGTGCGCAACAGGGAATCACCCTGGTTTCTGCAATGAATACGGTGCCGGGAGTTCGAATGGAAGAACGTTCTCCGGGTAGTTATCGTCTCTCCATCCGGGGCAGCCTGCTGCGTTCCCCATTTGGGATCAGAAATATAAAAGTGTATCTGGATGAAATGCCACTGACTGATGCCGGTGGAAATACCTATCTCAATTTATTGGATGTGGGAGCTATTGGTTCGGCCGAAATACTAAAAGGTCCGGATGGGAGCATTTTTGGAGCTAATTCCGGAGGGGTGGTGATTTTGCGCTCAGGTGTGGAGAGCGAGCCTCTGGCCAATTTCCGGTTTCAGGGCGGGTCATTCGGGTTGATCCATCAGACTTCAACATTCTCCAAGTCATTAAATCCCGGATACCACATGTCCTGGCTACAATCTTATCAAAAAAGTAATGGATACCGGGAGCATAGTGCCCTTGATAAATTGTTTCTGCAAACACGGCATCAATGGCAATATCGCCAGGGTAAGACCAATATGTTGAGCTTGAACGCCTTGTATGGGGATTTAAATTATCAAACTCCGGGAGGTTTAACGGCTGCCCAGTACAAAGAAGATCCTGCAGCGGCCCGACCTGCTACACTCACTGTTCCGGGCCCTGTGGGGCAACGTGCTGGAATTCATAACCGTACTTTGCATGGCGGTCTGTCGCACAAATGGAGTCCATTTGTCAAACTCGAACATAGCGCTACCGCATTCGGAAGTTATACAGATTTTCGAAATCCATTTATTACCAATTATGAAAAAAGATTTGAAGAGAATGGTGGGTTTAGGACGTTTATTTCCTATCAATCAAGTTTGGGGCAAAATCAACCCTCAGCTAAAGTAATAACGCAAATTCAGGCTGGTATCGAATGGCAATCAGGCAATTATAGAATTGAAAATTTTGATAATATTCAGGGTAAACCAGGCAGTCCACAAGCCTTGGATCAAATAAAAGTCCAGAATGGCACCAGTTTCGTTCGAATGGCTTTGAACTATGAAAATAGATGGATGCTGGAAGGATCCCTGAGCCACAACTTTCAAAAATATCAGCTTCGTGAACTTTATCCTACTGTCGAAAACACCTACAACCCGCATGTAATTCCAGCGCAATGGATGCCCAGGCTTGCGTTTTCTTATCAACCAAGCTCCACCTTTGCCGTCCGTGCGTTGGTATCCAAGGGTTTTTCCCCTCCAACCACAGCCGAAATCAGGCCTTCAGACAACATTATCAATACCGATCTGAATGCCGAAGTAGGTTGGAATAATGAGGTGGGTTTGCGGTTCCAAAATACGGATCGTAGATTTTTTCTTGATTTTTCCCTATTTAAATATAGAATAGACCAAGCCATAGTGCGGGGAAGCCGGGAGAATGGTGCTGAATTTTTTCGGAATGCAGGTAAGATTGACCAGAAAGGCCTGGAATTGTTATCTCAGTTTTGGTTGATTCGGCCATCTTTTAACTCATCTTCCTTCGGGTGGTTCTGGACGGGGAGCTGGGCCTTTAGCCATTTCCGCTTCCTGGATTATCAAAGTAATGCTCAGGACTTTTCGGGGAATGCATTGACGGGGGTGCCGGCACATACGATACATCAATCATTTCGCTTTCTTTTCCAACAGGCTTGGGAGGGATTCCTAAATTACCATTATTCCTCCTCCATTCCCCTGAATGATGAAAATAGCATTAGCGCAGAACCCTATCATTTAGTGCAGGTAAAGTTTTCCTGGAAAACCCCATTGAGGATTACAAAACGTACAATATTTGAAGTTTATGCAGGGGGGGACAATCTGCTGAACGAAAAATACAGCCTTGGCAACGACATCAATGCCTTTGGTGCACGTTATTTCAACGCAGCTCCCACCCGAAATTTTTATGCAGGTCTTTCGCTGCAGTTTTAGCCAGATTTTTGAAATACACTTGGGTTTGTGATGTATATCATTTTTTAAGCTGATAGGCGTATAAGCTGAAATCTGGGTTCTGCTGTAGTTTTGTTAAAAAATGAATGGATAAATTGGGGTGCTCCGTAAATAATATGGGGTGCTCTTTAATTTGATCAATAAATGAAAGCCATTGCTTACAGCATAAAACCATACGAGAAGGAATCCTTGATTCTGGCCAATGGAAAAAAGCACGACCTGACGTTGATTTCCAATGAGCTGAATGACAAGACTATTCTGTTCGCTGCAGGAAAGGAGGCAGTGATTGTTTCTGATTCGGATCTGCTGGAGATTCCTCTTCTGCAGGAGCTTTGGCATAAAGGGGTCAAGTTTATTATTATCCGTTCCAGAGAAACCGCCCGGATCGACCTGGCGGCTGCCACACGGATCGGCTTCAAAATAGCCAATGTGCCGGGCAAGGACCAGTCTGTCGATGCTACTTCCCGTTCAATTATCCGCAATCTCAATGCCTGGGAAAAGGGCAAATGTGTAGGATCGGCCTGCTGTTGCGACAAGGTTTATGATCTGGCCTCAAAAAAAAAAGTTAATTTGAATCATGTCGGACTTAAAGAGTGTAATTGAAAAGTATAATGTACCCGCACCACGTTATACGAGTTATCCAACTGTGCCCTTTTGGGACACTGCGTCCTGGTCGGAAAAAGGATGGCTGGATGCTGTAAGGAGAATGCACTTGCAGGATTCGGGAAAAGGCGTGGGTATCTACGTGCACTTACCTTTTTGCGAAAGCCTGTGTACCTATTGTGGTTGCAACACCAGGATCACCAAAAATCATGCAGTGGAAGACCCTTATGTGACCAGTGTGTTGCGGGAATGGGATTTGTACAAATCTGCGTTCGGCTCTGCCCATATTCCGGTGACCGACCTGCATTTGGGTGGGGGAACACCAACATTTTTTACACACGATAATCTGCACCGCCTGATTACCGGCCTTTTGGGTAGCAATACGCCCGAGCCCGGCACTTCATTCTCTTTTGAAGCCCACCCGGCCAATACCACAAAGGAGCATTTACAGACTTTATTCGACCTTGGGTTTAGGAGGCTAAGTTTGGGAATTCAGGATTTTGACCCTAAAGTGCAGTTTATCATCAACCGGAAACAAACGGAGGAAGATGTGCTCAGGGTGATGGATCAAGCCCGGTCCATAGGCTATACCTCCATTAATTTTGACCTCATTTACGGTTTGCCGCTGCAAACGCCCGAAACAGTGGAAAAAACTATTCGCAGTTCGCTGGCCATGCGTCCGGACCGGATTTCATTTTACAGTTATGCACATGTGCCCTGGATGAAGCCGGCACAACGGCGATTTACTGAGGCGGATTTGCCGGTAGGAGAGGCCAAGTTGCAATTGTATTTGTTGGGCAAGGAACTGATTCAGGAAGCAGGTTATCAGGATGTGGGAATGGATCATTTTTCCCTGGAGGAGGACGATCTTTATCAAGCTGCGACCCATCAAACGCTGCACCGCAATTTTATGGGTTATACGGATCGGCATATTCCGTTATTGATTGGGCTGGGGGTGTCTTCTATATCGGATGCCTGGTATGCTTTTGCACAGAATGTAAAAACAGTAGAGGAGTATCATAAGTTGATTGGAGAAAATAAACTACCTTTGGTGAAGGGCCATTTGCTGACGAAGGAAGATTTGAACATTCGCAGACAGATTCTGGATATTATGTGCAAAGGGGAGACCCGCCTGGATTTGGATGATCCGCTGACTCCGGTTATTATGGAAGGTTTGGAGCCCCTGATGGAGGACAATTTGGTAGAAATCCGGCATCTTCCCGGAGAAAGAATGCATAGGGTCAGGGTAACCGGGTTGGGGAAATCATTTTTGCGGAATATTTGTATGGCATTTGATTTTCGGCTGATTCGTAGCAAAGGAGATAAGCCCCTGTTCAGTCACGCTGTATAAATGGACGATCAAATTAAGATACAATCGAAATTAACCTGCTATCACTGCGGTGATAAAGTGCAGACTTCTGTTTATACTATTGATGAAAAATCCTTTTGCTGTCTGGGCTGCCAAAGTGTTTATCAAATCCTCAATGATAACGGGATGCACCATTATTACCGTTATAACCAGTATCCCGGCAAATCCCAAAGAAATAAGGCAGCGGATTTCCACTATCTTGATGAAGAAGCCATCGCCGCCAAATTGCTGGACTTCAAGAATGAAGAAATCACTATTATAACCTTTTATATTCCAGGCATCCATTGTAGCTCATGTATATGGTTGCTTGAACACCTGTACAAACTGAATCCTGCCGTGTTGCAATCCCGAACGGATTTCATGAAGAAACAGGTCAGCATTACCTTCAAGCACGAAGAGTTGTCCTTAAGGCAATTGGTGGATTTATTGGTGGATATTGGGTATGAACCCAAAATCACCCTTCAGGATGTAGTTAAAGCCGGCAAAAAACTCCATCAGAAAGACTTGATTGCCAAAATTGCGGTGGCCGGTTTCTGCTTTGGCAATTCTATGATGCTCAGTTTTCCGGAATATTTTGGTATGGGTGCCTTTGAGCAAAAGTATTCCGCCTTTTTTGGCTGGATGAATCTCGGTTTTGGTCTTCCGGTTCTACTTTATAGTGGTACAGATTATTTTCGCTCTGCCTGGCAAAGCCTCAAACAAAAGCAATTGAATCTGGACGTACCCCTGGCGCTGGGTATTGCCGTTCTTTTTATTCGTACCGCCTGGGAGGTGATTTCCGGCACAGGCCCCGGATTTGCGGATACTTTGTGTGGATTGGTGTTTTTCCTGTTAATTGGCAAGTGGGTGCAGCAGAAAACCTATTATCATATATCCTTTGAACGAGATTACCGCTCCTATTTCCCGGTCGCAGTGACCGTCATCAATGATGTAGGAGAACGGGCGGTTCCCATAGCTGATTTGAAGGTAGGAGATCGGATTTTGATCCGCAACAACGAAATTATTCCTGCCGATTCCATTTTATTGAAGGGTCAGGCTTCGATAGACTTTAGCTTTGTGACCGGGGAATCCCTGCCAGTATCCAAGGTTTTGGGCGAGGTAATTTATGCCGGGGGGCGGCAAACAACCGAAGCTATTGAAATGGAGGTTGTAAAACCTGTATCCCAAAGCTACCTTACCCGCTTATGGAATAATGATAACTTTAAAGTTCATGACAAGAAATTCCGCACCTTCAGCAATACGGTGAGCCGTTATTTTACTATAGTATTATTGACCATTGCCCTTTCAGCTACTGCATTTTGGTTGTCCAATGGAGATAGTGGCCGTGCATGGGGTGCGTTTACAGCAGTATTGATCATTGCCTGTCCCTGTGCATTGGCTTTGACCTCACCTTTTACCCTGTCCGCAGCACTTGCTGTCTTTGATCGAAATCATTTTTATGTGAAGAATACGGCCTCGGTGGAGCAGATGGCGGCAATAGACACGATGGTATTCGACAAGACAGGCACGATTTCGTCGCCGACGGTTTCCCAGATGAATTTTTACGGGGCCCTGGATGATCGGGATCGGCAATTGGTGGCTTCGGTCTGCCGTAATTCCAGCCATCCCCTGAGCCGGGAAATTGTTAAATGGCTGGATATTCAAGACGTGCCGGCCCTGAGCGCGTATTCAGAAATGGCTGGAAAGGGGCTAAAGGCTCGGGTTGGGGATGCGGAGGTTTGGGTCGGCAGTGCCGAGTTTACTGGAAATCATCACTTGCAGAAAGGAGAGCTTTCCGGCAGCCAGGTGTTTATTGTGATTGATGGGGAGCAGAAAGGATTCTTCAGTTTAGAGCAACCCTGGCGGGAGGGACTTACTAATGTGATCGACCATTTTAAAGAGGGAAATGAATTGCATTTGATTTCTGGGGACCAGGACAAAGGCAAGGATTCCCTGCGCATGATTTTTCCTGCAAAATCCAAATTGTTATTCAATCAGATGCCCCAGGAAAAACTGGAGTTTATTCGTGATTTGCAGTATGAGGGGAAAGAAGTCTGTATGTTTGGCGATGGGTTAAATGATGCTGGTGCCCTCAAACAGGCGGATCTGGGGATTGCAGTCAGTGATGATATCAACAACTTCTCCCCAGGTTGTGATGCTATTCTGGATGGCCGGGCATTTGTGAAACTTCCCCGATTTTTTAACTTTGCCAAAGATGCCATGAAAGTCATTCACATGAGTTTTGCTATCTCGTTGACCTATAATGTGGTGGGTTTGAGCTTTGCGGTGCAGGGAACAATGTCTCCATTATTTGCCGCCATCTTGATGCCACTCAGTACGGTGACTATCATCGCATTTACAAGCATTACCACCAATTTATTTGCGTCTAAAAACGGTTTGAAATGAGTGCAATATTTTTTCTGATCGGATGTAGTGTGCTGATGGCCCTGATATTTTTAGTGGCTTTTTTTTGGGCGAACAAAAGCGGCCAGCACGAAGATACCTATACCCCTTCGGTCCGCATTCTGTTTGATGATGAACTGCGGGGGGATGTTTCCCATTCGGACAGGGAAGACCAGGACCCGGCTCCTGATTCCGTAAAATAAGTTTTAATGGGTATATGCTATTTCCCCAGAGCACAAATTCCGCAAAAAGAATGGTTTTTGCGGAATTTGTGCTCTGGGGAAAACGCCTTGAAGAATAATTAACATGAGGTCGATATTGATACCCGACCGTGATTCCGCACGCTTTATTCCACGATCAGCACAGCACCAATTCCTGAAATAGTTTTTCAAATGTTTCTTCTGCCCGGAGGCATAGGCCGGGATGGACAGCCGATACCTGCAGGATGGAGCTGCGTTTGGCAGTCAACCAGCGGAAGCGTTCTGCGGATTCAAATCCTGAAATAGGGCTGTCAGCTTCGGTTCCCCTGCAGATGCCCTCGAAAGCCCTGATGTATTTTTCCACCACATCCAATTCGATCTCTTTGCTAAAAGCCCGGATCCGCTCTGGATCCAGATGGAAGCGAACATCCAGAAACTTTTGCCCGCGACAATATAGGATCACCCCGATGTTGAGAAATTCTTCCCGCTCCACAGAGGGAACCAGCCGGATCACCGCATATTCAAACAGATCTCTTCCTTGCATCTTGGGCTTCGTTTACAAAATTCGCAGAAGACTGTATTCTCCTTAGTAAAAATTGGGCATAGACCTCTCTGATATCCTGATCCCGATCAATTATTCCAAAATCAGCCTCTCCCAGCCATTCATCCGGTATCAGAGCGACGATAGCATGGATCTGCTCCGCGGTCAGTATTTCCCGGAAAGCCACATCCACTTCATCCAGTTTATCCGCCTGCTTCAACAATACATGGTCTTTGATCTGTACAAAGGGTTTGACAGCCTGTTCTTCCCACTGATCCCAGGAATGGTGGAAATAGAGGGAAGCACCGTGATCGATCAGCCAGAGTTCGCGGTGCCAGAGCAGCATGTTCGTATTGCGCGCCGTCCGATCCACATTCATCAACAGGCCGTCCAGCCAGACAATCTCCGAAGCCAGCAGGGGATCCACCCGGGTCACGGCCGGATCAAAGGTCAGGGCGCCCGATAGATAATGCATGGCCAGGTTAAGGCCTGTACTTGCTTTCAGCAGATCCTGGATCTCTTCATCCGGCTCGGTGCGCCCGAAAGCCTCATCCAGTTGCGCAAAGACAATTTCAGGCACCCGTAATCCCAACCTACGGGCAATCTCTCCACCGATCAATTCTGCAATCAGCGCTTTCACACCCTGACCGGCACCCCGGAATTTCAGTGCATACAAAAACCCGTCATCAGCTTCTGCAATGGCCGGCAAGGATCCGCCCTCCCGTAGAGGGGTCACATAACGGGTGACCTGTACGTTCCTGATTGCAGGTATTTCCAATCCCATCGTTTGCGTCATATATCAAAGTTAACTAATCCACCGTGCCAATATTTTCATCGGATCACTATGCAAATCTAAGAAATCCTTTGTACTAAATGATAAATACAAACTGATAGCTTCTTTTCGTAGTTTTTTGATAAATTTGGTAAAATTTTGATCCCGATGCCGGATTATGCGTCTATGTCAGGTTCAAAATGGTATCAAATCAAGGCCATTCATGAGTAAAACTACCGATCAGTATCAGCGTATCAGCACCATTTGCAGGGATCTGTTTTTGAAAAAAGCAAAGGATTACGGTACTTCCTGGCGCATTATGAGGCTGCCATCCATCACCGACCAATTGTATATCAAGGCACAGCGAATCCGCACCCTGGAGGAAACCGGGATCTCCAAAGTAGGGGAGCGGGCCGAGGATGAGTACATCGCCATCGTCAATTATTGCATTATCGGCATGATCCAATTGGAAATGGGTGATGCGCAGGACAGCCTTACATTGAATGAATCCATAGCCGACAACCAATTGCCAATTGAAAAAATAACCCAATTGTATGACCAAGCTGTAATGGAAACCAAGGATTTGATGGAAGCCAAAAACCATGATTACGGAGAGGCCTGGCGGGAAATGCGTGTCAGTTCCCTGATCGATATGATTTTGACCAAACTGCACCGTACCCGTGAAATCGATAACAATGATGGTAAGACGCTAGTTTCTGAAGGCATCAAGGCCAATTATCAGGACATGATGAATTATGCTATTTTTGCATTAATAAAAATGGGAATGGCAGACGGGAATACGAATAACTAAATGTAAAAACTGAAGAAATTTATGGGTAAAGTAAGCGTTTTGATAGCACGTATTCTCACAGGAGTCGTGTTTGTGTTTTCAGGCCTTATCAAGGCCAATGATCCGGTGGGCTTTGGCTATAAATTGCAGGAATATTTTCATGTGCTGGGCCTTCAGTTCCTCAATGATTCGGCAGTAACCATCGCTGTCCTTCTGTGTAGTTTAGAGGTATTGTTAGGCGGTTTATTATTATTGGGTTTTTGGAGGAAATGGGTGGCTTGGGGTCTGTTAATTTTGATACTGTTCTTCACATTCCTCACTTTTTACTCCGCATTTTTTGAAGTCGTGACTTCCTGTGGCTGTTTTGGTGATGCCATCCCACTGACTCCCTGGCAGTCCTTTATCAAGGATTTGATTTTGTTGGCGCTGATCCTGATTATTTTCAAACATTGGCCACTAATAAAGCCCGTCACCACCGATGCCTACACCAAGTCCATAGTGACTGTAGCCTTGATTGTGGTTTCCGTGGGAATAGGTGTTTATACCGTCAATTTCTTGCCGTTCATTGACTTTTTGCCTTATAAAAAGGGAAATCATATTCCATCCCTCATGGTGATGCCCGAAGGAGCGGAAGGAGACGTGTACGAATTGACCTATACCATGAAACATAAAGAATCAGATGAAGAAAAGCTGGTTTCGGACAAGGAATATATGGAGGAAGAATGGTGGAAAGATGAAAATTGGGAAATTATTGGAGAGCCAACTAGCAAACTCGTCAAGAAAGGACATCAAATTCCTATACCTGATTTGTTAATTTCGGATGCTAATGGGGAGGATGTTACCGCTCAGTTGATTGAGAATCCTTATATCAACCTGATCGTCGTCGCCTGGGATCTGGACAACACGGATAAAAAAGCCTTGGCAAAAATCAACGAAACTGTAAAAGAGGCCGCCCTGGCTTATCACATGCGCGTGATATTGTTGACCGCTGCCCCAAGCCGGGTTGCCGAAGAACTGAGTGATGAATTGAATCTGCTTACTGAGATTTTTTATGCGGATGCAGTGCCCCTGAAAAGCATGGTTCGGGCCAATCCAGGGGTCTTACTGATGCAAAACGGAGTGCTGTTAGATAAATGGCACCACAATACCTTCCCTAAATTTGAGGATTTGGACGAAAAGTATTTTGATAAGGCAAACTAATGGGAAATTTGGTCTTTTTGATCGGATTTATGGGGAGCGGCAAAACTACCCTGGCCAAGAAATTGGCCAGCCGCTTGGGCATTTCCTTTTTGGATTTGGATCAGTTGATTGTTTCCAGGACCGGGCAAACTATCCCCGAATATTTCCAGCAGCATGGTGAAGAATCCTTCCGTATCATCGAACGGGATG